>Ga0105048_10003064_pt1 | contig 27340 bp, 21 predicted proteins | sample MAT05_FD_78382 | JGI IMG/M metagenome (GOLD analysis project Ga0105048, IMG submission 78382) | Freshwater microbial communities from Lake Fryxell liftoff mats and glacier meltwater in Antarctica - MAT-05 | ecosystem: Environmental > Aquatic > Freshwater > Ice > Liftoff microbial mat | place...
ATTGATGGATACTGTGGCGCCGTTGATTGGTTCGATTCGACCGACGTTAGTAAAGCTCGTGATTGCACCCGAAACGGAAATCGTGCCTCCCGCTACATCTGGTTGAAGTCGTCCTTGCAATACAAAGGCAATGGTGTAGCCCACGCCGGAACTGCCTGTGAATTGGCCCGATTTTCCTCGGATAGCTAGGTCGGGACCAAACGTGACGGTATACCCGGACGCTGTAGTCCTAATAGAATTGTTCACGTTATCTGCAAAGACGATTGCACCATTGCCGCCAATTGCCTGAGTTCCACCGACATTGATCGTCTCCGAGGATATCCCCTCACCGATTCGTAGCTCACCGTTAATCGTCAAGCCATTGACGACGGTCAACGAACCGTTCCCCAAAAGCCTAACGTTGGTTCCGCTTGCAATCGTTACATTGTCGAAGGTGTAGGAAGCAGACGAACGGAATTCACTATCGCTGATCAGAATTCCATTCCGCAACGTGCCACCACCGCCAAACGTCCACGGACCAGTGGCGGAGTTGAGAGTCAAATTGCCCGTCAACAAACCCGATAAATTGACGGTCCCTCCCGAGCGAACGAATGTCCCCATGTTCAATTGAGTGAAGGATCCTCCTAAGTTGAGAGTGCCACTAACTAAACTGAGTGTTTGCGCGTTGACCCAATTCGCACCAGTCAGCGCAAGCGTACCGCCGCCGACTCGAAGAGTGCCACTTCCCGACGTGTTCCCTTGAACCGTCATCGTTCCGGCAGTAACAGCCACGGTCTCGTTTGACGTGAGACTCTTGATGGTTACTGTACCGGTCGATGTGACTGTGTTCGTCCCAACGATGTCAATCGTTACGTCATCGGCCGAGGTCGGTAGGGCATTGTTACTCCAGTTGTTGGCGTCGCTCCAATTGAGTGTCCCAGCACCTCCGTCCCAACTGATTGGGGCGAGCACCCTGCGATCTTCGAGTCGTTCGAAAGCAAACAACCTGCGCCGAAATCGACGCGCATTATGTTTCCGCATTTCGGCTTGTCGTTTTTTACTTTGAATCATGGAAGTCACACCCAATCGAGCATGCTAGTAGGAAATTGGGGGACACTATGAGGAACGTAAAAAGCGCGAAGATAGCTCCATCGCGGAGTTCACTTCAAAACGGGTGAATAGTTCCTTGCAATGGTCATTGACCGTGTGCAAGGACAGGTTGGGATCGGCGGCAATCTTTTTGCGTGATTGCCCCTCCGGCATAATGAGCATTCACGCGCGTTGTCTAAAACTGAGATCGACAAAGGTTGATGGATCCAGCGACTCGCTCGGCGTGGGCTTCCTCTCACGCCGAGCTTCGAGAGACTGCTGATAGGTTTCGATGGCTGTGACGAGCGACAGAAGCTCCGCTATCGGTTTTGCGTCAGAGTGCATTGAAACCTTTGGAAATAGAGCAAAGTGCTTGGGATTCATGATAAATAGGTGAATCCGTGGACCACCCCCTAATTCCAGGGCTGGCGCATGATTCGTGGAGTTATAGGGACTTCGAATGCGAAAGGTAGGTTCCTGTAGGCTTCATTGCTGTCCAGCCCGTTACGCGACACGAATTTTTTAGGAATTCGCAAATGAGTGGCTTCCCTCTAGTTTCTGGGGAGTGGTGGGGGCGGTGGCAGTAAAGAGCGGCAAACCGGCTCAAATCCGACGATTTCGATTGAGATCCTTCGGTTCAGATCTATTAGAATAAAGCCAAGATGGGGATTTGTCCCACCACCTTCTTTTTCGAGAACCGCCGCGTTTTCCCCTCCGCATGACCCGAGACGAATCCATCCAAACCGAACCATGCCCGAACCGACCAATGGCAAAAATGAACACAATTTAGAAGATTCCGAAGGCTTCGAGGATTGGCTGGTCAAGCTACGTCGAGGAGAGACGACCGAAGTGACCGAGTTCGTGTCGATCTACGAGCCATACGTTCGACGCGCGTTGCGGTTTCGATTGCAGCGTGCAGCCTTGCAATCCGTGGCGGATTCCATGGATGTTTGCCAGTCTGTTCTCGGCGGATTTCTCATAAGATTGGCCGCTGGCGACTATGAAATCGCCAGTGTCGAAGAGCTTCGTGGTCTCCTGGTCGCAATCGCCCAGAAAAAATTTCTTCACCTTAACCGTCGCGAAACCGCTGCGAAACGCAATCATCTTCGCAACACACCAATGGAACAACTGCATGAGCTGCCCGAGCGAGCCGAAAGCGACCCGGCCGCAATCGCCTTGATCGCCGAGATGTTTGAGCAAGCAGAAAGCCGGCTTTCGCCAAAACTGCTGGAGGTATTTCGCATGAGACGCAAAGGATTCAAGTGGGACGAAATCGTCGAGAAAACGGGAGGTGATAGTTCGGTTCTTCGAAAGCAATTATCCAGGGCCATCCAGCAGATCAGCCAAGAGCTCGGGTTGGGCAGTGAACCGTAGCCAGTCCAAGGGTCGAAATTTCATATTTGAAATTTCAGATTTGAGATTTGGGATCTCGGATCTCGCGGATTCTGGGTGTGCGGATGCGTTAAAATCAAAATGCGAGAAATCAGGGGTTTTCCTACCGGTTCCCCGTCTGAGTTCCGAATTCTGAGTTCTGGGTTCTGGGTTCTGGGTTCTAAAATTTGAAATTTTAGATTGGAAATTCGTGATTGGAAAACGCCATGAAATACAACCGCTTTGAAGAGTTGCCGGTCTGGAAACTTGCCGCCGATTTAGCTGCGGCTATGTTTGAGTGGACGACTCATTCCTCCTTTCGTGGCAAAGGTGACCTTGCAAATCAAATCTAACGAGCCACCCTTTCCATCTCCAACAACATCGCCGAAGGTTTCGAAAGAGGTACTACCAATGAACTGATCGCGTACTTGTACATCGCTCGAGGCTCTGCAGGCGAAGTGCGATCGATGCTTGCGGTTATGAAACGGATGCCTAACTTTACGCCGTTGGCTCCAGAGATCGATCGCTATCAAGCCGAATGCGAACAGATCTCGCGCCAACTCGGCGGCTGGTTGCAAAGCTTGCAAAATTCGAGCATAAAAGGCCAAAGGCATTTGAACGAAGAAACGAAAAGGCGGTTCGATGGTGAGAATAGGCGGAAGGCATTCTTAGATTCGAATGCGGAACGGATGAAAGACATCGAATCGAAGATCCTGGAAGACCAAAGGAAACGCAACTTGGCAAAAGAGGGTGAATAGATTTCAGATTTCAGATTTCAAATCTCGGATCTCGGATCTCGGATTTGAAATTTGCAATTTGAAATTTGAGATGCGACGCATCCACACTCCAAAATCGAAAGTATTGATGACCAATTCCTCCGACCAACTTCTAAAAAGACTTTCCGATTCGTGGAGCCAAGGCGATCCGATTCCGGTCGAGCAACTATTCGATACCGTATTGCAGTTGCCGACGGACCTCAATCTATTGCTCGACCTGATTTGCCAAGAGATAGCGTTGCGAGAGCTTCATGGTCAGGCTCCGAACCTCGGTGAGTATCAGCAGCGATTTCCAACGCTGGCTCGGGAATTGCAAATTCAATGGTCCATCAACCGCTTGGTAGATGACGGCACCAGCACTGTGTCGATCGACAAGGAAACAGATACTGGCAGCTTCCACGAGACGAGCTTCGCGATGCTCGCGAGTGTTCCGCTTGCAGATTCTCGGTATCAGCTTCGGAACGAAATCGGACGAGGTGCTATCGGTATCGTGTATGAAGCATGGGACACAGTGCTCAAACGAAAGGTGGCCATCAAGCGACTGCGATCAGGACTGGATGCGAGCGAGACCGAGCTACGGCGCATGCGCAGCGAAGCTGAGGCGATTGCAGCCATCTCGCATCCGAATATCGTGCAGATCTATGACTTCATCGAAAACCATGGAACTCCGTTATTGGCGGTCGAATATTGCAGCGGCGGAACGCTTGGGGAAATGTTGGCCGGAACACCATTGCCACCGCGTCAAGCGGCGGAAATGATCCTCCAAATCGCTGACGGCGTCGCAGCGGCTCATCAGGCGCGCGTGCTTCATCGCGATCTCAAGCCGACCAATATTCTGCTTGAAGGTCCAGAATGCCGGGTGCCCAAGATCACCGACTTCGGCTTGGCCAAACTCCTCGATGCCGACATTGGTGCAACCGCGACAGGTTGTTTGCTAGGTACGCCCACGTACATGGCGCCCGAACAATCACTCGGGCAGAACGAACGCTTGACGCCAGCCTGTGATATCTATTCGATCGGAGCGATCCTTTACGAATGCTTGACTGGCAGACCGCCCATCCAAGGCTCGACGGTGATTGAAACAATCGAGCAACTGAGAAACAAGGAGCCGGTTGCGGTCCGCCAGCTTGTGCCGCGAGTCCCCATCGACTTGGAGACGATCGCACACAAATGCCTGCGCAAGAATCCTCAGCAGCGATACGGGACTGCCCGTGAACTTGCGGAGGACATTCAGCGATTTTTGAGCGATCGACCCATTCATGCGCGACGCGTCGGGCAGGTCACCAAGACATTCCAGTGGTGTCGGCGCAATCCGACCCGATGCGTTAATGGTCTAGGCGTCGTTCTCGTTGTGGCGGGATTGTTAGTTGCGTGGTCCCTGATTCAATCGCGCGAGAAGGAGATCATTGCACAAGACGAAGCCAAGTCGTTGCTGGATCAACTCAATGTTGCCAGCGAGCTTGAACTCCCTAGTATTGTTGAAAAGGCCCGTTCGAAACCGAAGTCAATGAGACTAGTGTCCGAACAACACGAAAAGGAATCCGTTGGCTCGGATAAGCGGTTTCGATCTGCAATCGTATTGCTTGCAAAGGATTCAAGCATGGCCCCTGAAATCTGCCCTCATATGCTCGAACTTGAATGGAATCAGTGGCTATGGTTTCGCAATCAGTTGAACTCGTTTCCTGAAGAGGTCAAGAAATGGACGAATGAAAATGGAGTCAACTCGAACCAATGGAACGATTCGCAATACATTCGGTACATGGCATTGCAAGCTGCCTTTTCCGAGACGCCATCACCCATCGACAGCGAACGGGTCATTGCTTCGCTGGTCGACGAAGTCCGCCGCGATCCAACGCAGCTTGTGGTTGCCGCTAAAGCTGTTTATCCGTTTCGAATGAATCTTCTCGAATCGCTCGTGTACCGAACGAATGCGATGGCGGCGGACGAGAATCAAGATGGTCCGATTGCGGCGAGCATTATGGTGGAGCTCTATCGCAAGACGGACCTCCGACTCTTTGTTTCGAAATGTGCATCCGCGAGGAGTGACCTCTTCCCAATTCTGTTGAGGTTACGCGAGGACGCGGATGATATGAGCGCCGAAATGAAACGGCGAATCGGTGAAACACTGGAATGGAACTCCTGGAGCGAGAAAACCGAAGTTCATCGCGCAAGAGCTGTGTACGGGGCTGTGCTTTTCGGGCTAGACAATGTTGAGTTGGTTTGGCCTCTATTGCGATATCACGAGAATCCATCAACTCGATCTTTTTTGATAGACTGGATACCCGTTCTCCAGCGGGACCCTAAACGAGTCATTGAGCGAATACAATTGCTTCTTGAAGAACGTGACCAGATCCTAGAAAGAACAACGCTCAAAACAACCCAACAAACATCGCCAAACGCTTGGCTAAGGGACAATTCTAGCAGTGAACTTCGATCCTTAATTTTGACGCTTGGTAACTATCCCGCGGGCGTCCTTCAACGCAAAGCAAGTAACTCGCTTTGGACGAGACTAGAGAATCGATTTCAGCAAGACCCGGATGCAGGTGTCCATTCTGCATGTGAATGGATTTTGCGACGTTTTCGAAAAGAGCAGTTCGCCAAACTTGTCGAAGCACGGAACACCGATCTCGCGAACGACGGTGCGTGGTTTGTGACGTACAACGAGCACGTCATGGTTTCGATCCAAGGCCCGATTCAGTTTCAAGCGGGAGCTGACGCCGACGATCCTTATCGAGCTGGCGGAAAAACCGTTGATCCGATTGACCAAACCCAAGAGTTCTGGGACGAAGACCGTCGCCATACGAAACGGATCGAAAGGAGTTTCGCCGTTGCAATGCATGAAACGCGTTTTAGTCAGATGCAAGTGTTTGACTCCCGTTTCCATGAACTGCAAAACAAAACTCTTGCACCGACGCTTGAACATCCGGCTTGCCGAGTGTCGTGGTACAAAGCAGCCGCCTATTGCAATTGGCTAAGTGACAAAGCAGGGATTCCGTCGACGGAGTGGTGCTTTCAACCCAACTCGCAAAATGAGTATGCCCAGGGAATGACTCTTTCGGAGAACTATCTGCATCGAACCGGCTTTCGGTTACCTACGGAATCAGAGTGGGAATATGCATGCAGAGCTGGAACTTCGTCGTCGCGCTATTTTGGAGATTCCGACGAACTGCTAAGTCGATACGTCTGTTACTCGAGAAACTCGTATGATGTTCGACTAAAGCTACCTGGCACGTACAAACCGAACGATTTGGGACTTTTTGATACGTTTGGCAACGTTCTCGAGTGGTGCCTGGACCCATTTGATATCCGTTTTCCCTCAACGCGTTTTCGAGAACTCGATCAAGAATGGCCGCTTGCGGTAAACTCACAACGCATCCAACGGGGCGCCTCACTTTGGTCGATGCCCAATACGATTCGGGCTTCGGAATACTACAGTAACCCTCCCAACTACCGAGATGGACACTGCGGATTTCGGATTGCACGAACAGTTGTTCGGGATCGCTAGTTTTCAAACGATCCTTAACGGAACTTATGTTTCAATCCGTACGGAAACAGTTCGAGGATTTGGATCTCGAATTTCAACACCCAGTGTGCCTATGCGTCAAAATCTGAATGCGGAAAAACGGTGAGTAGATTTCAAATTTGAGATTTAAGATTTGAAATTTGAAATGCGAAGCAGTATGCGTTAGGTTGGCGTCGGCGTCGCCTGCAGGTCGAAAAGCTACTTTCGCTATCCGAACAAGCATCCGAGAACACCAGACATCACTCTAACCATGCGTGCCGAGCTGTCACAACTCGAGGCAGAACTTGCTGAAGGATCATGAAGACTTCAGGAATCGAGATGCACCGCGTAAACCGCGAGAACTTAAAAGCTGGGATGAATCCCAGCACTCCAAAATTTAGGCGACTAAGCCTTTGGTGATCAGCATGAACACATCCTCAAGGCTTGGGTCCTTGTCACTGAAGGACTTCATCTTGACGCCGCCCGCTATCAAATGCTCCATCAAAGCTGCAAGACCCTCGTCATCGGTCTCCAATTCGGCGGTTGCTTGATTGCCATCGATGTCCAATCCCCTGAGGGTCGGATCACTCCGGAGAATGGAAATCCCCGCATCTTGATTGCCGATGAAACGGATCTCAACAATGCGGTTGCGTCGAATTTTGCGATAGACCGAGTCGATTGGGCCGTGCATCAGCATCTCACCGCGTTCGATGATTCCAATAGAGGTGCAGCAGTCCGCTAATTCCGAAAGAATGTGGCTGCTGATCAGAATCGTCTTGCCCATTCGGCGAAGTTCTTTCAGCAAGGCTTTGACTTCGATGCGAGCGCGAGGGTCCAAACCGCTGGTAGGTTCGTCCAAGATGAGCACGGGTGGGTCGTGCACCAGTGTTTTGGCTAGGCACAACCGTTGCTTCATTCCGCGAGACAGGCCATTGACGAAGTCGTCCCGCTTGTGCGTTAGATCGAGCAACTCAAGAACGTCGCCGATGACTTGTTTGCGCTGGGTTCGCCCGATTTTGTATGCGACCGCAAAAAAATCGAGGAATTCCCAGACCTTCATGCCGTCATAAACGCCGAAATCATCCGGCATGTATCCGATGCTTCGCCGAACGTCCATTGGACTCTTATTAACGCTGAAGCCGTTCACGCTACCGTCACCGCGAGTGGCTTTGAGCAAAGTGGCAAGAAAACGAATGGAAGTGCTTTTGCCGGCACCATTGGGACCGATAAACCCGAAAAGCTCTCCTTTCTCAATTTTCATGGTGACGTTTTTGACGGCCGTGAATTCGCCGTAGTCCTTGCCAAAATCATTCAATTCAATCATGAAGGGTTCGCAGTGAGAAAATGGAGATCATGCACCGTTGCCTATGGCTCGGGGTTAAGCGATTGTACACTAAGGCGAGCGGCAGAATGAGTCATACCCTCCCCTCGCTTCGCTCGACCCTCCCGAAGGGAGGGTGAAGTCACTCTCCCTTCGGGAGAGTCGGCCTGAAAGCCCGGAGAGGGTTTGCATCTCACTGGCAGTTTTCAGCCTGCCGTTCGCCTAACCCACGTACAACCGATCTGATTCAGCTCGAAATCAAGGCATCGAATTCCGCCTCGGTCAGTACAGGAACACCTAAACTTTGGGCTTTCTCAAGCTTGCTACCAGCCGCTTCTCCCGCAATCAGTAAGTCGGTTTTTTTGGAGACGCTGCTGGCCGCTCGACCGCCCCGCTGCTCGATCAGCCGTTCGATTTCGTCGCGCGAGTATTTGCTGAGTGAGCCAGTTACGACCACTGTTTTCCCGGCAAAGACCCCGGAATTATCAACTGCGTCTTCGGCAGTCGCGTCCAAAAGAACGCCAGCCGATCGAAGTTGCTGGATCAATTCGAGCCCGTCGTCGCTATGGAAAAAGTCATAGACGCTTTGAGCGATAATGGGACCGATCTCGCTGGTGCTACCAATAGTCTCTAAGTCGGCGGCCATCAAGCTCTCCATGCTCCCAAATCGCCGTGCCAGGATTTGAGCAACGCGTTGCCCGACGTGTCGAATCGAGATGGCGTTGAGAACACGAGTCATCCCGCGGCACTTGCTGTTAGCTATGCCCTGCAACAGGTTCTCGGCCGATTTTTTGCCCATGCGTTCGAGCGACATAAGCTTGTCGAGCGTAAGCGAATAAAGATCGCCAAAGGAACCGACCAAATTGCCATCGACCAACTGGTTGACGAGTTTGTCTCCTAAGCCTTCGATATCCATGCAGTCACGGGTTGCGAAGTACCGCAGCCTTTGTCGCCACTGGGCAGGGCATTGCTTCGATACGCATCGGATGTAGACCCCTTGAGGGTCCTTGACCAATTCGGACTTGCATTCGAGGCAATGCGTTGGAAAGACATAGACGGGCAATTCGGTTTCCCGGCGGTGTTTTTCGACTCGGACAATATGCGGAATGATCTTGCCCGCTTTTTCAACGACCACCCAATCCCCAATCCGGACATCCTTGCGTTCAATCTCCTCAATGTTGTGCAGTGAAGCGCGGCTAACGGTCGTGCCAGCCAGCTCAACGGGCTGGAGTTCCGCTACAGGGGTAACGGTCCCCGTTTTGCCAATTTGCGTCGTAATATCGAGGAGTTGCGTCACGGCTTCGTACTTTTCGATCTTGTAGGCGATCACCCAGCGAGGGCATTTCGATGTCGTACCGAGAGTTTCCCGTTGTTCGAGCGAGTTGACCTTCACGACAAGTCCGTCCACTTCGAAATCCAAAGCGTGCAGTTCTTCGACAAGCCGGTTGCAATGAGCGATCGCATCCTCTTTGTTAGCGAAGCATCGAACGTCGGGAGTTGTGGGGATTCCTAACTCTTTGACTCGTTTCAAAAAATCCATGTGGTTGCGGACATGGAATCCATCGCAAAAGCCGATACCGTGACAAAAGAAACGGAGTTTGCGTTGAGCGCAGAGCTTGGAATCAAGTAGTTTGATAGAACCCGCGGTTAGGTTACGCGTGTTTTTGAATTCCGATTCGCCGGCCTTAGCACGTTGTTCGTTGAGGGTGACGAGGTCAGCGTTGGTCATGTAGATTTCGCCGCGAAACTCGAGGGACTTCGGGACGTTTGATCCGAGCACGCGCTGCGGAAGACCTCGCAGCGTTCGAATGTTGTGTGTGATATCATCACCGACCTCGCCATTGCCTCGCGTCACCGCCTGGACCAGCAACCCGTCGTCGTAGCGAATGGAGGCTGCCACACCGTCCACTTTCAGTTCGACAACCCACTCGGGAGCTTCGCCTGGAAGCAGTTTTTCGGTTCGCGTAAAGAAGTCTCGAAGCTCTTGTTCCGAATAGGTGTTTTCGATCGAAAGCATGGGGACACGATGCGCGACTTGGACCAGCCCTTCCAACGGTTTATCCCCGAGCCGTTTCGTTGGGCTATCAGGTGTAGCAAGTTCGGGAAACTCTTTTTCCAGGTCGGTGAGTTCGCGGAGTTTCCGATCGTAGTCGAGGTCCGTGATGGTGGGCGTTGCTAGAACATAATAGTTGTGGTCATGCTCTCGAATCTCTCGGCTCAATTCGGCAACTCGTAACACGGCGTTATTTTTGTCTGGATCGTTCGGCATCTATCCGCCGCTCACTTCCGAGGAAGGTTGTACAGGTGTTTCTACGTCGGACAAGGATCCCTCCGTCGGCTCCGCCAGGAAACGATAACCGGCGTCCCGAAGCGTTAGGAAGTGCTTTGGTTTAGCTGGATCCAATTCGAAAATTTTTCGAAGTCGCAGCATAAACTGATCAACACTGCGAGTTTGCATTTCCCCATTGACATCCCAAACTTCGGAAAGCAACTCTTGACGACTAATCACTCGTCCTTGATTTTCCACAAAATAGCGGAGCAGTTGAAGTTCTTTGTGAGTCATTTTGATGTCGCGATTTTCGACTCGAACTTCATAGGTTTCGAAGTTGATCGACGCCTTACCAAACGAGATGCTGGTCACTTTGGTTGGCGAAGCGGATGGAACCGTCTGGTTTTGTCGCGGATGGAGTTTGAGCAGGTTCTTGACACGCGCCAGCAGCTCATCCAGATCAAACGGCTTGTTCAAATATTGATTGGCTCCACAATCAAATCCTCGGGCTCGGTCTTCAGGTAGACTTCTCGCGCTCAGTATGAGAATTGGCATCATGATATTTTCGTCGCGAATCGTTTCACAAACTGCGTAACCGCTCATGCCAGGCAACATCAAGTCGAGGATCATTAGGTCAAAGGCAAAATGATCGGCTTGAATGAGACGAATGGCAGTCGGGCCATCGTCGACGAGCGTTACACGGTAGCCATCCGCCTCAAGATTGTACTTAACAATCGTTGCAATATGCTTTTCGTCCTCGACAATGAGAATGTGCTTCCGAGCTCGCATGTTGATTGACGTTCGCTGAAGAGTTAGAGAGTTGAAACCGCGGAGTCACCTTCAATTTTGGCAACGTCCGAGAGGCGTAGTCGTGCTTTTGGAAGTACCAAATCAAATCGCGTTCCGCTGTTTTTTGGCAAGTCAGCTACCCGGATCGAGCCTTTGAGCCTACGCACAACCGAACGCACAAGGAACAAACCGAGTCCTGTACCAGGCTTGGTTCGTTCCAACTCGTCGCCGGCTCGGTAGAAGCGTCTGAAGATCTTTTTCCGAAGGTGTTTGGGAATGCCAGGCCCATTGTCGGCAATCGTAATCTTCGCGGAATTGGATTGCGGGTCAAACTCCACCACGATTTGGACCGCTGGAGGCTTCCCGCCGTATTTCAACGCATTGTCGATCAAGTTGCGCAGCAGTATCTCGATGTCCACTTGGCGCGACCAGATATCGCAGGCTGGCGAATCGACAACAAAGGACTCGCCAGGTACGTGGTGCTGATTGGCGATTTTCGAAATGCACACGTGCAGTATCGATTCGATGGCAACCCATGATTCGGGTTCTGGCGAATTGAATTTTTGCTGCAAGCGAGCGACGTTTAGCAATTGGGTTATCAATTGATCGAGCCGTTCCACATCGTCTAACATCGAGCTATAAAACTCTTGTTTTTTTCCCTCATCGATGTTGCGCTTTCCCAGAGTTTGCAGGAAGAGTTTCAGGGAGGCAATCGGACTCTTCAATTCATGCGTAACGGCATCGATAAAATTGCTTTGACGCCGATTGAGGTTGATCTGCTGGATACTCCAGATGAGGTACAAAACCACGCCGGCCAGAACAAACAAGAACATCACCGACCCAACGCTCAGCAACGCCCAATAAACGTTAGAGCTTTTTTGGCTGGTAATTGCCCCAAAGACATTAAGCAAAACCCAGCCAACCGTGAGCCCAACCAGCAAGACAATCATTACGATTGCGAGTAATATTGGCCACTTGAGGCTTTTTCGTTCAAACATGCGTTGCGAAAAGTGAGATTGGGAGAAACACCATCGACACGTCAGCCACGCTCCAGCGAGCACAGCGACGGTAGTTAAACCACCCATCAGGGTGGTTTTGCGAGGCAAATATCCGTGCCGTGCCGAGCCGAGCGGCAGACTGAGTTCTACCCTCCCGCTCGCCCTAGCGTATCGCAAACCGACTCGTTGGGGAAATACTTAGGCCTGATTTTCAAGAAAAATGGTTGTTAGTTGCAAACTGGCCCTGACCGCGAAGACGAGGCCACGTATAATGAAGCGTCACTCAAAATTAGCAGTGCGTCAAAGGCGGAAGGCGCACCTTTAGTTACGAAGGAATCGAAAAGATGACTCCTGAAGCAGACAAAATCCAGTTTTCACGTCAGATATGGCAAGCCGCATCGGAGCATGCTCACCGTTGTTTAACCCGACGAGAGTTTTGCCCAGACCAATCCCGAATCGAAAATCTTCGTTGCGTTCATTTGGTAGACGAATCGGATTTTCTTTTTGGAAAGCAGATTTGGTGTTTTGAAGCGATCGGGATTGACCAAGCTGGCCGTCGCCACGTTTTGTATGGCGTTCTGGAGTTCTCCATCCAATATGGGCTTCTCGAAGCCTCTCAAACCGCCATGTTTGAGGATTCCGATCATCGAGAAAAATTTCTTCACAACGAAACGAAACCATCCACTAGGCTGATTTACAATTATCCATCGACTCGATTTTGGGTCTACTCAGCATGGTGTAGTATTTCGATTCTATCGGTGATTTGGATCACGTTGCTGATCAAGTACATGAATCGTTGATCTTGATTAAGGCGAGGGGCAAGTTGAAATCTACCTAAAAGCCGGGTGGCACGCTCTGAGGTACGAAGGGCGTGGTGAATCGCTAGTGTCATTTGCCACACTTCCCACGCCCATCGCTAATCGCGCTAATCGCTTTGGGCGTGCCACACGGTGACCTGGCCTGGTAGTCTTCTGTCTGCCGCTCGTCTAATGACCTGACTTCTTTGCTGCCTTCACCGGTTTCTTAGCGGCCCCATGACCGCTTGCTGCGGCCCCGTGTCCGCTTGCTGCGGCTCCGTGTGCGCTCGCCGCTGGCTTCTTTGTCGGGGTCGCGTGGCCAGTCGTTTTCTTTGGAGCTGGCCCGTGTGCGTCGGTTTTTGCTTTTGCTGCTACCGCGGTTGCTTGGGGCCTTGACTCGGGCTCAACATGTCCATCAGCCTCCTCCGGATCGCTATCTGCCGCGTGGTCGGCTGGGATTAAGTCTTCGGAGTGATCGTCCGTCGTTGGTTCGCGTAGGGTTGCCACCAACCGCCTTGGCATTTGCGTGGTGCCATGCGTGACGAATTCCAAATTCGCGTTTTCACCGGATTCTCGCACTTCAGTCACCACGAGATCATCGATGGACGAGTCACCGATGGTTTGAATCAAAACCTCCATGAGTTGCGATTTGAGATCCGCCAAGTACGGATCGATCAGCACATTGCTATCCAGTTGCCTTAGGTACTCTTCAATCGACTGGCGAATCTGGGCTTTGTTAAGATCGATAAGTTGCCGACTTTTCATACGATGATTGAGTGGCACAATGGCATGCAGTCGCATCTGAAGGGGCGCTTTTTTGCCTGTTTGAAATGCCAGGTACTGTCCCAGGTCGACTTCGCAAGATGCATCGATTTTTGCCAACGAAGCTTGATGGCGGATCACGCCGACGATGCTTGCATGTAGTCCGACTAAGACTATCACAAGGATACCGATCCAATATCTTCGAATTGTTTCAAGCATGGCAAAACCACACACTTAGGACATTGCGGTTCTCGCTTTGGGTACAATCCTCAAAGCATGGGAAATTGAGACGTTCGCTCGGCAACCCTAGGCCATGATTTCCTGTCCACGCTCGTTCAACACCTAAAATTGGGATTTTTTACAATGGTCACCGTGCTACTTGAACAACCCTGGATTGTCGGTGCGGTGGGAACGATTTTGACGGTTGTAACTTTTTATGGATGGACTCAGACTGGAAATGCAATCGCTTTCAAGACGGGCGTAGGCTTCGCTGCGGTATCGATTGTGCTATTGTTCCTAAACCTCTGGGTGGTCACGGACGCGGAACATGTCCGATCTTGGCTTGTCGAAGTAGCCGCAGAATTGGAAAGTAATCAAGAAGACAAAGTGTTGATGAGGCTTTCTCCGAACCACAGCGATCGGGTTGCGGATGCGGCTCAACGAATGAAGATGGTGAAGTTCACGGTGGCAAGAATCACCAAAATCCATAGTGTCAAAGTCGATTACCAGGGGGCAAACCCCGTCGCTTATGTTCGCATGAATGTTTTTGTCGAAGCAGAGAGTTCGGGCATGTCTGGTAAAGTTCCACGTTGGGTTGGGCTTACCATCGAAAAAAAGGGCAAGGAGTGGCTAATCGTCGATTTTGAGGATCGGGAAGCCCAACATGAGTTCATGAAGTCAAGTTCGATCTCTGAGGCGATTGGACCGAGCATCCAAGGTGGCCGCTGATGACAAAGCCACCCGACCTCAATTTGCCAAGCGCCGTCGGTGCTAGCCAGATCCTATCCATCGTCGATCGTGGTTTGCTTTTGATAGCGGCCATGTTTGCAATGCTGGGATGGTGCGTTACGGCTTCGCGCATCATGAGCGACACGCATCCTATTTGGGACCTTGCGTCGCATTTATCGTGGCATACGTGGACTGCGACCAGCTTCGTATTGATGGCAGCGATCTTTTCAATGCGAGTGTGCAAAGGTGAAAAGTGGATTCGCTGGTGGCATCGATTTATTATGGCACTGCCCCCCTGGCTCTATCTGACTTGGGTAACCACCCCGTGGGCTGTGCTTCCACTTGCCACAAACGATTCGGACGTCAAAGGGCTCAAAATCCTGTCGTGGAATATCTGGGTAATGAACCAGACGCCTGAAGAGGTCCTGAAAGTGGTTCAAGACTTCGATGCAGATGTGGTGATATTGATTGAAGTTGGTTCAGAGCAAGCCTTGGTTTTGAAACAGCTCGAGTCCATTTACCCCTTTTCCTATTGGATTCCCGACTCTTCATCGCGTGGAATTGCTGTTTTGAGTCGAGTGGAGGAAACCCGTTTTGGGTCGATCGATTTGGCGAGCGAAGGCATGCCAGCCATAGAAGTCACCATCCCGGAGACGGACGCACATGCGAGTTATCGCCTCATGGCGGTCCACACACGCTCGCCAGATCTGCATCAACGGACTCTCGATAGAAACAAGCAACTGCATGCGTTAGCCGAGTGGGCAACATTGCAGACGAATGCAGCAATCATCATTGGGGACTTGAACATCACGCCTTGGTCTCCTCCTTTCTCCCGATTGTTGGAACGAGGAGATCTCAAGGACACACGGAGCTACCGAGGCTATTTTGCATCGTGGCCAACAGACCTGGGATTTTTGGCCATTCCTATTGACCATGCGCTGGTTTCCAAAAATACCGGAGTACTTTATCGTGGTGTTGGTCCGTTGGCACCCGACTCAGACCATCGACCGATCATCCTCATGGTGAAATAGCGTATTCAAGCGAGCGGCAGATTGAAAACTACCAGATGCACCTACCCTCTCCATCCTTTCAGGCCGACTCTCCCAAGGGGAGAGTTACTTCACCCTCCTCTGGGAGGGTCGAGCAAAGCGAGGGGAGGGTAGAACTCACCCACTTGTCTTATTGTTTTCGTCATGAAACTCGCCCGAAGGCCCGTCGCCATTTTCGTCGAAATCGACGGTGTCTTTCGCGTCCCCTTCGCGACCATCCGAGTCAAATTCAACCGTTGCGTGTAGGCTAGGTTCGTCGTCGTGCGTATCCAACTCCGATTCTGGGATCCGAAGATCCTGAAGTAAGATTTCTTGGGAAGGCGGTGCGATGAACATCTGCATGCGATTGTTCTGCGATTCCTGTTCGAAAAACTTCGCCATGACCACGGTGATATTGTCGGATCCGCCACCTTGCTTTGCTAAGGAAACCAATTCTTCGCAGATACGTTGAGGGTCACTCAACGCGGTCAGGGTCCTTCGTATTTGAAGATCGGAAACGTGTTTGTTGAGGCCGTCGCTACACAGAATGATGGAGTCGTTGGGTTGCAAATCCAGTTTGTAGATATCCGGATAGACGCTCCGTGCCCCAGCTCCCAATGCATTTACCAGCACATTCGACCAATGGGACCGTTCCAGTTCTTCCGGATCAAGTTGGCCGTTTTTCATCATTTCGTTGGCGACGGTGTGATCCCGAGTGACCAATCGTAGTTCGTTGTTTCGGAACAAATAGCAACGCGTGTCGCCGGCATGGGCGATGAACATTCGAGGCCAGTCAACATAGGCCATCGTCAAAGTTGTGCCCATTCCCTCGAAACCATCGGTCGTCTTGGACCGATCCTCGATGGCCTGGTGGGCTTTCTCGAGCATGCTTTTAAGGTCGTCTACAAACAAATCTTCATTGGAGAGCCCAACACTAGCCACCCAGTTCCTGCTGTTTAGAATGGCGTTGGCGCAGAACTGAACCGCAAATTTGCTTGCTTCATTTCCACCTCGATGTCCTCCCATACCGTCTGCGACCAGAAACAAATGCCCCATCGAACGGCCGAATAGCCTTGCTCCTTGCTCGAGTTCCAAGGATCCAGAACGAACGATCACACTTCGAGTTAAGTCAGCGACCAAGAATTGATCTTGATTGTCAGATCGCAATTTTCCCTTGTCCGTAAGCCCTGCCGATTGAACGTCAATTTGTTTCATGGTGAACCAACGTGCTGAGTAATCCGACACTGTGGTAAGTTAACCGACCAGCCACTATGATATCAGAAGAAAACCGCTGCGTGTTTGCCATTCGTGAAGCTAGTCGAACTAGGAAACCAATCTATGAACCACGCTTCACTCTTTCCACTCTGTTCTTATGTGTTGTTGTCGTTTGTGCTCCACCCATTCGCGGTATCCGCCCAAGGCGAGCAGATGATTCGACTTTCGATCGTCGATGAGGACACTAAACTTGCTATCCCTGCACGAATCTACCTCAATTCCGAAGCCGGGTCGGCGTACTACTTTTCCGTTGACCATTCCCTTGGTTCGGCCATTAAATATGAGAAACAGAATTGGATCAACAAGCAATCTATCGAGTACCATACAACCGTTAGCGCGCATCCGTGCTTTGCAAAAGTGCCAACGGGCAAGTATTTGCTTACCATCGAAAGCGGAAAGTCCTATCGCGGTTTAGCACGAGATATCATCGTGTCGGAAGATGATATCGAACTGGTCGTTCCCCTAAAACGATGGAATGATCCTGCTGCCAGGAAATGGTATTCTGGTGACACGCACGTGCATCGCACGATCGAAGAATTACGCAATGTCGTACTCGCCGAAGATATCAACGTTGTGTTTCCTCTGACGCATTGGGTCACACGTTCCGATACTGCTCCAACGCAAGGCGACAAGAACAACGAAGATGCTCAGCGATCCGCTCTTATCGAAGTTGACGAAACTCATTTGATTTGGCCTCGCAACACGGAATACGAGATTTTCACCGTTGGCAGGAAGCAACACACGTTGGGGGCAATGTTCGTGTTAGGTCATCAAGATGGCCTACAGCAAACGGTGCCACCCTGGAAGCCGCTCGTTGAGGAGATAACAAGCAACGATCCCAATGCTTTCTTCGATATGGACAAACTCGATTGGCCATTTGCCATGTGCTTCCGACTTTAGCCCCAAGTGCCGTCTATGAGCTTTCTAACAATCATACTTGGCGAACGCAGTTTGCGTTTCGCAGTTGGAACACACGTGCGCCGGCCTTTCATCAACCGCCTTATGGCAGTGCTTCGGGAGGCCATCGAGAATGGTTGGACTATACGCACGGGATGTATTACACATTGCTTAACTGCGGTCTTCGTATGGCTCCCTCTGCTGGAACCGCCAATGGAGTTCATCCTGTGCCAGCAGGCTTTGGTCGCGTCTACGTCCATCTCCCCGATGGCTTTGGTTTCGAGGCTTGGATGCGAGAATTGAAAAAAGGGCGTTCGTTTGTGACAACCGGTCCCATGCTTTACGCTACGGCGGATGGACATGATCCAGGCGAAGTCTTTCGACGAAACGCCTCTGAAGATACCCCTATTACACTTCAACTGGAAGTGGAGTCGGAGATGCCGTTGTTGTACGGTGAGGTCTTAATCAATGGACGACCGGAACACTTACTCTACGCAAAGAACGAGAGAACGGCCCAGGGTGCGTTTCGTACCCAATTGTCCCAGCAGATTGTGCCCAAACGATCTGGTTGGTTTGCAATTCGCTTTTGGGAAAACCGCCCGGATGGGCAAGTTCGATTTGCCCATACCGCCCCATGGTACGTTGAGGTCGACGCAAAGGCGGTCGCAATTGTGCGACAAGAGAAAGAGTATTTAATGGATCGAATGCAATTCGAAATGGCGAGAAGCAACGGGATCGTCAGTCCTGAGTCGTTTCTGGAGTATCGCAATGGCTTGAAACACTTTCAGGCTTTGGCCGTTTTGGACGACGTTTCCGAAGTGGAAACCAACTCCAGGCCAAGCCAGGCGCAGGAAGACCTCAATCGATGGCTTGATAACATGATCATCGACCACCAGTACAATGCGTCGGAAGTTCGCCTTGCAACTGGAATCTCGCACGAGAAAGCAGAATCGGAAATTCAACTTCGAAAAGAAAACTTGCATGGTGCGTCGAAACAGCGGGCACTGAGTGGACCGCGCATACTTCCCTATCCAGGCGGTCGACATCCTCGAAGAGGGTTTCTCGACGGTGCGTTGAACCCTCAGCGCGAGTCCAAAATTAGCGTGTTCCCTCCGTGGGAAAATGGCGGTTACGTTGTGATCGATGTCCCCGAAGCCATTTTCTCCAACCTCGGCCTCACTTACTTGGCTCATCAACACGTCCCGACCCTGTGGGACAAACAGTCCATTTCGTTACCTCGATTGGAATGGAAAGAAGAAACCGACGGGCTTTCCATTCGGCGAGAACTTCCAAACGGAATCGTATTTGCAACGCGCGTAACAAAGATCCCGGACGGAGTCCAAATGAAAATCGACTTAACCAACGGTACCGACAAAAAGCTAACTGGCCTTCGGGTACAGGTTTGCACGATGCTCAAAGCGGCTGTCGGCTTCCAATTGCAAGAGCCATTAGAAGCCATTGTTGAAAGTCCTTTCATTGCCGTGCGAGGAATGCAAAGCAATCGCTGGATTGTTACCTCTTGGACGCCATGCCAACGGGTCTGGACAAATCCTCCAGTGCCGTGCATGCATTCAGATCCAATCTTCCCCGATTGCGAGCCTGGACACGTCGTATCGGTGCATGGAACTTTGAGGTTCTACGAAGGACTCGATGTGCGTAGCCTTTTGAAGTAGGCCAAGGCGAGCGGCAGACAGAAAAATACCAAGCCAGGCCACCGTGTGGCACGCCCAAAGCGATTAGCGCGATTAGCGATGGGCGTGGGAAGTGTGGCAAACGACTCTAGCAATTCACCACGCCCTTCGTACCTCAGAGCGTGCCACCCAGTTTATAGGTAGATTTCGAACTGCCCCTCGCCTAACAACAGCGTCCAAATGGTGACAGTGGTGTTCTCCGAAACGTGTCCTAACACTTGCCTCGAATATGTGCTTTGACGCTGTTCTGATAGAAGTTGGCGAGGGCTTGATGTGAGCTTTCCGATAGGGGCATCAAGTCGCTTGACCTCGAATTGAGTTTGGCTTGCTCTTTTCTGGACGCCCCCGGGATGACCGTCGTGACTTCGGAAAAATCAAGACACCATCTCAATGCCCAGTCAGCCATCGACCAGCCTGGCGGAACGAATTCTCGGAGCTCATCGACAAGTTCCAATCCGCATTCGAACGGCAAACCTGCGATATTTCATGCGGAGCTGTCTTGTAGTACCAGGGGTGGGGGAGCGGAGCGGAGTGGAGGAGTGGAGTACGATTGAGTTCTGCGGATCGCTGTTTTGCTGGTCAATGCAAAATGGGGCAGACGTCAAACCAGTTGCGTCCTTGAGCGTGCATCCATTCGGTGCATTGCTCCGGGCCCCACATGCCGGGCTCGTAAGGGTTCAGCGTTGGGGCAGCGGGGCTTTTCCATGCGGAAATGATTGGATCGATAATGCGCCAAGCTTGCTCGACTTCGTCGCTGCGGGCGAACAATCCGGGATCACCAACCAAGGCATCCAGCAAGAGACGCTGATATGCGTCGGGCAGTTCTTTGCCGCTAGTGTCAAACTTAAAATCAAGCTCGCTCAGCCGCAGTTTCATGTCCGAGTCTGGCACCTTCGACTGGAAGTAGAGTTGCAGACCTTCTGCTGGCTGGATCTGGATGACAATTTTGTTGGCTTCCGGGCGAAACGACTTCCGTTCCTCGAACAACATATGAGGCGGTTCACGAAACTGAATCACGATTTGCGTCGATCGGCAACTCATCCCCTTCCCGCTCCGTAGATAAAATGGAACTCCTTTCCATCGCCAGTTGTCAATGTAGAGCTTCAGAGCTGCAAAAGTTTCGGTTTGGCTGTCGTCCGGAATTCCTTGCTCTTCGCTGTAACCGGTGTATTGACCTCGGACGCCAAATTCGGCGAAATCGCTGCCTTTATACGGTCGAACACTCTGAAGTACTTTTACTTTTTCGTCGCGAACCATCTCGCCTGTGTATCGCACTGGCGCTTCCATGGCGGTCACCATCATCAACTGCAAAATATGGTTTTGAAACATATCTCGCAGGATACCAGCCTTGTCGTAGTAGTCGCCGCGTCGACCGACTTTGACTTCTTCGGCCACCGTGATCTGAACGTGGTCGACGTAATTTCGATTCCACAAGGGTTCAAAAATGGTGTTCCCGAAACGGAACACCAAGATGTTTTGGACCGTTTCTTTGCCCAAGTAATGATCGATACGGTAAATTTGTTCTTCACGAAAGGTCTGGTGTATCGATTCGTTTAGAGCTTTGGCGGATGCGAGGTCAACACCGAATGGCTTCTCGATAACGACACGCCGGTGGCCATTTTCTTCGTCATTGAGTCCGGCTTTTCCCAACTGAGCAATCGCCGCAGCATAAAGCTGTGGCATGGTGGAAAGGTAATAGACTCGATCGGTGGTTTTCGCCCCTTCGACTTCCGTCAAGAAGGCAGCCAGTTTGTGGAAGTCGCCTTCGTTTCCAATGTCACCTGGCTGATAGAAAATATTTTGGGAAAAGGCCTGCCATGTGTCGTTATGAAAGTCGTTCTTAACATACTTGGCGGTGGATTCGGTAAGCTGTGCTCGCCACTGTTCCGTAGTAAAAGCGCTTCGAGCAACACCAACAATCCGGGTCGGATTTGGCAATCTGCCACGTTGAAATTGGCGATACAAAGCCGGGATGAGCTTTCGACTGGTCAAGTCGCCGGAAGCTCCAAAAATCACCATCGAATGCGACATGAATTTAGTCCGCTCGGAAGCCGAGTTGTTTTTGCAAGTTTTGAAACCAAGGCTGAAGAGCACTATCGCTTTCAAGCTGAGAAACGGTCGAGACGCCTTCGTGGGGCGGTACAGCAAAGCGTTCGAAAAGTGAGCTGATTTCTGGACTTAGCTCGATCACTTGAACCACGTAGTAAACCGTCTTGTTGCTATCGGCAGCTACGACTGTTTCAGTAGGCTTGGCTGCAAACACCGTTTCCATAAAGGAATCATCCACGGGTTGCAATAGTTCTACGTTGCTCAGTTGCAGCCGGCTTTCCATGCGTGCAAACATAGGATTAAACCAAGTGAAATTGGCGGGTTCTTGAACCAGTGTTTTTTCCTCGGGAGTTGCCAGCGAATCCTTGAGTGTCGACGAACCGACTTTCGAAGCGATTTCTCGAGCACGAGTTTCGGCGAGTTTAAAGGCTTGTTGCTTTCGCCAAACCTCTTCGATTTGCGTTCGGACGGCATCGATCGAAGGGGTCATCGGTTGCGTCTCCTCGGTTTTCCAAGAAAGGTAACGTTTGTTTCCTCCGGTAAATCCAAGCGATACAACCGGAGAATAGAGTTCGCCGTACCCTTCGGATCCATTGACCAACATGGCAAACGAGAAGGGCTGCATTCCTTGGCCAGGCATTACAAACGAGGTACCAATCGACGTACCCTGTATCGACTCCTGATCGACCATGCCCGTTGTTCCGTGTTCAAATCCCAACTCTTTGCCGAGCTTGGCTAGATCAATTGGAGCCGGCGCCTTTGCTGTTTTGACTTTTAGTGACAGGTCACTTTGATATGCCCTAACTTCGGACTGATAAATGCTCATCGGCCCGACCAATTCGTCGATACGTTCCTCCACGACCTTGTAGGCTAGGGCGGTCGCCTGTTCTCGAGCAATCTGCTCTCGGACTTCGTCAAAGGTCTTGGTCCGCATCGGCGTGCTTTCCGCAATGCCATCGCCTGTTTGCGGAATCCCAGTTTGGGGAAATGTGGGTAAACCTGGGGCCGTTTCTGTTGGTTTAGGATCGGATACTTCGATCTTAGCAGTAGGTTCGGGTTGTGGGGTCGCTTCGGTTGGTACAGTCGGATTAGCAGGTGCGGCCGGATTAGCAGGTGCCGCGGGTTCCGTCTGCGTTGTAGCCGCTGGTTTTTCTTCTTGAAATGAAACCAGCTTGATATTTGAGCTCTTTCGTTGCACGGAAGCGTTGTCTTTAGGATCAGCCAATACAGGAGGGACAGCAGGCGGACTATCCGGACCAACAGTGGGAGCAGCAGGGCCAGTGGGAGCAGAAGGGCTAGTGGTTTCGCTCACAGGGGGGGGTGCGGGTGCACCTTCTGTTGAGTTTGGGGTTGTTGTCGGGGGAGGCGTGCTAGGTTCCGTTGTGCTAGGTTCCGTTGTAGGGGTACCAGTGGATTCTTGTGCAACAGGTACTCGAAACTGTTTTTCTTTGACTCGGCGTTCGTACTCGGCTCGAAGCGTTTCTTCCGGCACGAGTGCCATCTGTTCGGTGATAATTCTCTCGACATCGATTGATAGAAATTCGAAGTTTGAGGTTTTAGGCCTTCGAAAGGCTGGTTGTGTGGCGATGGTACGGCGAGATCGAGTTATGTCCTTGCCTGTTTTGTAGATCTCCTGGATCTCTTTCTCGGTAGGCTTGTTTTTTACTTGCGATTCGAAGTCGTTAACGAAAACAGGAAATGCCTGAATTTTCGCGGCACGATTGAATTTAAGAAAATCTTGCCAATTTTTGCTAGGGGTGGTCAGAGCCGGGCGGCCAAGAGTTCTGGATTCACGTCGATCTTCGAATCGCAAACCGGTACCAGCCAAGCGAAGAACCTCATACTTTGCCAACTCTTCTCGCATCAAGCGGTTAAAATCGAACAAGTTCATTTGACCGTTGGTTGCAACCTTAAGGGCCGTTTTGATTTGTTCGCCATCCAGTTTTCCGTCGACAAAGCGTTTAAGAAACGTCTTAACGGACTCGTCGTCAAAGTGAATTCCCATCCGATTGGCTTCGGCAACCAATAGTTTTCTTTCGACAATGCGATCTCTGGAGTCCCGGTCGCTAGTGATGCCTACCAAGCTGAGATCCGGTTCAAACAAAGGAACGTTAGGCATTCCGCCTTTTTCACGGACGTCGGTAGCCAATTTTCTTAAAAAAGTATTCGCCCAGTAGATCTGCTGCCACTCACGATCGAGTTCATTCATCCGAATGGAACCACCGTTCCAGGACGCGAGGACAGGATTGGGGCCGCTTCGGTTTGATTTTCCGGAACCGGAAAAGTACTCGATCATTGGGGCGATCACGAATGAGACGATGGCGATGAAAACGGCTCCAGCCATCCAAAGCTTCTGGTTTTTTCGGAAAATAGCAAATGGGCTGGACATTGGACAAATCAATCCTTGGTAGTCGACATTCGAGTTAATCGGCCCAATAAACAGGCACTCAAACAAGGATTGTAGGATTTCCGCTGGTTGACGCAATTCCATTGCTCCAGCGCTTCCTGGGGCTTGACAAATCACCGACATTGCGGTGACAACCCTTGTGCGTGAGGTAGATTACCAGAATCACGGACGAGCAAAATCGCATTTCGCCAATATCCACTTGCAATACAAAAACTTTTTATGAGTGAGAAAAAATCCCTCGTCATCGTCGAGTCTCCCGCAAAAGCGAGAACGATTTCGAAGTATTTAGGGAGTGGATTCCAAGTTGAAGCCTCCATCGGCCACATTCGCGACCTTCCAGGAGGTGCTAAGGAAGTCCCTGCCGAGTTCAAATCGGAATCTTGGGCTTCTCTAGGCGTGAACGTCGATAACGGTTTTGAGCCGCTTTACATCGTTCCCGCCGATAAGAAAAAACACGTTTCCTTTTTGAAAGCAGCTCTCAAGGACGCAAAAGACCTCTATCTGGCGACGGACGAGGATCGCGAAGGGGAGGCCATTTCCTGGCATTTGCAAGAAGTTTTGAAACCCAAAGTGCCCGTGCACCGGATGGTTTTTCATGAAATCACTAAAGAAGCTATCCAAAATGCCCTCAAAAACACCAGGCAAATCGATCAGGGGCTGGTCAAGGCACAAGAAACGCGACGCATTTTGGATCGGCTTTATGGCTATGACATTTCGCCGCTACTTTGGAAAAAAGTCCGACCCAAATTATCGGCGGGGCGCGTGCAAAGCGTCGCGGTTCGATTGATCGTGCAACGCGAACGCGAACGCATGGCCTTTCATTCTGCGACCTACTTTGATCTGGATGTTTGGTTGGAAACAACTGGCAAAGAGAAGTTCGAAGCCTCATTGGTCAGTGTTGCGGATCGAAGAATTCCGTCTGGAAAGGACTTCGACACCGCGACGGGGTTACTTAAGGATTCCAAGATGCTGCAACTCGATGCTGCTTCGGCGGACGAGCTCAAAACTCGGCTTGCGAAGGCTTCGTTCCAAGTCGTCAGCGTCGAAATAAAGCCCTACACCGAACGCCCGAAAGCACCGTTTACTACCAGCACCTTGCAACAGGAAGCCAACCGCAAACTGGGAATGACCGCCAAGGACGCGATGCGGGTTGCCCAAAGCCTTTACGAAAACGGCTACATTACCTACATGCGTACCGACTCGACTACGCTTTCCAAAGAAGCAGTCGATGCAGCCCGCGAACTGGTTCGATCGCAATACGGCGATGCGTTCCTATATTCGACTCCGCGGACGTACGCGACCAAGGTCAAGAATGCTCAGGAAGCGCACGAAGCGATTCGACCCGCTGGTAGCCCTTTTCAACTGCCAGAGAAAATCAAGAGCGAATTAAACTTCGATCAATTTCGACTTTTTGAGTTGATTTGGAAGCGTACTGTTGCCTCACAAATGGCAGATGCAAGGAAACTACGCGTCGTTGTCGTCATCCGAGCCGACGACGCTATTTTTCAGGCTACTGGTACTTCGATCGAGTTCGAAGGGTTTTTGAGAGCCTACGTTGAGGGGAGCGATGATCCCGCTGCCGAATTGGCGGAAAAGGAAAAGCTTCTCCCCGACGTCAAGGCTTCCGATCCTCTCAAAGCCCTGTCGTTGGATTCGGTTTCCCATACCACCCAACCACCTGCACGCTATACCGAAGCATCCTTGACACAAGGGCTGGAAGAACGGGGCATCGGACGTCCAAGTACGTACGCTTCGATTATCGATACGATTCTCAAACGTGATTACGTATTTAAGAAGGGGAACGCACTTGTTCCGAGTTGGACTGCGTTTGCAGTAATTCGGCTATTGGAGGAGCATTTCACTTCGCTGGTCGACTACAAATTCACGGCCGAAATGGAAGATTACCTCGACCAAATCAGCCGCAACGAACGTGAGAATTTGGCTTACCTGCAGGAGTTTTACTTCGGTGAAGAGGGGGTCACTGAAAATGCCGCGCCTGGTGGCATCGGTCTTAAACCACTGCTTGCACTGAAGGTTGCGGAAATCGATCCTCGCACCGCATGTTCCTATCCGCTTGGATTCATGGATGGTAATCAAGAACTACCCGTCTCCGTTCGGGTTGGTCGATATGGACCTTATGTCGAACAAGGCGAACGACGAGCCAGTATTTCCGAGGAGATGCCACCTGATGAAATGACCTTGGCGATGGCCGTCGAGATGTTGGCCAAACAAGAGCTCGGTGAAGAACCGATGGGATATCATCCCGAAACCAACAAACCTATTTACATCAAGCAAGGCCGGTTTGGGCCGTATGTTCAAATGGGTGACGCCGACGATGAGGACAAAAAGAACGCATCCTTGCTCAAAGGCATGACCACCGAGACGCTAGATCTGGACACAGCCGTAAAGCTGCTGATGTTTCCACGTACCCTTGGGATCAATCCTGCCAATGGTGAACCGATCATCGCGACGCAAGGAAAATTTGGGCCATACATTAAAAACGGAACGGACTCGAGATCGCTGGGAGCAACTCAAAGCTTGCTCGATCTGACGCTCGAACAGGCGTTGGAGTTGCTCGCACAACCTAAAGCCTTGGGTCGTGGTCGCGGTGTTGCCGCTCCACCTTTACGGGAAATGGCCGCTTCGCCAATTACAGGCAATAGCATCACCATTCGAGACGGTCGGTTTGGCCCGTATGTCACGGACGGCGAGACTAATGCGTCCTTGCCCAAGGATATGAAACCGGAAGACTTGACGATCGAGGAGGCCCTAGATCTGTTGGCAGTAAGAGCGGCTGCAGGTGGTTCTAAAAAGAAGAAGCCGTCAAGAAAGACGACTAAGAAAGCAGCCAAAAAGAAAACAGCCAAATCAACGAAGACTGTTTCGAGGGAAGCCAATTCGGATATGGAATTGGAATCCGATTCGGACTCCGACACGGCGGCTGTTTCTGCGAGGAAAACCAAATCGGCTAAAAAGACAACCAAGAAAGCAACGAAGCGAGCCGCCAAGAAGTCGAACAAAGAGTAGCTGACACGCCACTCTTTTTCTTTTTCTTTTTCTTTTTCGCGGACTTTTGCAGGCATGCGTAACGCCAGAGGTTTGCTTGCGTCGAAAGGCAAACAGGGCGTCGATCACAAGTCGGGCTGCACGAAGTGCTAGCGCCTCAATAGGTGCCGCCTCAATGCCGCCTCAATAGGTGCCGAATGCCGCCTCAATAGGTGCCAAACGCCGCCTCAATCGCCGCCTCAATAGGTGCCAGGCACCTACTGACCGCCTCCAGGCACCTACGGACCCGACTCAATAGCTGCCGAATGCCGCCTCAATAGGTGCCAAACGCCGCCTCAATAGGTGCCAAACGCCGCCTCAATAGGTGCCAAACGCCGCCTCAATAG
>Ga0105048_10003067_pt1 | contig 27331 bp, 22 predicted proteins | sample MAT05_FD_78382 | JGI IMG/M metagenome (GOLD analysis project Ga0105048, IMG submission 78382) | Freshwater microbial communities from Lake Fryxell liftoff mats and glacier meltwater in Antarctica - MAT-05 | ecosystem: Environmental > Aquatic > Freshwater > Ice > Liftoff microbial mat | place...
CATCAAGGCGCCAGGCCCAATTGTTCAAGTGAAGTCGCCGTCAGCACGTTGTCAGTGATTTGTTCGCGTTCTTCCGGTGACATCTCGGTCAACCGTTTCCAGGTCTCGGGCGCGATCGCGCCGAATTTCTTGGGAAGCCATGTCTGCAAGAGGCGTAGTTGCTCTTCTTGACGCCCTTTATCGATACCCTTTTCGATGCCTTCCTGGCGCCCTTTCTCGATGCCTTTCTCGATGCCTTTCTCGATGCCTTTCTCGATGCCTTGTTCGAGTCCGCGCTCGAAATATGTTTTACCTACCATATGAGCTCCTTGGTAACGCTCGGACAAAAGGAGATGATCGAATTCTAGCAGACTTGGGCCTTCCAAGTAAAGATATGCGTCGACGCATTCACACAGCAAATATCTTCGCGCCGCGTCGATCGGCGCCGTTGCCAATCGCTGCATCGCCTCCGCTTTCAGACGGGCTCGTTCAGCGTGAGGGACCTTCATCAAGGCTGACAGGGCGACGCCCAGCAGGCTCTCACCTTCGAGATGATCCATCGCAGACAGCCCCGGCAGGCCGATATACGGGTAGCGGAATCGCACCAGGCTCTCGCCCCAGAGCGTCTCCTCATGCTCCATCCAGCCGGTTCCGTCAAATCCCACACGCAGGAACAATCCGATCGGCAGCACGGGCAACTGATGCTTGCCGCGCAACCATGCGAAGTAATTGAACATGCGGGAATGAAAGGTGGCGACGCTATCCGACGATTCGACTTCGATGTGGATGAGAAGAACGCAATGTTCCGTGTCGCCCAGAGTCGCCTTGTTTGGTTCGGTCAATCTCACCTTAGCGACGAGATCGAGCAGACGGCGTTCTCCGTCCGGCGGCGCCATGAATGCCTCTTGCTTTAGCCATTCCACCTGGTCCCAATCGATCAGCACCACCCATTTGGGGAAGAAAAGTTCAAAGAACTCTTTGAGGAATACCTCGAGAAGGTTCTTGAATCGTTGATCATGATCGTCCATGGATGGATCCTTCAGAAGTCGAGCGTCGATGTCCGTTGCCGCAACCAGTGGTCGATCAGCACGAGGGCGAACATCGCTTCCCCCATCGGCACGAAGCGAGGCAGCAGGCAGGGGTCGTGCCGGCCTTTTGTTAGAATCTCCGTAGCATCGCCTGTTTGGGTCACGGTCTTCTGCGAGCGCGGCAGCGAACTCGTTGGCTTGATGGCGACGCGACAGATGATCGGCTCACCCGACGAGATACCGCCCAACATGCCGCCGTGGTTATTCGTCTCCGTGCCGATGCGGCCTTCTTTGCGAATGAATAGATCGTTGTTCTGGCTGCCTCGCATCGTGGCGACCGCGAAGCCCGCTCCGTACTCGAACGCCGTCACGGCCGGGAGCGACAGAAGCGCCTTCGCCAGGTCGGCCTTCAATTTGTCAAAGACCGGTTCGCCCAGGCCGGCAGGCACGCCGACGGCAACCATTTCACAGATGCCGCCAATCGAGTCGCGATCTTTGCGGACCTCTTCGATGAGCGTGATCATTTTCTCAGCGATCACGGGATCGGGGCAGCGCACCGGGTTGGCCTCGACTTGCTCCAGCGTCACGGCCAGCGGGTCGGCAATGGTCGCACGGATATCGCCCACTTGGGTCACGTAACCAATCACACGGATGCCGTGCCGGGCCAGCAGCTTCTTGGCCACCGCCCCGGCCGCGACACGGGAGACCGTTTCCCGAGCGCTCGATCGGCCGCCGCCCCGGTAATCGCGGAATCCGAACTTGGCATCGAATGTGAAGTCGGCATGACCGGGACGGTACTTGTCCTTGATGTCGCCGTAATCCTTGCTGCGCTGATCTTGATTGCGAAAGAGCAGGCCGATCGGCGTGCCGTCGGTAACGCCTTCGAAAATTCCCGACATGATCTCGGGAGTATCCGTTTCGTCCCGCTGCGTGGTGATGTGCGATTGCCCCGGCCTTCGACGTTGGAGGTCGGGCAGGAGATCTTCCACGCCCAGCGGCAACCCGGCAGGGCAGCCGTCGATGATGCAGAGATAGCCGGGGCCGTGACTGACCCCAGCCGTCGTGACGCGGAACCGTTCGCCGAATGTATTGCCTGGCATAATCGGATTATACGAAACGCCTGCCGCATTCCGCCAGCGGTCCTGGGTAGGTGACCGTTGCAACTTGGTGGAAAGTTCGCCATGATGGGGGATATTCGTGCCGCTCCCCGCGAGGACCTTGATCATGCGGATCGTGCTATTTCTGCTTTGTGCCTATCCGGCGTTAGCCTCGGGCCAGGTCCGCGAGGAGGTTCGCTTCGGCGTTCGCTACAACGAAGATCTTTATCCGCAATTGACGCCGCGGCAGGCGCTCAACTCCGTGCTTCGCGCCCTGGAAAAAGAACGCTACGACTATTTCGTCGCCTTCTTGCTGGATCGCGGACTGGTCGAAGAGCAACTGCGTGCTTCGTTCCCGAATTTCGAGAAGAAGGCTCAGGAGCAGGTCGACCGCGAGACTCTTCGGAAAAAGGGGCTTGATCCTCAGTTCATCCGGCTTCGTGTGAAAGAACTGGCAACGCAAGCGAGCTTCGATAATCTCGTCCGGCGGGTGCGGGCCAAGCTCGAAGATGACCCCGAGGCGCTCAAGGAACTTCGCTTGCTGGCACGGGAAGGCCAGTTCGTTGATGGGCTCGAGGCGTCGTCGGTCAAGCACGACCTGATTAAGGGAAGAGCACTCTTTTTGCGACTGACCAATGGACGTTGGCATTTGGAGAATAAGATGCAAGAGTAGGTTCGAACCTTTTTTCGTTTCGCTTGCCAAGCGCGAGCGGTGAGGACATTCATGCCTTCCACCTTCATTGACCTGCGTAGCGACACCGCGACGAAACCGACGCCCGGCATGCGAGCCGCCATGGCCGCGGCGGAAGTCGGCGACGACGTTTTCGGCGAAGACCCCACCATCAACCGGCTCCAGGAGAAGGTGGCCGCGTTCTTGGGGATGGAAGCGGCCCTGTTTGTTCCGTCCGGCACCATGTCGAACCAGATCGGCATCAAGGCACATACGCAGCCTGGCGATGAACTACTCTGCGAGACTACCAACCACATCTATGTGTGGGAAGCAGGCGGGCCGGCGGTGCTCTCGGGCGTCACCTGTCGCACGATTGAGGGTGATTACGGCATCCTTGACGTTACGCAGCTCGAAGACAAGATTCGCCCCGTCAACGACCATTACGTTCGCACTCGGCTCGTCTGTCTCGAGAACACGCACAACCGCGGCGGCGGGCGAGTCTACCCGATCGAGAAGATCCAGGCGATCAGCGAGTGGGCGCATTCCAATGGCTTGATGATGCACCTCGACGGCGCTCGCCTCTGGAACGCAGTCGTGGCGAGCGGCATCCCCGGCGCCGAATGGGGCAAGTGCTTTGATTCGATCTCGGTTTGTTTCAGCAAGGGGATGGGCGCTCCCGTCGGCTCGGCCCTCGCGGGGACGAAGGACTACATTGCCAAGTCCCGCCGGATTCGCAAGCTCTTCGGCGGCGGCACCCGTCAAGGCGGCATCATCGCGGCCGCCGCGCTTTACGCCATGGAGAACAACCTCGAGCGTCTGGCCGACGATCATCGCAACGCGCAGATTATCGCCGAGGCCATTATCGACACACCGGGCCTGCGGCTCGATCCCGCCGTGGTGGAAACGAATCTGGTCTGGTTTGAGGTCGACCCCGATCTGGGAACTGCGAAAGATTTGGCGGCCATGTTCAAGGAAAAGGGTATTCTGGTGTCGACCACCGGCCCGCAAATCATGAGAGCCTGCACCCATCTTGATGTGTCGACGGCCCAGTGCATTCAGGCGGCCGAGACGATCCGCCGGATCGCGCGGAAGCCGGTGGCGGCGCGGCGATAGAAAGACGGGTCCGAGCCGGAAGCGTAAGCGCTTATCTTGCTACACGAATTTCGAAGCGTCGATTCTTTTCTTTACCCCGAAGGGGTTGTATTCCACAGCCCAGGGTCGCGCTTCGCGCACCCTGGGTTTGTGATCCCAATCCCCTTCTTTACCCCGAAGGGGTTGTATACGAACGACAATCGCCACTCATATACAACCCCTTCGGGGTAAAGACGGTCAAACAACGGCATTCCCAGGGTGCGCGAAGCGCGACCCTGGGCTGTGGTATACAACCCCTTCGGGGTAAAGACAGAGACCGGAGAGCCAACGTCATTCGCTCAGAACTCGCTTTTCGTGAAGATCATCGCGAATTCGTAGGGAAAGATAAGGCGTAAGCGACGGAAGCCTTTGAAGTGCGGTCGCTTACGCTTCCGGCTCGGATGATCCCAGCCCATGTCCTAAAAGCGATCCATGAATCGATTTACTTGCTCTTCTTCAACTCCATCTCTTCTTTCTTCTCCGGATCGAACAGCACCATCGCGTCGTCGGTGATGCTCTTGATGGTGATCTTTTCGACCTTGTCCTTGCCGTTTTCCTTGGCCGTGGTTTCGATGATGTCGCCCGTCACCTTATAGGTGATTTCTTCTTTGATGAGTTCCTTGCCGTTGAGTTCGACGCGGAACACCGCCTTGCCGTCCTTCTTGAACTCGAGCGTGGCCGAGCCTTCATTGACGGGGAGTTCCTTGCCGCCGATCTTGCTGAGCCTCCACATGCCAACCACCTTCTCGGCGTTGTCGGCGGAATAGCCGGCCGAAGCGAAGAGGCAGAAAGCGATCGAGGCGATCAAAAAGCGAGCCATGATGAACCTTTCCTGGTAAAGAAAGCGGGCGAGTTACGATCTCGCCCGCGTGACTGGGTTGCTGAATTACTACTTACCTTTTTTGAAGACCACTTCCTTGCCCTTGGGATCGACAAGAACCATCTCGTTGTCGTTCAAGGTCTTGATCGTGTCGGTCTCGGTGTCGTCTTTGCCGTCCGGGGTCTTCATCGAGACGGTGATCTTGTCGCCTTCGATTTTGTAGGTGCCTTCGAGCTTGATTTCCTTGCCGTTGAGGGCCACTTTGAAGATCAACTTGCCGTCCTTGGTGAACTCGACGGAAGTGCCCGGCGGGATGTCTTCGCCCTTGGCCACGGTCCAGGTGCCGATTGCCTTGGCCTTGTCGACATCGGCGGCGCCGCTGAATGCCGCGAACCCGACGCAGATGATTAGGACGGTCAATCCACGAACAACGATCATGTGGTACTCCTTATTTGCAGTAGAGAGGCGTTCGGAATGACTCCGAGAGATTATAAGCCCGGCGCGGGAAATGGAAGAAAAAAGCTGCGATTTTATGATCCGGACGTGTTCTGCCGACGCGCTTGTGTGCGATGAGATTTCAAATTGTCAAGATCGCGCTCGCCCAGGTCAGACCGCCGCCGAAGGCAACGAGGAGAACTGTGTCGTTCGGCCTCGCTCGATTTTCGCGAACGGCCTCGTCGAGGGCGATCGGCACGGATGCCGCCGAGGTGTTGCCGTAGTGATCGAGATTCAGCATGACGCGATCCGCCGGGAAACCGGTCGATTCCAACGCGGCATCAATAATGCGCTGGTTGACCTGGTGCGGGATGATCATGTCGATCTTCTTCCCGTGCCGTTGGGTTTCGATGCGAGCATCTTCAATTAACTCAATCATCCGGCAGACGGCGAAGCGAAACACTTCTCGACCGTACATCTGAATGAACGGGCTCGGCTCCTTGCCGTTGCCAGCCGGCGGCGACACCATGCTCGGCACCTGAATCAGATGATGATTGATGCCATCAGAGAATAGTCGGACCTGCAGGACGCCGCGATCGGCTGAATCACTTGCCGACAGAATCGCCGCCCCCGCGCCGTCGCCAAAGAGGATGCAGGTGTTGCGATCGGTGAAGTCCATCGCGCGGGAAAGTGCCTCGGCGCCGATGATCAGGACGTTCCGGGCCGAGCCGGCGCGAATGTACTGGTCGGCAATGGACAGGGCGTACAAGAAACCGGTGCAGGCGGCGGAGATGTCGAAGGCGGGGATCGGCCGGCAGCCGAGAGCCGCCTGGATGACATTGGCGTTGGCGGGCGTCATGTGGTCGGGGGTGACCGTGGCGCAAATGATGAGATCGAGTTCGGTGGCCGGGATTTGCGCCCGCGTTAGGGCGTTTCGGGCCGCAGTCAGCGCCAGGGTTCCGGACGTTTCGCCAGGACCAACGAAACGACGCTCCCGGATACCGGTTCGCGTGCGAATCCATTCATCCGACGTGTTAATCGTCCCGACGAACTCGTCGTTGGGAACGATGCGCGAGGGGAGACAACTCCCCGTCCCGCGCAACACGGTCGTTGTCTTCCGGTTCATTCCATCTCAAGACCACGGGAGAAGTTAGTCAAGTAACCTTCATGATCTTAGGAGGTCGTGGGAAGCGGTTCCATCAGAAAATCGGTTCGCGGGGTGCTCAGCCGTTCCTGAATACATCCGATGGCCCACGCGGCCGCTTCACGAATCAACGGCTCCGCATCCGTTTGAGCCCGTTCCAAAGCGGGCAAAGCCCGAGCGTCGCCGGTGTTGCCGAGCACGATGGCCGCATTGCGGAGCAGGCCGCGGCGCTTGGCGCGCCAGACCGCTGTCGCACGAAACCGCGAGCGAAATTCCTCTTCATCCAGCCCCAGGATCTCGATCGGATCGAACGCCAATGATTCGCCGAAAGGTCGATTCCACGGGCAAACTTCCTGGCAGATGTCGCAACCGTACAGCCAATCGCGCATGCCCGGCCGCAGCAATTCGGGGATCGGCGAGCGCAATTCAATGGTGAGATAGCTGATGCACTTGCGGGCGTCGAGCCAGCCGGGTCCGGTGAACGCCTCGGTCGGGCAGGCGTCGAGACAGGCCGTGCAGGTGCCGCAATGGCTGGACACATGCGGCGAGTCGGCCTGGAACTCGTGGTCGACGAGCAAGGCGCCCAGGAAGAAGAAACTTCCCATCTTCTTGTTGATGAGCATCGTATTCTTGCCGAACCAGCCGAGCCCGGCCCGGCGAGCAAAGTCGCGTTCGAGCAACGGAGCGCTATCGACGACGCCCCGGCCTTGAAGTCCTGCGACTTCACCTTGTAACCAGGCGAGTAGCGTATCGAGCTTCGCCCACATCACTTGGTGATAGTCCGGACCTTGAGCATAACGCGCGACTCGGCCGACGGGTGATTGAGGTTGCGTCGTCACCCCGGGCACGGGCGAGCGGGGTTGCGTGAGTGCCCCGAGACCATCATCCGGAAACGTCGGGCCATTGTCATACATCATGCCGACCATCACGACGCTGCGGACGTTCGCGAGAATTGATTCGGGGGAACGACGTGGTTCAGATTGATTCCGCAGATAGGCCATCTCGCCGGCGTAACCGCGTTCGAGCCATTCTTTATAGCGATCGAACCCGTCCGCGGGCGTGGCAGGGGCGATGCCCGCCAAGTCGAAGCCGAGCGAACGGGCACGTTCTTTGAGTCGGGTTTCGATGGTGTTCATGCCAGGACCGCCGCCCGTTCTTAATACCACAAGGCCTTCCGTACGACGTTTCGCAGTGGTTCGCCTCGCACGAACCGCCCGAGGTTATCGAGAAACAGGGCGAGATGGCGTTCCGCGATCTTGGTCGAATACCCGGCAACGTGCGGCGTCAGGATCACGTTGTCGAACTTCCACAAGGGATGAGCCGGCGGCAGGGGTTCGATTTCGTAGACGTCGAGGGCGGCTCCCGCGATCATCTTGTTCTCGAGCGCGAGCACGAGGTCGTTTAGATCGACGATGGCTCCGCGGCCGATGTTGATGAGATAGGCCGACTTCTTCATCTTTTGAAAGATCGCCGTGCGGAAGAGTTTGACCGTCTCCGGCGTGTGCGGGGCGGCAATCACCACGAAATCGCTTTCACGCAGCAGTTCGCCAAGCCGTTCGAGTGGCCAGACCGTTTCATCGGCCGGCAGCGGATCGACGGCGTGGACGGTCATGCCGAAAGCCCCAGCCCGCCGGCCGATCTCGCGGCCGATCTCGCCGTAACCGACAATCCCCATCGTCATATCGCTGAGCGTCAGATGCGTGCGGTCGATCGGGTTGACGATGCCGGGCCCCGCCGCGAGCGAGACACGGCCCCCTTCGCCGCCGCGCGGGTTCCAGGTCGCGGTCCGCTGGTCGCGGATGTAAAGGTGCAAGTTCCGCGCGAAGCAGATGACATAACCCATCACCTGATCGGCGATCACATCGGAGAACAGGCCGCGCATGTTTGTCAGGGTGCAGGGATGTTCAACCAGGGCCGGGAACATGTAGTGTTCCAGGCTTACCGTCGCCGCCTGCACCCAGCGCAACTGGGTTGCCCGCTCAAGCATGGCGGGCGTGATTTTGCCAAAGACCGCGTCGGCCCGCGGCATGGCAGCCATGGCGGCGGCCTCGTCCACGGCGTTCACGATTTGTAAGGTGAAAACCGCCGTCTCGATTTTCGCGAGGCGCTCCGCTTCCACGGCCGGATGGATGACGAGTGTGGTATTCATCTCTGAGAGAGATAGCAGATGCCGGCGAGCGCCGCAAGGATGAGCAAGTACGGCATCAAGCGAAATCCGAGCGGTTCCTTCGTCAGCGGCGGCGGAGTCGGAGCGATTGCCGGGCTCGAGGGCAACGCGGGCTGCCGATTGATGTCGCTATTGGGGATGCGGCGCAGGCGGTCCATGACGTCCATCGCCGTGGGCGGCCGATCCTCCGCCCGCTTGGCAAGCAGTTCCATGATGAGATTCGACAGCATCGTGGGCACGGACGCCTTGCGGGCCGAAACGCGAACGGGATGGTGCGATTCAATCTGCTTAAGGATGTGCAGGGCCGAGGGACCGTCGAACGGCCGTACGCCGCTAGAAAGTTGATACAGGATGCAGCCCAGGCTGAAGAGGTCGCTACGACCGTCAAGCCGATCGCCGCGTGCCTGCTCGGGCGACATGTAGGCAGGCGTGCCCATTACCATGCCGCTGTGTGTGAGTAACGAATCTTTCGTGATTTCGCGTGCCAGTCCCAGGTCGAGCAAACGGACGCTGGCGAATGGTTCTTCGAGCCAGACGTTGGCCGGCTTCACATCGCGGTGAACGAGATCCCGACGATGGGCGGCTTCGAGTCCCTCCGCAATCTCGATGCCGATGCGGATGATCTCGGCGTTCGTGAGTGCCGGAGCGCGATGCAGTCGTTCTTCCAGGGTCTCGCCCAAGAGTAGCGGCATCGACAAATACGGGATGCCGAAATCCTCGCCGACTCGGACGACCGGAACGATCCGTTGATGGCCGATCGACGCCATGGCCTGGGCTTCCCGGAAGAAGCGTTTCTTCGCCTCCGGTTCGGCGATTAGCGTGGGGCGAAGCACTTTGACGGCGAAACGGCCGCCGGCGATCAGATCCTCGGCCTCAAAGACGATGCCCATACCGCCGGCGCCGAGTTGGCGGATGAGGCGGTACGGCCCCAGGTCCCGCAACACCTCGAGCGGCACCTGCGGCACAAGAACAATTGGGTGAGGCGACCCGAGCCGCAAGGTCGGATCGAGCACGCCGGCAGACTGGTCGTGCTCGACCAGCGGCAGCATCGGCATCGGTTCGAGGGTGTGCGGCATGCCAGAATCCAGACCGGGGGCGCGTTCGCGAACATTCGCGAACATTCGCGGAAAAAGCCGCCCCTCCGGTACCTCTTCTCAAGCCTACGTCGCAGTTTCAGGCGATGAGCGGGAAAGTTGTCATCAAGGCCTAGAAGCAAGCACATCAGGCCGCTACGGCTTGAACGACCATTACCATTGCTACAATCGGACCGACATTTTGATTGGGCGGACTTCGTTGGAGTCCCGCGTTTAGGCGGTCTCATCGGTTGGCAACCCTCCCTCGTTCCCGTAAAAATCAAGCAACCATCCCCGAGGTTGCCCGATGAACGATCCGCTTAGGGCAGAACCACGAGCCAGGAACAACAGACCATGCGAATTCGACTCCTGATTGCGATGGCCTTCGTGCTGTCGTGGTGCGCGGCTAGCTCGAACACTTTTGTCACGGCTCAGGCCGCGAAGGGCGCCAAGGCGAAACCCGTCCCGGTCGAGTTGCCGCTTCCGCCGGCGTTGCCCGGCGGCGTGTCGATCGTCACCGAAAAGTCGCCCGACTTTCTCAAGGCTCCCGACAACATTGCCGCGGATGTGAAGATCGCCAAGGAAGTGCCGACGGTTGACTTCGGTTACTTCCCGGGCCAGACGTATCAGGCCGAGATCTGGTCCAACTGGGGAGACAGCACCTGTGCCGGCGGCAAGTTCTACGCGTCGTACGGCGATCACATGCATCCCGACGGCAAGTACCCGAAGCCGAACCCCGATCACAAGATTCCCGGCGCCGCCTACATCGTCGAGTATGATCCGGCCACCAAGAACTTCCGTCCGCTCCTGGACACCAACAAGTTGCTGAACATGCCGGAGGGCAATTACATCCCCGGCAAGATTCATACACGTCTGGAAATGGGCAGTGATGGCTGGCTTTATGCCGCCACCCATCGCGGTTCGGGCAGCGTGACCAACGACAGTTACAACTTCAAAGGCGATTGGATCCTGCGTACGCACCCCGCTACCGGCAAGAGCGAAGTCGTCGTGCAGGGACCCGTCCCCAAGCACTGCATTCCGAATGGAACGCTCGATCCCAAGAGCATGATTTTTTACGGCGGCACCGCCATTGGCAACGGGAATCCCAACACGGAAGAAGGGGTCAAGTTCTTCGCTTATGACGTGAAGAATAAGAAGCTGCTCTACTCCGGCGACAAGGGACCTGGCCGTGGCATGATCGTTGCATCGTCCACGGGCAAGGTGTATTACACGCCGCAACTGCAACTGTCACCGCTCATGTGCTACGATCCTGCCTCCGGCCAACCGCCGAAGCAGATCGACGGCGAGATCGGCAACCGCTGCGCCACGCGTGAAACGGCGGACGGCATGGTCTACTCGGTCTCGCAGGGAGATAAGAAAACGACCAAATCGATCCTGTATTCGTTCAATACCAAGACCGAAAAGGCGCAGGCGCTCGGTCCGGTCGCCATCACAAAAGACGGGCAGCTGGACTACGTGGCGGCACTGACGGCCGATCCGCGAGGCCGCTTCGTCTATTACACCCTGGGGGCGCACGGCGGCAGCGAAGCAGCCGGCTCGGCCCTGGTTCAGTACGACGCGAAACTGAATCAGAAGAAAGTGATCGCGTTCCTTTTTCCCTACTTTCAGGAGAAATACGGGGTCACGCCGCGTGGTTCTTTCGGCCTCGCCGCCGACGAAAAAGGGGAGATTGTTTACGTCACATGGAATCTGAAGCGAGACGGCGCCCGCCTGACCTGGGACACGGTTGGGATGTCGGCCATTCACATCCCGGCATCCGAACGATAGGTAGTCGATCTTTGCGACGCTTTGTTGCTGAAGACGAGGCGAGTCATACGATAACTTTATCGCCGGGCACTCGCGGAAAGGAAAGTAATTTGTGAGAATATCCCTTGTTCCTTCCTCGACTTCTGCCGAGTCCCCGCTTCAGTTTTTGACTTCCTACATCCTGAACGACACGATCGCGCTCGATGCGGGCAGCATCGGTTTTTTTCGCGCCCCGCGCGAGCAGGCTCGGGTCAAGCATGTCTTGATCACGCACACGCACATGGATCATGTCGCGTCGCTGCCCATCTTTTTGGAAAATGTTTTCAGTCAGGGCTCTGAGTGCGTGACGATTCACGCAAGCGAAGCCGTCCAGGAGACGCTAAAGCGAGATCTTTTCAATAACTTCCTTTGGCCCGATTTCGTCAATCTGGCGCCGAACGGTGTCCCGTTCTTGAAGTTCTCCACGCTCAAGCCGGGCGTGCCGGTGGAACTTGACGGGTTGAAGTTCACGCCCATCCCGGTCGACCATGTCGTGCCGACACTGGGCTTCCTTATCGAAGATGGCAACGCGAGTGTGCTCATTCCATCGGATACCGGGCCGACGGAGGAGATCTGGCAGCGTGCCAGCAAGGCGGCCAATCTCAAAGCCGTCTTCCTGGAGGCCTGCTTTCCCAATGCGATGGCCGGGTTGGCTCAAATTTCGAAGCATCTCACACCGTCGATGTTCTTGGGTGAAGTCAAGAAACTGAAGGTGCCGGCCGCTTTGTTCGCCGTCCATATCAAACCCCTCTTCCACGATAAGATCGTCCAGGAACTGCACGAGCTGGGTCTGGAGAAACTGAGCATCGCGCGAATGGGCTTTGATTATGTGTTTTGAGATGACGGAACCGGACCGGATCAGGGCTGAAGCCTTCGGGCGAGTTTAGGCGAATCGACGAGAGACGACGCATGGGACCAAAGAAATCCCCCACGGAAGCCCCAGACCTCGAACATCTCGACGAAACCGAAGCAAGCAAGCCGCAGGAAACGACCGACGCGGAGCGTGCGGCGATGCGAAAGCATGCCCTCGACGCCGAGCATCGCTTGCAGCAGGCACTTGCCGCCGCCACGGCCGAACGCCAGCAGTTGCGCGCGACGATCGACGAAATGCGGCGCGGCCTGGAGGCAATGCAACTCGACCGCGACCAGTCCATCGAACGGTGGGCCACCCACACCAGCAAGGAAGTCTCCCAGTTTCAAAACGCCATTCTTGCCATGCGAACCCAATTGGAGAAGGCTCAGTCTGAAAGGGCCATTGCCGTCAATCGGGCCGTGGCCGACACGACCGCCGAGTCGGGCCACCTGAAAGCCACCGTCGCCGCCCTTCGCGACGAACTGGAAGCGGGGCGGACCAACGCGGACGCCCAAATACGCAAGGCGCTGCAAGCCGCGCAGATCGAGAATGTCCAGCTTCAGACTGGACTTTCCGCCTTGCGGGACCGATTGGAACAGGATCGAAAACTGGTAGACGAGGAAAGACGAAAGGCGACCTTCCGGCACCGGGAGGAGATCCAACAACTACAGGATCACATTGCCGCGTTACGCCAGCAACTGGAGCGAGTGAATGGGAACAACCAATCGTAAGCCGGAGAGCGTCCGTCCGAAAGTCGAGCGCGCGCCTTCGGACCAGGCCATGTTGCTGCTTGACGTGATCGATCGGCTGGCCTGCCTCTCCTCGCTCGACGATCAGCTTGCCACCTTGGTTGCGATCATTACGGAGGCGATAGGCGCGGACCGCAGCAGCATTTTTCTGCACGATGATTCGACGGGCGAACTCTACGGCCGTATTGCTCAGGGTGAGCTCGTCACGGAGATTCGCGTGCCGGACACGGTTGGCGTGATCGGCCAGGTCTTCACCAGCGGCCAGGGGATGCTCACCCTCGACCCTGACTCCAACCCGCACTTCAACCCGAGCATTGACGAACTAACCGGATACAAGACGAAGAGCATTCTTTGCGTGCCTGTCCGCACTCGCCGCGGCGAATTGCTGGGCGTGGCGCAGTCACTCAACAAGAAAGTCGGCCGGTTCACCAAGACCGATTTGGCCACCCTCGAAGCCATTCTCCAGATGGCGTCGATCGTTCTGCATAGCAGTCTGTTCGCCGTCAAGATGCAGGACAACCAGCGCAAGGAAGCTCAATTCCTCAACGTGGTTTCGGAGATTTCGTCCGAGATCCAACTAGGCCCCTTGCTCAAGATGATCATCCAAATGGTCACGCGGATGCTCAACGCCGAGCGCTCCACGCTGTTTCTGCACGACGACAAGACTGACGAGCTCTACACCGAAGTGGCCGAAGGAATCTCTTCCGGCCGCATTCGCTTCCCCAGCGACCGGGGCATCGCCGGCGCCGTCTTCCGATCGGGCGAGACAATCAACATTCCCTACGCCTACGCCGACCTGCGCTTCAACCCCGCGTTCGATAAACGGAACAACTTCTTCACCCGCTCGTTGCTGTGTGTTCCGGTGAGCAACAAGACAGGCAAGGTGATCGGCGTTACCCAGGTGCTGAACAAGATCGGCGGCGCCTTCAACAAGGATGATGAGGTCCGCCTCAAGGCGTTCACCGCCCAAATTTCCATCGCTCTCGAAAACGCTCAGTTGTTCGAAGATATCCAGAACATCAAGAACTACAACGAGAGCATTCTCGAAAGTATGTCGAACGGCGTCGTTACCTTCGATGAGGCAGGCAGGATCGTCACCTGCAACGAGGCCGGGCTGCGCATCCTCGGCGTCAAGCAGGACGCGGTTCTCGGCAAGACGGTCGAGGAGTTCTTCGACGGCGACAACGCCTGGGTGGCGCAGAGCGTCCGCAAGGTCGAAAAAGATCGCGTGCCGGCGATCACGATGGACGCCGAGTTTGCCATCGGCTCGGAACGCCGGTCGATCAATATCTCGACCCTGCCGCTGACGAACAACAAGGGCGGCACGCTTGGCTCGATGGCACTTATCGAAGACGTCAGCAACGAGAAGCGCATGAAGGCGACGATGTCGCGTTACATGGACCCGGGCCTGGCGAACCAACTGCTGCAAGCGGGCGAGGAGTTTCTCGGCGGCCAGACCAAGGAGGCGACGATCCTTTTCGCGGACGTGCGCAGCTTCACCACGTTGACGGAGCAACTCGGCGCGCATGGGACCGTCGCGCTCTTGAACGAGTATTTCACGTTGATGGTCGAATGCATCCAGAAGCAGGGCGGGATGCTCGACAAGTTCATCGGCGACGCAATGATGGCCGTCTTCGGTACGCCGTTGGCGCATGACGATGACGCGGACCGGGCGGTGCGAGCGGCCGTCATGATGATGCGTGAATTGGAAGGGTTCAACCACCGTCGAGCGGAGAACGGGCTCAAACCGATCGATATCGGCATTGGTTTATGCACCGACAATGTGGTCGTCGGCAACATCGGCTCACCGAAACGGATGGACTACACGGTGATCGGCGACGGGGTGAATCTGGCCTCGCGGCTGGAGAGCGCCTGCAAGCAGTACGGCGTCCACATCTTGATGAGTCAATCGACGCTGGACCAATTGCACGGCACGTACCGAACGCGGGAGATCGATGCGGTGGTGGTGAAGGGGAAGAACGAGCCGGTGCGAGTGCACGAGGTGCTCGATTACCACACGGAGCAGACCTTTCCGCGGATGATCGAAGTGGTGCAACACTACCGCGACGGCATCGAGTATTACCGCGGCCGCCATTGGGAACCGGCCGTGGATGCGTTCGAGCAGGCATTGCGGATCCGCCCGAGTGATAAGCCATCGCGGCTCTACGCCGAGCGTTCCAAACACTTTCGCGAGAATCCACCGCCGGACGACTGGAAAGGCATCTGGGTGATGGAAGAGAAGTGAAGTGGGCCACGGCGGCACTCCGGGTCACGCGCACATTACATCACTTCCTTCACGGGGTTCGCGCCCTTGTCGATCATGCGGACCGGGCGTTCGCCGATCTTGAATTGCGTCGTGGCGTCGACGTCGAGGATGTGGCAGACGGTGGCCATGAAGTCGACAGCGGAGATCGGCCGTTCTTCGACGGTGCCGCCCGTCTTGTCGGTCTTGCCGATGATCTGGCCGCCCTTGACTCCGCCGCCCATCAGCATGGTGGTCCAGGCTCGGCCATAGTGGTCACGGCCGCCGTCCGGCTTGACCTTCGGCGTGCGGCCGAATTCACCCATCCAGATAACGAGCGTTGATTCAAGCATGCCGCGATCGTGCAGATCGCTGATGAGGGCGGACATGCCCTGGTCGAGTTGCGGGAGCGCCAGCGTCTTGAGTTCGTTGGTGCGCTGGGCGTTGTGATTGTCCCAGCCGCCCGCGGTGGGGGAATGGTAGACTTCGATAAACGGCACCCCGGCCTCGACGAGCCGGCGGGCGAGCAGGCAGCCCTGGCCGAAGCTGTGGTCGCCATACGCCTGGCGGACGCTTTCCTTTTCCTGGCTCAGGTCGAACGACTTGGACTTGTCGGAACGCATGAGTTGTAACGCCCGTTGATAGACCGTGGTCTGGGCGTTGGCGGCTGGGGTCGGGTACTCGCGGAGGAAACCCTTCGAAAGTTGGTTGAGCGCATTGAGGCGCTCAGTCATGTCGGCGGCCTCGGCAGTCGCCTTCAGGTTGGGGACGCCGCCCTTGGGGTCGGCGACGATGAGCGGGGTGTGCCGCGGGCCGAGATGTCCGGGGCTGCTAACGTACGACCAGTTGGCCGGGTTGAGATGCATGCCGGTGACGACGAAGTTGGGCATCTCGCCCTGCGCATGCCCGGCGGCGGCCGTGATCATTGAGCCGATCGTCGGGTAGTTCAAGCCGGCGGCGCCTTGCTTGTAACCGGTGTGCAGATAAAGGCGTGCCCGGCCGTGCTCGGCCTCACCGGTGCTCATGCCGCGCAGGATGGCCGCATGGTGCATCTGCTTCGCCAGTGTCGGCAGTTTCTCGGTGATTTGCAGACCGGGAACCGACGTGTCGATCGGCTTGTACTCGCCACGGATGTCGGCGGGGGCGTCCGGCTTCATGTCAAAGGTATCGTGATGCGAGGGGCCGCCGTCCATCCACAGGAGGATGCAGGCCTTCTTCCGGGCTTTCTTCGTCTCGGAGGCGGCATGGGCGGCCAGCAGGTTCATCCACCCGGAAGCGGCGAAGGCGCCGACGCCGCATGTGGAGAGTTTCAGCATTTCCCGCCGGCTGGGAATCAGGTCATCGCGAAGCATGGATCGACTCCGTTATTTCACCAGGATGAACTCGGGCGAGTTCAGCAATATCCACAGGACACTCGTGTACGCGGCCGTCGGGTCGGTCTTGCGTGCCACGAGGTCGGTCAGCAATTTCGTTTCGGCGGTATTCGGCCGGCGTGTCAGGGTCGCCAGGAAGAGCGTCTCGATCGCCTTCTCCGGCGTCGCTTTATCTTTTACCAGTTGTGTGACGATCGGCGTCGGCTTGTTGAAGACAGTGCTGTTCAACAGCCCGAGCGCCTGCGGGATGCCGTGCGTGAACTCGGTCAGGGAGGCATCGAGCTCGCGGGTGTTGAAGAAGCGGATGAACTTGCTCCGCGCGGCGGACTTGTCCTTCGGCTGGCCGCCGCGGCCGCCGGTCGAGATGTAGGCGGCGATCTCGATGTCCTTGAGCCCGGTCGCCTGCGTCAACGAGTCGTACAGCGCCTCCGCGAGCATGACCTTGACGGCCATGCGGCCGAAGAGGGGATCGTCGCTAAGCGTGTTGCCCTTGCTCGTCCTCTGATAGGCATGCGTCGCGGTCAGGCAGCGGATGAGGTGCTTGATGTCAAAGCCCGAAGCGCGGAACTCGTCGGCCAGGGCGTGCAGCACCTCCGGATGCGAAGGCGGGTTCTCGGGCGACATGTCGTCGATCGGGTTCACCAGACCGCGACCGAAGAAGTGCGCCCAGATTCGGTTGACGGCCGCCTCGGCGAAGTACGGGTTGTGAGCCGAGGCCACCCACTCGGCTAGCGCGGGTCTAAACGGACCTTTGTCGTCGAGTTTCGGTTGTTCACCCTGGAGAAACTTGGCCTGCACGTTGGCGCCCGCGGCCTTGCCGGCCGTTGCCGAGATGGGGATGACGGCTCCCATCGCATCCTTCATGAGCCCCGGGCGATTGATCGGCTTCTCGGATTCGCCCAACCCGGCGGGGGCCTTCTGCATCGCGGTCCGGCTGAAGAAGGCCGCCATCGCCCAGAAGTCGGTCTGCTTCCAATCGGTGAAGGGGTGATTGTGGCACTCGGCACATTGAAGTTGCTGGCCGAGGAAGATCCGAGACGTGGCGCCGGCCAGTTTCTCCGGCTGCGGGACATTGTTGTCGACGTTGGACATGATGAACGCGGTTTCCGGCCCGGCACCGGTAGCCGTGAGGAGTTCGCGAACTATCGTGTCCCAACCCTTGCCGGCGTTGAACTGTTCGCCGAGCCATTTTTCGAGAACGACTCTTCGTGCCGGTTCCTCGGCAGTGATCTTGGCGGCCAGCAAGCTGCCGAAGTAACGACCGTACTCAGGAGCCGCAAGAAGGTCTTCGATCAACTTGGCTCGCTTGCCGGGGCTGTTATCATCAAGAAAGGCGGTCGCTTTGTCGGCTGCGGGAATGCGGCCGGTGATGTCGAGATAGGCGCGGCGGAGGAACTCCGCGTCGTCGGCCAGGTTGGCCGCGGTTTGCTTCTCGTTCTTCAACCGGGCTTCAATGGCCGCGTCGATCAGGGACGCGATTCTGTCGGCGCCCTGCTTAGAGCGGGCGGCACTCGTGTCGCGTGGGCCGGTCGCGGATGACTTGATCGCCGCGACGCCTTCAGCAGGTGCGCCCGCGATAATCCAGGCCCGTATGGTGTCCTTCTGAGCGTCCGAGAGCTTACTCTTGTCGGCCGGCATTTTGTCGGTCGAAATGTTGATCCAAATCAGGCTGTCTTTGATCGAACCCGGGTTGAGGGCGGGACCGTTCTTGCCGCCTTTCAACATGCCCGCGCGCGTGCGTAGGTCGAGCCCCGCTTTCGGCATGTCGATCCCGTGGCAGGCATAGCAATGGGCCTTCAGGATCGGTTCGATCTCTTTCTCAAGAGTCGGCGCGCTCTCAGCGGCAGGCGTGGAGCCGCCGATGAGGAGAAGAGCCAAAATGCCGAGCGAAGATCGCGTCATCGCAGGACCTCGCCTTTCGTGGCGTCGCCGGGAACGTCGAGCAACTGCACACACATTAAACCCGCCAGGAACGGATCGGCCCTGGACCAGACGAGTTTTTTCTCCGGCGTGAACTCATAGACCGAGCCTTCGAGACACGCAACGGTGTTCCCATTAGGCAGACGTTGGAGTCCATAGGGCTTGCCCTTGCCGCCGCCCGGGAAGTCAGTCTTCGCCAGTTTCCAGACCACCTGGCCCTTGGCATCGGCCTCGACGAACTCCCCAGACACGCTCGACATCAGTGTGTTGCCGTTGGCGAGCCGAATGGCCGTCATCGGTCCGCTGATCTTGAACTCCCAGACGACCTTGCCCATCAGGTCATATTCGCGGACGACGTTGTCTTCCCGCTGGCAGACCAGGAAATGATCGCCCGGCAACGCACGGGCCGTGCGGATCATGCCATGTTCCTTGGCGTTCGATTCGATCTTGATCTCGCGTTGAATCTTGCCTTCGGCGTCGACTTCCACCAGCCGTTTGTTGCGGTTGTCGCCGATGAGCGTACGGCCGTTGGCGAGCCGCTGGCAGGTGTAGGTTTCGCCTTCGGGCTTGAAGGACCAGACTACTTTTTTGTCGCGGTTGACTTCAAGAATCCCCTTGGCCCGGCTGGCGACGAGAATGTTGCCGCTGGGGAGCTTCCAGACGTCCATGCACGCGGGGGCCTCGAATTCCCATTCGACTTTGCCATCGGCCGAGACGATGAGCACTTGATTCTTCATGAAGGTGGCGGCCACGAAGGAGTGAGTCACCGGCTTCTCATCGGCTGCGATTAGCGGGGAAACGAGAGCGATCAGGCCGCCGAACGCGAGCAAGTAGCGAGTGATGTTCATGATGATCCGAATCGAACAGGTGGGAGGAATCAGGCGGGATAATAGCAAAGGAAAGCAGATGGGTATTTTAGTCGGAGATTTAAGTGATAGTCAATCAGTAAACTTGTTTAACGGCTGTCCGGCGCTCGTGTTCGATCGGCTCTTTGACTTGTCAATATCACCCCGGAAAGTAAGAACGGGGTGTGCGTCGTCTATTACTTGAAAGTGTTCCACTGGCGAGATCGTGACCACGAAATTGATCACACCCATTCTGGCCTGTTTCCCGGTGCTGACCCTTTTTACATCCCTTTTTCTGTTAATCGTCTGCATCCTGGCAACGGGCATGGGGACGACGGACGCAACGGATGCTCCCGCGGAAGCCTCTGCCGAGCCAACCAAGTACCCGGCCTGGTGGACCTTCGCCCTCATTCCCGTGGTGCTCGGGTCGCTTCTTTGGTTTCTGGAATGGTGCACGCGGGGGAACTGATCTCCCGCTCAACACCAACACCGTCACACCCTCCGTCTTCGTTGCACCGTCTCACCGGGACGGTGCTGCAATGCAAAGAATGCAATGCAATGCTACGATGCAACGAATCGTCTCCCGAATAATCAAACTGCCGCGATCCTAGATGGCAGCGACGAGCTTCCCTTGAAGGTGCTGCTGCCGCTGTAGATTGCCGTGATCGAATGGCCGATGTACAGCGAGCCGATTTCGAGAGTGGCGATGCCATTGCCGTTGACCAAGGCGGTTCCCACAACTGTGTTGCCGTCTTTGAAGGTGACGCTGCCGATCGGTGAGCCCCCAAATTGCGGATGAACCTTGGCTGATAACTTGACCGCCAATCCCGCCACGGGAGGATGGATGATGGCGCTGAGGTCGACCGTCGTTGCTGAAAGGTTCGCCGTCGAGGCGAGCCACAAGGAACTGCTGCCGGCGAATGCCGAGTTGCCGACGAAGACGGCCTGATAGGTGTGTCGGCCCAGGGTCATGATGGTCGTCAGCAGGGCATTGCCCGTGGAGTCGACCGTCGCGGAGCCCAGCAATTTCGTGCCATCATAGAAGTTGACGACGCCGGTCGGCACGGCTTGCCCAGCGGTTGCCGTTACCTTCGCGCGCAGAATCTGTGTCTGCCCGTGCACAGGCGAGGCAACCGACAAACTTAACGTCGCGGTGGTGGCGACTTGAACGACCGATCCGGCCACGGTAACGCTCACGGCTGTCGAGGTGCTGCCGTCGCACGTGCTGCACCCGGAATAGACCGCTCGGATCACGTGAATTCCCGCGGTCAACGTCGTGGAAAGGCGGGCATCGCCACGGCCATCGACGCGGGCCGTGCCGACGACGGTGTTGCCTTCCATGAACGTGACCGAGCCGATCGGGAAGCCGGGCGACAGGGCGGTGATTTTCGCCGCCAGCACGATCGTTTGCCCCGCCGTGGCGGTGACCGGTGCGGTCAGCGTCGTCGCCGTTTGCACCAAGCCCACGGTGATGCGTTGTTCCGCCGACGTGGCCGTCAGAAAGTTCGGATTGCCGCTGAAGACCGCTTTGAGGGTGTGTGTTCCCTGGCGGAGGGCGGGAGTCAGGATCGCGACCGTGCCGTCGGTGTCGACCGAGGACGTCCCGAGCAAGGTCGAGCCATCATAGAAATTGACGATGCCGAGCGGCTTGCCATTGGTCGACGAGCGCACCTTGGCGAACAGAAGGAGAACGCCGGCGGTGGTCGTTGCCGGGTCCAGTTCAATGGTTGCGGAAGCCGGCAGCACGGTCAAATCGCTTGAGGCTTGACTCGTTTCTAGACTAAGTGCAGCCGTGTATTCGGTTCGAATGTGGTGCACTCCGGCCGAGAGATTATCGATCGATAGTGAGGCCTTGCCGTCGATGAGAGCGCCGCCGCCGACCAAGAGGTTGCCGTCGTAGAAGAGCACGAGGCCTGGAGCCGGTAGGGTGACACCATCGAGTTCTTTTTGAACCCGGGCTTCCACCAAGACGGAATCGCCATAGCGGGGCGACGGGTTCGAAATCAGAATCTGCGTCGTGAAGGCGGGCTCGCCCATTTGGACGTGGAAGGTGAAGCTGCTGGCGCTCCAACCCGTTTTGCCGGCGAACTCGGCTACCACCGTGTGCTGACCTGCCGGAAGCTCGATGTTGAGCGTCGGCCATCCGAAATTCAAACTCGACGAATCTTGAATCACCGTGCCGAGAATCTGGCTGCCTTCGCGGAAGGTGATCGTCACCGGCCCCAACTCGGCCGGGCCAAGCACGGGGCGCACCCGGGCCTGGAACGTGACGGGTCCGCCCGTGGGTCCATGTGAGAGCAGGCCATCCATGACGGTAAGCGGACTCTGTACGACGCCGGGATCGCTGAAGCGAGTCAGGCCCAGCCGGTTTGCATTCCAGCCCGCGAGGTCATCCATCTCGGATGTCAACGAGGCGATGACAAATTTGCCATCCGGCTGCACCGAAAGATCGGTCGGGAATGTCGTGCCTGGTGCGATCGTGATGCTCTTGCGGTCGGACATCAAACCGGGCGCTGCGTGATATTCCACGGTGTAGCTGGTGTTCTCATACGTGTAGCCGAGAACCGTCACGCCGCCCTTCGGAGAAGCGGCGATATCAAGGACATAACGAATGTCCTCGGTTGCAAACCCGTCGGTTTGTTCCTGCCCGATGACCGAGCCGTTGGTATTGAACCAGGCGAGAAGACCTTGCCCGTAACTTGAGCCGCCGCCGACAACAATTTGGCCGTTGGCCAGCAGAGCCAAGCTTGTGGAATAAGCGAACGTGAATGTGTTGTAAGAGGTCTGTGCCTTTCCATCGGAATCGAACGACGTATCCGCGGTGCCGTTGGTGTTAAAGCGGTAGACGGTCAGTTCGGTTACGTTGCCGGGCGTGACCACATTGAAGGCGGGCGTCTGATGCCCGCCCACGACGATTTTCCCGTTCGGTTGGACGGCCAGCCCCGTCGTGCTCCAGTCGCCATCTCCGGGTGACACGGCCAGTTTGCCGCCTGTCCCGAAGGTGCCGTCCAAACTGCCGTTGGCCGACAATCTCGCTAATGCCAGATCGCCTGGCGCCTGGGAAGGAAAATTTGATGGGGTATGGGCGGCCGTTCTTCCCGCCAGCACGATCTTGCCATCGGCCTGGATGGCAAGTTCCGCCAATAGTTCGTCGCCCGAGAAGTCGACTCGGACTTCGCCGTTAGTGCCGAAAGTCGTGTCCTGGGAGCCGTCGGCATTCAGCCGCAGGACAAAGAAATCGGAGCCATTAGTCGGGTCGCCCGTCGATCCGCCGATCAGAATTTTGCCATCGGGAAGAATCGCCATCGAGGATACCGCGTGCCTCGCCAGCGGCAAGTTGATCAACCCGTCGCCGCCGCCGAAGGTGCTGTCCATCGCGCCGGTGCTGGTCAAACGTACCAGGGCCACATCGCCGAGAAAGTCGGACCCGTTCACACCTTCCAGGTTGCCGGCCGCGAGAATCTTCCCGTTCGTCAGCGTCGCCACCCGGGCAATCGAATCGAAATGAACATTCCCGCCGAGAGGGCTCTGGACGATGCCGCCGATGCCGAAGCTCGTGTCGATCCCAAAGCTGGGCATCTCGCGATCTTCGAGGATTTCCAGGCCGAGACGCTTTCGGTTCAAGCGCAGCGAATTATTCATCGTTGTTTTCAACTCTCAAGAAGGGTGACGCATCCCGAAGTGAATGGCCGGGCTCAGCACGCGCGGCAGAAGCTACCCAGCATGGGCAGACGCGTCAAGGCTGGCCAGAGCAGTGCTGGGGCGCGAGAAAAAAACTTGGCCTTGCTTCAATCGTACATGGTCGCGTAGACTTCGCTTCCCCCAAATTCCGCACGAGACGGAACGGGCCCGGAAATGGATGCCGGGAAGAATCAAACGATGCCGCCAAACGGCATCGGTCACCAGGAGGGTAGACCCAAGATGTCCGCCAATTTGCGTCCCATCATCGGCATCAACATGGATTATTTCGCGGCGACGAAAACGTACGTCGCCCACGCCCGGCTCAACACCGGTTACTTCGACGCCATCGTCCAAGCGGGGGGTCTTCCAGTCTTGCTGCCGCCGCTCGGCAAGGAGGCGGAACTCGACGCCTTGCTCGACCGCGTCGACGGCGTTCTCCTCACCGGCGGGCTCGACATCGACCCGCGCCGGCAAAATCAGCCCACCATGTCGGCCGTTCAGCCGATGGCCGAACGCCGTGAGATGAGCGACCGCATGTTGATCCAGAACGTCATCGAACGCCAGATGCCCGTTCTCGGCATCGGCCTCGGCATGCAGCAACTCAACACGCTGATGGGCGGCAGCCTCTTCCTGCATCTGCCCGTCGATCAGCCGAAGTCGCTACCGCACTTCGATCCCTCAGGCGGGCCGCACCGGCACATCATCCTCCTCGAACCCGACACCAAGATCGAAGAGATCTATGGCGACGGCGAACTGCGCGTCAATAGCCGCCACCACCAGGCGGTAAACGTCCTCGCATCCAAGCTCCGCGTCGGCGCCCGCTCGCCGGACGGCGTCATCGAAGCGGTCGAGTCGATCGACCCCAACTGGTTCTGCATGGGCGTGCAATGGCACCCGGAAGCTGACACTGCCTCCGCTCTCGATATGCAACTCTTCGAGTGCTTCGTGCAGGCGACGGTCCGCATGTCGGATCGCCTGCAAATGCAAGCAGCCTAAGCGGCGATGCCGCAACTTTCAAAGAACAAGAGCCAAATTCCGAACAAGAGTTCTGCTTCTTTATTCTTCTTCGATTTTGTTGAAGATTGCTTGGAATTTGGTTCTTGATGATTGAAATTTTCACCCCGCCAGGAACGGCTTCTTTTCTGGAATCACGTCCATGACCATCCCCCGTTTTTTCATCGGCCTGGCCAGTGGCTCCGGGGGTGAGGGGGCCGATGCCGTTCTCGTCGAGACCACGGGGATCGGCACGCAATTGAACTGCCGTATTGTCGAGCATCGCCGCCGTCTTCATGCTCGCGAGACGCAAGATCTCTTCATGCGCTCGCTCGCGGCCGGGGCTTCGACCTCCGTCGGCGACCTGGCGATTCTGCACCGGCAACTCGGCGAGAGCGCGGCCGGCTGCGCTCTCGATATGATGGGCGCCAATCGACTGGATGCAAGCCGCGTGCTCGCCATCGGCCATCTCGGGCCGCTGGTTTCGCATGAACCAGCCGGCCGGCCGCCCGTTACACTCGAAATCGGCATGAACTCCGTTATTGCGGAAAGGACCGGCCTCACCGTATTCGGTTCGTTCCGCGATCGCGATCTCGCGGCCGGCGGGCAAGGCATGCCGATCACGGCCCTGGCCGACTGGATGCTCTTTCGCAACGCCACGCAGAATCGCTTGCTCGTCCATCTCGGTGGAACGACATCCGCGGTCTATCTTCCGGTCAACGCGCGACCGCAAGACGTGGTAGCCTACGAGGTCGGCCCCGGAACCCGTCTGCTCGATGCTGTCATTCGTCAGGGTTCGGGCGGTCGGGAACGTTGCGATGCCGGCGGCAAACACGCCGTTCAGGGTCGCTGTCTCGACAACTTGTTGATCGAGTGGCTCGAACATCCGTTCCTGCAACGGCGGCCGCCCAAGAGCCTTGGGCGATCCGAGTTCGGGGCGGAGTGGATTGCCCGGGCGGCGCGGAATGTTCTGGCAGCCAAGGGCACTCTGGAGGACTTCCTCTGCACGCTGTCGCATTTTCTGGTGATCGGGCTCGTGCGCTCGCTCGCCTGGCTGCCGCAAACGTCGGCCGTTCAGAACGTGTGGATCAGCGGCGGCGGCTCGCGCAACGGGCTCTTCTGGCGGCTGCTTGAACAGGAAATGAAGGGGATCGCCCTTCATCGGCTCGATGACCTCGGCGTGCCGGCGCAGGGCCGGCAGGCAGCCGCAGCGGCCATCCTGACTGCAATGGCGATGGACGGCATTCCCGCCACCAGCCCGAGCGCGACGGGCACGGTCGGTCGTTTGCTCGGCCAGGTCACGCCCGGCGACCCGCGCAATTGGGCCAGATGCCTACGCTGGATGGCGGAGCAGAGTGCGCCGGAACTGACCCACCCCTATCGGGCGGCTTGAAAGTTTCGAGTTCCGAGTTCCGAGTTAAATGCACGTTGATTGCTCACAGGGGCGCTGTCCCCTTTTCTCTCACGGGTGCATCTGCCGTACGCGTATTGCTACGAAGCGGCGAGACGCGATGGCCCGCACTTTTGACTACGGAAACATTCCAGGATTTGATGTGATTCGAAGAAACGTTCAACCGTCCCAGAGCAGGGAAAGTCCGTTAGCCGTGACGCAAAGCCCTCAAGCGAAACAAGTCCATTGGCAAGCACCTCTTGGGCCGGTATGATGGAGCGCGAAGACGTCATAACTCGAGCGAAGGAAATCCCACCATGTTCTGCCGATTCAATATTGGGTTGGTTATCGGCGCTGCCTTGGCATGTTCCCACGCGTTCGCCGTCCCTCTCCCGTCGGACAGCAAGGGCGTGATCACCGATCGGGCCGGTTTTATCCCTTATCGCAATCACCTGAAGATGCCCGGCAAGATCATCGCCGTGCTGGCGGCCAACGCCCAACCGGTGCTCAGTGCCGAAGGCCGTGTTGGACCACCCGATCAACTTTGCATTGGTTGGAACGGGGGTTCCTATCGCTGGGTTTACGTGCAGACGGAGGGTAACGCGATCATCACCAATCTTTCCGTGCCTCTTCCGGATGGCAAGACCAAGGTCTATCCGAAATTGAACATGGCAAACCCGACCGGCGTAAAGCCGTGGGAGATCAATCGGCAGTATGCGCTGGTGGAAGTGGAAGTGAATGATGGCGCGGGCAGCCCGGCCGAGGATGCGTTCGTTGCCACGAAGATGAAACGCCTGGATGGCTCCAAAGAGTATCCATTCGAATTGGCAGCCGGCATTCTTGACTTCAGAACGCAATACGAGGCGCATCTCTCGGAGAAGCAGAAGGACCTCGACGCCGTCATGGACGAGGCCGCGCGTAAAGCATTAAAGGATCGCAAGCCCACGGGACCGCGTGAATCAACCACGCTGATGTACATGACCTGGATGGCGGAGTCGGAAAAACTGATCGTTCGTTTCCGCACGACCATCACCGATGGCGACTATAAATATGGCAATGGCATCAATATTGAATTGCAACCCATCGATCCAATCGCGCCAGCGAAGGGCGAGAATGCCGCACCGCCGCGGTTGCCCAATGGACTTCGCTATGGAACGCAATTCACTGTCGAGTATGGACTTCAGTACGAAATAACTAAGGCGGGCAAGGTTGAACGAACCAGCACGCTTGAAGCAATGGCTACGGTGAAAGAACTTCCGCCTCCTCCAATGCTCGACGTAAGGAAGCGACCATTGCCGCTCCCGGTGCCAACGCCCAAGTAAACATAAAGAGCGCCGAGCCTGCTGCTCGGCGCTCGCGGTTGCTTACGCAATCACTTCCACTTTACGGCTCTTGGCCGATTCCGCTTTCGGCAGCCGGATCTCCAGCACGCCATTGCGGTACTTGGCTTCGACCTTGCTCGGATCGACTACCGTCGACAGTGTGAACTGACGGTTGAGGCTGCGTTCGGTCCGCGTTTCCTCACCTTCGGTCACATTGTGCTCCGCGCTGATCGTCACCGTGTCCTGAAGGACCTGAATGTCGAACTCGCTCGGCTCGAAGCCGGGCGCATCAAGAGTCAGTGTGAAATCTTGCTCGGTCTCGCGAGCTTTAACGCCACACGAGGCTTCCGCATGGGATACCGATGCGCCAGTGAAGCCCGGCGGGTGGGCTTGGCCCCCGGGAACGTTGAATGCCCCCTGGGCGGAAAGCAACCGAGATTCTTCTGCCGGAAAGGGACACACCCCTCCCTAGAAGAATCCAACATGTCCGGAAGAATCCAACATGTCCGGAAGAAACGAACCAAAACAGAAGAAATGTCGTTCTTTAGAACGTCTCATTGCTAAGTGATCGAGCTTCACGCAGATACCCATTGGTGCCGACAAACACCGGTAA
>Ga0105048_10003069_pt1 | contig 27320 bp, 26 predicted proteins | sample MAT05_FD_78382 | JGI IMG/M metagenome (GOLD analysis project Ga0105048, IMG submission 78382) | Freshwater microbial communities from Lake Fryxell liftoff mats and glacier meltwater in Antarctica - MAT-05 | ecosystem: Environmental > Aquatic > Freshwater > Ice > Liftoff microbial mat | place...
CGCCCCGCGAGTGCAGGGTGTCTTCTCACTCGGCTGGCGCGAGGCGCGGACCGGCTTGACGCTGGACTGGACGGGACGTGTGCAGGGGCCGACGACGCTGCCGAGATTCGATGGGCTGGCGTCACGGTCGCCGTGGTTCACCGAGCAGCACCTGCAACTCACGCACCGGCGTGGGACGGCGCCCGAGGTGTACGTCGCGGTGAAGAACCTGTTCGACTTCGTGCAGCGCGATGCGATCATCGATCCGTTCAATCCCTTCGGCGACCGCTTCGACACGGCCAGGGTGTATGGCCCGCTGCAGGGACGTCGCCTGCTGGTGGGTGTGCGGCAGGTGGTGGGGCGCTGACGCATGCGAGCCGCCTGGGCGCTCGCCGTGCTCGCAGGAATGATCGTGCATGCGGCGCGTGCGGGAGCGCAGGCGCCGCGGGCTCGGGACTCGTTGCCGACGGCAGACCTCACGTGGCCACTGCTCACGGTGCAGGGCGAACGCCGTACGCTCGAACAGTTCCGTGGCCAGGTGCTCGTGATCAACAGCTGGGCCACCTGGTGTGAGCCGTGCGTGGCCGAGCTGCGCACCTTTGCCGCGCTGCGCAGCGCGATCCCCGACCGCGGGTTGGTGTTCGCGCTGATTGCGTCGCAGCGCCGCGAGCCCGTGGCGGCCTTCACACGGCGCCGCGGTGTGACGTTGCCGGTGTATCTCGCTGCGGCCCACGCGCCGGCCTCGTTCCGGCTCGACGCCGTGCCCACGACATGGCTCGTCGACCGTCGCGGGCGGATCGTCCTGCGCCATCGCGGCGCCGCAAACTGGGACACGCCGGAAGTGCGCGCGCGGCTGCGGGCGCTGCTCGACGAGGCGCCCTGAGCAGACGCCGGACACCGCGTGGAACCAGCCGCGGCAGCGTGCGTAGGTTCCCGCATGAGCCTCGACATTCTACTGCTGATGGTTGCCGTGCTGGTCGGCCTGCTGATGATCCCGCTCGGCTTGCCGGGCATCTGGCTGATGCTGCTGGCGGGGGCCGTACACCGGTTGCTCGTGGTGCCGGCCACGATCAGCTGGCTCACGCTCGCCGCGCTGGCGGGCCTGGCGCTGGTCGCGGAGTGGCTCGAGTTCTCGGTTGCCGGCCGGTACACGCGGAAGTACGGCGGGTCGCGCCGAGCGGCGTGGGGGGCGATTGCGGGTGGGCTGGTGGGGGCCTTCGTCGGGATTCCGGTACCGGTGATCGGGTCGGTCATCGGCGCGTTTGCGGGGGCGTTCGCGGGGGCACTGCTGGGTGAGTACTCCGTGGCCCGCAACAGCGACCAGGCGACGCGGGCTGCGACCGGGGCGCTGATCGGCCGCGCGGTGGCGACGGCGCTCAAGAGCGTGGCGGGCTGTGTGATCGGCGGGTGGCTGCTGGCAGCGGCCTGGGCCTGACCTTGATCGGCTCTGCGGCGCGCGTGGGGGCTTCGGGAACGCGCCGGTGCTGGTGTATCTTTGCTGCCGAGGGCGGTCCTGACGCCCGGAGCCGACGCCTGCCACCAACCTGGAGCCCGTGATGGAAGCCATTCTGTCTGCGATGTACGCCTTCGTGAAGGTCTACCTCGTCATCCCGTCGCTGGTGATGGATGCCGTCTACGCGATGGGTCCTGTGGCCGCTCCCCTGCTCGGGCTGGCGCTCTGTGTCGCATTCCCGTTCATCTTCCTGCGGGAGAAGCCGGACGCCTGATCCGCCGGCAGGGGTAGCAGGTCCCCGCCGGCACCGTAGTTTTCGCCAACGCCACGCGCCGCTCCTGCGCGTGGCGTTTTGCGTCCGGCGAATCCGCGCGAGCGGCCTCGGCGCTGACGCCCTGATCCGAGACTGCTGCGCGCCGACAGCCGGGCGCGCCAAGGAAGAGACATCCGATGTTCGACGCGTCGCGACGGACGGTGGTGGTGGTCGGCGCCCAGTGGGGCGACGAAGGGAAGGGCAAGCTGGTGGACGTGCTGGCGGAGCGCGCCGACTGGGTGGTGCGGTACCAGGGCGGCGCGAATGCCGGCCACACCGTGCACATCGGCGATCGCAAGGTGGTCCTGCATCAGATCCCGAGCGGGATCATGCATGCTGGTGTGCGCTGCGCGATCGGCAACGGTGTGGTGCTCGATCCGGAGAAGCTCTTCGGCGAGATCGACGGGCTGGTGGCCGACGGCCTGGATGTGACGGGGCGCCTGTACGTGAGCGAGCGTGCGCATCTCGTGCTGCCGTATCACAAGCTGATGGATGGCGCGAGTGCGTCGAGCAAGGCGATCGGCACCACCGGCCGCGGCATCGGCCCGACCTACGAGGACAAGGTCGCGCGGCGCGGCGTGCGCGTGCTCGACCTGCGCAACCCGGCGCGCCTGCGCACGCTGGTGGAGGCGGGTGTGGCACACGCGAACGCGCGACTGGCGCAGATGCAGTGCGACACGCGCGCCGACGTCGAGGAAACGCTTGCGACACTGGCGGCCATCACGCCGCGGCTGCTGTCACTCGCCGACGATGTCGGGTTGCAGATCCATCGTGCGCTCAAGACCGGGGCGGCGGTGCTGCTGGAAGGGGCGCAGGGGTCGATGCTCGACATCGATCATGGCACGTACCCGTTCGTCACGAGCAGCAACACGACCGCCGGCGGTGCCGCGATCGGCGTCGGCATCGCGCCGACCGCACTGCACGCGGTGCTCGGTGTCGTGAAGGCGTACACGACGCGCGTGGGCTCGGGCCCGTTGCCGACCGAATTCGGTGAGCCGATGCAGACGCAGATGCGCACGCTCGGCAACGAGTTCGGCGCGACCACGGGGCGGCCGCGCCGCTGCGGCTGGTTCGATGCGGTGGTGGTGCGGTTCGCAGCGCGCGTCAACGGACTGACCGACCTGGCCGTGACGAAGCTCGACGTGCTCGACACGCTCGATCAGGTCGCCATCTGTACCGGCTACCGCATCGACGGCGAGGTGCACGTGGAGTTCCCCGCCGACCTGGCGCTGCTGGAGCATGCCGAGCCCGTGTACGAGTGGTTCGATGGGTGGAAGCAGTCGACGGCGGACGTGCGCTCGCTGGAGCAGCTCCCGGCGGCGGCACGGGCCTATCTGGACCGCATCGAGGAACTGTGCGAGACCCGCATCACGTATGTCAGTGTGGGGACGCGCCGGGACCAGATGATCGGCATGGAAGCCGGGGTGACGTGATGGTGGACGAGGCGGTGAGTGCGGTGGTCATTGGTGGAGGCCCGTGTGGCCTTGCGGCATCGATCGCGATGCAGCGGGCCGGCGTGTCGAACGTGATCATCGAGCGCCACTGCCTCGTGAGTGGCATCGCGTCATACCCGACGGAGATGTCGTTCTTTTCCACGGCCGAGAAGATCTCGATCGGCGGAGTGCCGTTTGCGATCAGTACGCCGAAGCCGACGCGCAGCGCGGCGCTGGCGTACTATCGCACCGTCGCGCAGTACTGTGGCGTGAGGGTGCATCAGTACGAGACGGTGGAGCTGCTGGACCAGCTGCCGGATGATCGATGGCGCATCGTGTCGCACACCCGGTCAGGCGCGGAACGTGTCACCATCGCATCGTCGGTGGTGATGGCCACGGGGTACTTCGGCCTGCCCAACCGCCTTGGCGTGCCGGGTGAAGTGCAGCCGCATGTGCACTATCGCTTCCGCGAAGGGCACATGGCATGGGACCAGGACGTGGTCGTGGTGGGTGGTGCCAACTCCGCCGTCGATGCCGCGCTCGAGCTGTACCGCGCCGGTGCGCGCGTGACACTGGTGCACTTCGGGCCGGCGCTGGATGCAAACGTGAAGCCGTGGGTGCGGCCCGACATCGACGCGCGCATCCGCGACGGCGCGATCGGGGGGCGCTTCAACGCGCGCGTGACGGAAATCGGGCCGGACTGGGTGGAGCTCGAGTCCGAGGGGGAGCGGACGCGCATTGCGGCGCAGCATGTGTTCACGATGCTTGGCTACATGCCGGAGACGGGACTGTTGCGGCAGGTGGCGGCGCCGATCGATCCTGCCACCGGCATCCCGCAGCACAACCCCGCCACGATGGAGACGCCGCTGCCGGGGCTGTTCATCGCCGGGGTGCTGGCGTCAGGCTACGACGCGAACAAGACCTTCATCGAGAATGGTCGCTTTCACGGCGACCTCATCGCAGCCCGCATCGTCGAGCGGACCCGCGAGACCGTCGGCGCGCGGTGAGACGTCTCAGGGTCAGGGCACGTATGCCTTGGTCCAGATCACGATGACGGCGCAACCTGAGGTCGTGTTGCGCGAACCGGCGCGCGCGCCGGCACCGGCGAACTGCGGCGGTGCATCGGCGGGGTTGGCGTACACTTCGATCCCACCGACGCGCCGGATGGTGAGCAGGTCGTCGGCGCCGGCGAGGCCATCGCGCATCGGCTGTCCATCGACGAAGACGGTGGGATCACAGCGCCCGCGCCCGCTGATCAGCGGGCGCGAGGGGTTGATCGCGTCCATGCCGTTGACGCGCAGTGACGGGGCACCGGTGAGCGCGGAGGCCACGTTCAGCGAGCCGCGTGCGTCGAGTGCGGCGGCGTCGAGGAAGTAGCCGGTGCCGGCGGCCCGACGCTTCTGGAATCCGCTGCGGTCGCCGGTGGCGGCGGCCACGCGCACCGAGTCGAGCGAGATGGGTGAGCGCACGATGGTGGCGTTGACCGTCACGTCGCGCCCGGGGCGGAGATCGACGATCAGTTGCGTGGGGACGTAGCCGACGGCCGTCACTTCGATGCCTCGCGTGCCTGCCGGAAGGCCGGCGAGGCGAAAGGCGCCGGAGGAGTCGGTGACGGCGACGACATCGCTTTCCCGGAGTGAGATGCGCGCGCCGGGCGTGCCGCGGCGGTCGGCGCCGGTGATGCGACCGGCAAGGCGTGCGGTGCCGGCACGGACACCGCGGGCATTCGCAGCCACGACGCTTTCGCCGGCCGAGGTGGCGATCAGGAAATCGCGGTGCAGCAGCGGCACGCGGGCCGCGAACTGCACCTGGATCTCACCGCTGGACGGCAGCGCACTGGCGGAGGAATCGCCGGGCGCACGGGCGAGCCGGGCGCGCACCTGCAGCGGCGCATCCGTCGGGACGCCGCAGGCCACATAGCGTCCGTCGCTGCCGAAGGTGGCGACGACCTGCGCCGGGACGCGTCGCACCCCGCCGGCGTCGACGCGCAGTTCGGCCCACCGCACCAGCACACTGCCGGCGGCCAGCGCGCTCCCGTCGTCGGCGTTCATCACGCGGCCGACGAGTGCGCCGGTGCTGTCGGCGCGGGAACCGCAGAGCGTCGCGGCGAAGGTTTTCGCGCTCGGCAGGGCGAGGTCGGCGCGCAGGATGGGTGTGGCGGTGGGCACGTCGAGCGTGCGGCTGACCGCGTCCAGGCCGAGCGAGTCGAGGCGCGGGTGCTGGAAGCCGAACAGGTAGCGGCCGGCGGCAACGTTCGGCAGGAGGAACTTGCCCGTGGCGTCGGTGGTGACGCTGCGACCGGCGGCCCACGGGGTGGCGGCAGGAACGAGCTGCACGGTGGCGGCGCGGAACGGGCCACCGACGAGGCTGTCGTGGACGATGCCGCTGATGTTGGTCTGGGCGGGCAGCGCTCCAGCCACAGCGACGATCAGCACGGTCGTGCGAAACCTGGTCGAACCCATCGACTTCCTCGGCAGTTCGGATCGCACCAGCAGGGACCTGACGCGGCGAAGGTCGTCGGTCGACAGGGAATACGCAACGCCCTCGCGGCGACGCGACGCCCGCGAACAGCGGCGGCGATGTCGACGGGCATCGTGACCATGGACGCAGGCATGCATGCCGGAATCGGGCGTTCCCGCGAGGGTTACCTTCCGCTGCCCGTGCACCCCACCCAGTCGCGACATCGGTTCGCGGCATCCAGGGGTGCCACACCGGAGAGAGGCACCATGTCCGCCAGCACCCAACCCGACGTGATGGACAAGCTCGTGTCGCTGTCCAAACGACGCGGCTTCATCTTCCAGAGCTCCGAGATCTACGGCGGGACGGGCAGCGTCTGGGACTATGGCCCGCTCGGTGTGGAGCTCAAGAAGAACCTCAAGGAGCTGTGGTGGACGAGCATGGTTCGCCTGCGCGACGACGTCGAGGGGCTGGACGCCGCGATCCTGATGCATCCGCGGACGTGGGAGGCGAGCGGCCATGTGGCCGGCTTCACCGACCCGCTGGTGGACTGCAAGGTGTGCAAGGGCCGCTTCCGCGCCGACAGGCTCGCCGATGCGCGCTGCCCGCAGAAGCCGAGCAGGCAGCCGGGCCAGCACGACGCGTGTGAGCTGACCGAGCCGCGGATGTTCAACCTCATGTTCAAGACGTTCATGGGGCCCGTGGAGGAGAGCGCGAGCACCATCTACCTCCGCCCCGAGACGGCGCAGGGCATCTTCGTGAACTTCCTCAACGTGCAGCAGAGCTGCCGCCAGAAGGTGCCGTTCGGCATCGCGCAGATCGGCAAGGCGTTCCGCAACGAGATCACGCCCGGCAACTTCATCTTCCGCACGCGCGAGTTCGAGCAGATGGAGATGCAGTTCTTCGTCGAGCCGGGCACCGACATGGAGCACTTCGAGCGGTGGAAGGCCGACCGCATGGCGTGGCACCAGTCGCTGGGGCTCAGCGCGGATCGCCTGCAGTACCACCAGCACGAGGCGGGAGAGCTCGCGCACTATGCGCGCGCCGCCTTCGACATCAACTTCGACTTCGGCGGCACGCTCGGCTTTCAGGAGATCGAAGGCATTCACAATCGCGGTGACTTCGACCTGAGTCAGCACCAGACCTTCAGCGGCAAGAAGCTCGAGTACTTCGACCAGCAGGCGAACACGCGCTATCTGCCGTACGTGATCGAGACGTCGGTGGGCGCCGATCGGACGACGCTGGCGGTGCTGGTGAACGGCTACCGCGAAGAGTCCGTGGCGGGCGAGGATGAGGGACGCGTCGTACTTGGCCTGCACCCGGCGCTGGCACCGATCAAGGCCGCCGTGTTCCCGCTGACGAAGAAGGATGGCCAGCCGGAGATGGCGATGCAGCTCGCCGCTGCGCTGCGGCGCGCCTTTGCCACCGACTACGATGCCACCGGCAGCATCGGGAAGCGCTATCGCCGGCAGGACGAAGTCGGCACGCCGTTCTGCGTGACGATCGACAGCGAGTCGGCCGCGGACCAGAGTGTGACGATCCGCGAGCGCGACTCGCTCACGCAGGTCCGTGTGGCGCTCGATCAGGTGCGCGGCTGGGTGCAGGAGCGCATCACGTTCTGACCGGCGCGCGCCGAAAACGCGAACGGCCGGTGCCCCCTGCGGGAAGCACCGGCCGTTCGGTCACGCGGGCCTGTCCGAAACTACTTCGGCTGCATCGTGGCCATGGCGGCGGCGAGATCGGTCTCGCTGCTCGTGCCCATGACCTTGCCGCCGGCCTGCTCGATGACTTCGGTGGCGCGGGCCAGTGCGGAGTCGTTGACGAGCGCCACCAGCATCGAGCTGTTGGCGTCGAGCCCTTCACCCATGCGCTTGAGCAGCGGATCGGGGAAGCCGAGGTCGATGAAGTAGGCGGCGAGTGCGCCACCGGCCGCCAGGGTGATCGTCCCGACGCCGGGGAGCAGGAGGCCGGCGATCGCGCCGACGAGTGCGCTCTTGCCGATGCCCCAGTCCTGCGTCTCGTTGAATTCGACCTTGCCGTCCTCGTCGCGCCGCACGAGCGCGACGTTGCCCAGATCGACCGGGGCGGCCTTGAGCAGGTCGAGCGCGCCGGCGGCGCCGGTCGGCGACTCGAAGCTGGCGATGACGATCTTGCGTGTCGTAGTGGCGTCCATTGGGGCTCCGTGGTAGTGGTGTCTGCGGCAAGATAGTTTGACCGCATGAATGCAGCAGACGGAAGTACTACGCCACTCGTGCACCTCAGGTTGCGTGCCAACGGTCCGATCGTACTGCAGGGATCGGTTCGCGTCGAACGGGAGGACGGGACCCTGGTGCGGGAGTGCGAGTCGCTCGCCTTCTGCCGTTGCGGGACCTCGCGGGAGATGCCCTTCTGCGACGGTTCGCACCGCGTCTCAGGGTTCCGCGGCTGACCTGCGGCACGCAACGCCTCCTCCGGGGGTGCTGCCGCAGGGTGGGAAGGTGGCAGGGTGATGCTAGATTCCGGAGATGACGACGCCGACGATCCGTACCCAGCTGGAGACCAATACCTCCCTCGACGGAGCGACCGTGCTGGCCGCTGCCACGGACTTCTTCGCGCTGCGGAATGGCATCTACGCGGCGTTCCCGGAAAAGTCGGGGCCGACCTACGTCGCGCTGCGCGGGCAGGGCGGGGAGGATGTCATCTTCGGTGTCGCGGCGATTCCCGGTGGCACCCGCGTGACCGGCTCGAGTTACATGTTCGACCAGCAGATCTCGCGCTTCCTGGCCGGGCTGCCGCGGTACGTCGCGCCGCTGCCGGCTCCTGCGCTGGAGGCCGTGAGCCCCGTCCCCGCAACCTCCGACGGCACTGCCGCGTAGATCGTGCATCGGGAACGGCCGCCGATCGGGTGGGCCGTTCCTCAGGTGTCTCCCGTCTTCATCCCAGCTGATCATGCTGCCATTCGTCAACCAGCTCCGCGCGCCGGCGGAGGCGATCTCGCTCGCACCTGCCGGCGCCGACGCCATCACCTTCCGCGTCCAGATGCTGGAGGCCTGGGATGCGGTGCGCATGGTGGCCGAGCCCGGGACGTCGGTGGCGACCGTGAAGGCGCGGGCGCTGGCTGTGCTGGCGCCGGACGTACCGCAGCCGGGAGACGTCGTGACGAAGCTCGGCGGCTTCGAGATCCGTGACGAGGCACGCTCGCTCAGCAGCGTGGGTGTCACGGACGGCTCGACCCTGCTGCTGCATTTCCGACGTCGCCAGCCCATCAAGTGATGGCCGAAGCAGCGCACAGTGCCGCCCCGGTGACTCATGATGCCGCCGCGCTGATTGCCGCAGCGCAATCGATGCGCGCGCAGGTGGCGAAGCGCATCGTGGGTCAGGAAGCAGCGCTCGACGAGATTCTCCTGGCGATCGTCGCCGGTGGCCATGCGCTGCTGGTCGGTGTGCCCGGTCTCGCGAAGACGATGATGGTGCGCAGCGTGTCGGAGGCGATGCAGCTCGACTTCCGCCGCATCCAGTTCACGCCCGACCTGGTGCCGAGCGACATCACCGGCACCGAGTTGCTGGAAGAGGACACGGCGACGGGGCACCGGTCGTTCCGCTTCGTGCGCGGTCCGATCTTCTCGAACATCGTGCTGGCCGACGAGATCAACCGCGCCCCGCCGCGCACGCAGGCCGCGCTGCTGGAGGCGATGCAGGAGTATCGCGTGACGGCGGCGGGCCAGACGATGCCGCTGCCGGCGCCGTTCTTCGTGCTCGCGACGCAGAATCCGATCGAGCAGGAGGGGACGTACCCGCTGCCCGAGGCGCAGCTCGATCGCTTCCTGTTCGACATTCGCGTGGACTATCCCGGTGAGGACGACGAGGTCGGCATTTTGCGGAGTACGACCGGCGCGGCGCCGGCCCCGCTCACGCCGGTGCTCGATGCGACGCAGGTGCGGGCGCTGCAGGAGATGGCTCGCGACGTGCCCGCCTCCGAGACGGTGCTGCGTTACGCGGCCCAGCTCGTGCGCGCCACGCGACCCGGCGACCCGCGGTCGCCTGATCTCGTCACGCGCTACGTGCGCTGGGGCGCCGGCCCGCGTGCGGGACAGGCACTCATCCTCGGCGCGAAGGCCCATGCACTGCTGGCGGGGCGGCCCGCCGTCTCGCCAGCCGACGTGCAGCGCGTGGCGCTGCCGGTGCTGCGGCACCGCGTGCTGCCGAACTATGCCGCCGAAGCGGATGGCATCGCGTCGGATGCGATCGTGGCGGAGCTGGTGGCGACGATCGAGCCACCACGCGGCGCCGTCACGCGCTGACGGGAGCTGCCGCCGATGGCGGGTTCGGGGCTGCACGAGTACGGCGCACTGCTCGATGCGGTGCGCGGTGTGCGCTGGACCGCGCGCCTGCGTCCACGCACGACCAACGTCGGTGCGCATCAGGCGCGTCGCATCGGGCCGAACGTGGAAGTGACGGAGTATCGCCCGTACCGGCAGGGTGATGATCCGCGTCGACTCGACTGGAAGCTGCTCGCGCGGACGGATCGTGCGTATGTGCGGCTCGCTCCCGACATCGCGACGTCACCCACGCTGCTGCTGCTCGATGCGTCGGCCTCGATGGGCGCAGGGCTGGGCGGCGAGACGAAGTGGCGACAGGCGCGGATGCTCTGCGTGGGACTCGCGGCCGTGGCGCGCGGCGCCGGCGATCCGATCGGCCTGGTGATCGTCAGCGGCGCAGGCGCGCCTCGACTCGCACCGCGCGCCCGCGGTGACGTGGTGCGCGAGATGATCCGCGTGATCGACGACGTGACGGTGAACGGCTCTCCCGCTCTCGCGCCACAGCTGGAAGCGATGCGCGGTGTGGAGCGAGTGCTGCTGATCTCGGACCTCCTCGGCGATGCCGAGGCGCTCCTCACGCGCGGTGCGTCGCTGGTGGCGCGCGGAATCGAGCTGATCGTCGTGCACCTCGTCGCGCGGGCCGAGCTGTCGCCGGACGTGGAGCGTGCCGTGGCGGTGGATCCCGAGGACGCGGCGCTCAGGCGCCCGCTGGCCAAGGGCACGCGTCGGGCGTACGACAGCGCGTTCGCTGAGTTCCGCAGCACGATGCGCAATCGCTGGCTTGCCACGGGCGCGCGGTACGTGGAGATCGTCGATGATCAGCAGCCGGCCGATGCGGTCCGCCGGCTGATCCGCGCTGCCATGGGCACCGGGGCCGTGGCATGACCTGGCTTGCACCGTGGGCGCTGGCGGGTGGGGCGCTGGCACTGCTTGGCGTGGTCGCGGCACACCTGTTGTCGCGGCAGCGCCCGCGCGCGCTGGCGCTTGCCACGACGCGGTTTCTGCCGTCGGGGATGCTCGAGGCGACCACCCTCCGTCGGGTGCCGATGGACCGCTGGTGGATGCTGCTGCGGTTGCTGATCATTGCGCTGCTTGCGCTGGGACTGGCGCAACCCGTCCGCACCGGAGCCTCGGTCGCCACCCGGACCGTGCTGCTGCTGGATCGCACGCTGCCGGTGGACGAGCAGCAGCGCGTGGTGGCTGCGCTGGCGCCGACGGATGCGGTGATCGCGTTCGACACCACGACGGTCGTGACGTCGCCCGACCGCAGCCGTGCCGCGGTGGCCAGCACGGCGTCGCTGGGTGCTGCGCTCGGTCGTCTGGTGCGCGTGCGTGACTCGCTGGCGCGCGGCGCTGATGCCCTGCGGATCGTGGTCGCGTCGCGATTCACTCCGGCGTCGCTCGATCCTGCCGCCGGCACGGTACGCGCACTGCTCGCCGACGCGATCGCGGTCCTGCCGGTGACCGTGCCGGCCGTCGCGCCGCGACCACGTGGCGCACTCGTCGTCCACGCCGATCCCGATGATGCCATCGCCGCGACTGCGCAGTTGCTCGGCGACAGCGTCGCCGCGCTGGGTACCGTGATCCAGCGGGGCGCGATCCTGACGGCGGAGGACTCGGCCGCGGCGAACGCGGGCCACACCGTCGTCTGGTGGCCGGCGCGTGTGGTGCGGGGCGTGCCGCCGCTGCAGGCGATGACCGTGGCGCACCGCACGTGGATTGCACCGATGGGTCGCGATACGCTGCCCGGTGCGCGCGTGGGCGTCGAGTCGATCGTCGGATGGTGGGCGGATGGCGCTCCGGCCGTCGCCCGTCGTGCGCTGGGCGACGGCTGCGTCCTGCACGTCCGCGCCGCGCTGCCCGACGCTGGCGACCAGACGCTGTCACTTGCGGCGCAGGCGTGGCTGGCGGCACTGGTGACGACGTGTGACGCCGATGCGGGCGGGACGCACGAGCCGCCGGCGTGGCTGAGACGTGGCGGACCGGCAGCGTCGCTGGCGCTGTCGTCGTCGACGCAGACGTCGAGCATCGCGCCGTGGCTGGTCGGGGCAGCGCTGCTGCTCGCGGTGGCTGAATTGCTGCTGCGGCTGCACAGGAGCGCGTCGTGACGCCGCGGCAAGTCGTGACGCCGCGGCAAGTCGTGACGCCGCTGCAACTCGCGGCGCGACTCGATCGCCTGCGCCAGACGCTGCGCGCGCTGATGCTCGGCGACGTGCTCGTCTGGATGATCGGCGCGCTGGCGGTGGCGTTGGCCGCTGGGGCGGTGCTGCGTGTGACGACGGGTAGTCCCACGCCCGCGTCGTCGTGGGGCGCGGCGCTGCTCGTGGCGGCCGCCGTCGGCTCGGTGCGCTGGCGCGTCCTGCGCCCGCACGGCCTGGCGCGACTCGACACGGCACTGTGGATCGAGTCGCAGGCGCCGGCCCTGCAGTATGCGATGGTGACGCTGGCCGAGCAGGAGCCGGCGAGTGATGGTGATCCCGTGCAGTCGCGATTGGCGGCGTTCACGGCGGCGACGGCGTGGGAGCCGCAGGTGGCGGCCGCACTGTCCTCGCGCCGGCGGTCGTTGCTGTTGCGTGCGGTGCCACTGCTGCCGGCGGTGGTGGTGGCGGCGTGGCCGTGGCAGGCGCGTCGGGCGGTGGCGAGTGTGGCCGGCATCACCACGCCCGTGACGGACAGCGCGTCCGCGGTGCCGGGCCGCGTGAAGGCGCAGGTCGTGCTGGTGCCACCATCGTATGCGGGACGTAGCGAGCGCACGCTCGCGTTCGGGCAGACGGTGGTCGCGCTGGCAGGCAGCGTGCTGCGTGTGGACGGCGTCGGCGCACGCGGGAATGCCACGCTGTTGGTGCAGGAATCCTCAGACAGCGGCGCTGGCTCGGCGGTCGCCGTGCACGTCACGCCGCGAGCGGACGGCTGGCGCGGCGACGTGCGGATCGGGACGGTGCCGCTGGCGCTGCGCCTGCGCGATGGGGTGGGCGAGCGCTGGCTGCTGGTGACGCCGGTGGCCGACTCGTCACCCGTGGCGACACTGCGGCTGCCGTCGGCCGACACGCTGGTCTTCGACACGACTGCCGTGCTCCGTGTCAGCGGCACGGTGCACGACGACATCGGCCTGCGCGACGCGCGCATCGAGTACATCATCTCCAGTGGCGGCGGCGAGCAGTTCACGTTCAGGTCCGGCGCACTGTCGGAGCGTCGCGGTGCGCTGGGGCGCGATGCCACACTCGCGACCACGCTGAATCTCGGCACGCTGGGCCTCAAGCCGGGCGACCTGATGCACGTCCGGATCACCGCACACGACGGCAACACACGATCCGGCCCATCGCTCGGCACCAGTGAGACTCGCACGATCCGCATTCCGCGCGCGGATGAGCGTGACTCCGTGGCGATCGAACAGCTGCCGCCGTCGCCGGTCGACAAGAGCGTGCTGAGCCAGCGTCAGCTGCTGGTGATGACGGAGCGGCTGGTGGCACGGATGGCTCGCCTCGAACGGTCGGTGATGCTCGCCGAGTCGAGGCGCCTGGGCAACGATCAGGCGCGGCTCCGGAAGCAGGTGGCGGACATCGTGTTCGCGCGGCTCGGTGACAACCCGAGCGGCGAGCACGCGCACTTCGCCGGCGACGGCCACGAGCACACGCCCGCCGACCTTGCTGCGCAGCCGCCATCGTCCGCCGAAGCGGCGCTGTTGCAGGCCGCCGATCGCGCGACGGGAGGTGTGGGCGGCATGCTCGACGCCCACGGCGACGAGACGCCGGTGGTTGCGGTGAACCGTCCGCTGCTCGAGGCGTACAACGCGATGTGGGATGCCACGCGTGCGCTGCAGGGCGGCGTGCCGCGTGCTGCACTCGAGCCGATGCGTCGCGCGCTGGCGGCAATCCAGCGCGCGCGCTCGGCAGAACGCATCTATCTGCGCGGTACGCCGGCCGCGCCGGTCGTGGACCTCGAGAAGATCCGCCTCCTCGGCACCGACTCGGCGAACTTCGAGGCCCGTCGCGCGCTGGACGCGCTGCCTGCCCCGGAGCGGCGCCTGGCAGTGCGGGTACTGCGCAGTCTTGGCCTCGTCGCGCAGCGCCACCAGGGCGCGCTCGACTCACTCCGCCTCGTCCGCCTCGACGCGCTGGGCAGCGCCACACCCCTGGCGGAGGCGGTAGGCGCGGCGATCGAAGCCCTCGACGCTGGACGGCCCGCCACCGATGCGCTGCGGCGCGTGCGGCGTCTCGCGCTCGCGCCGTGGCTGCGCAGCGAGGGCAGCGCGCTCTGGCTCGGCGGTACGCCGTGAGGTTCACCTTCGCAACCGTGCAGTACGAGTCGGGCGACTGGGACTCGGCGCCACTGCTGGCGGCAAACGTCATCGATGCCGTGGCGCGCTACACCAGCATCGACGTGGCACCGTCGGGCGCGATCGTGCCGCTGTCGTCGGAGGCGCTGCTGCGCTACCCGCTGACGTTTCTGACGGGGCATCTGCCGGTTCGGTTCACGGCGGCGGAAAAAGTCATGCTGCGCCGCTACTGCGAACGCGGTGGGCTGCTCTTCGTGGACGATCACAACCACGACGTGGATGGCGTCTTCCACAAGACGTGCACCGAAGAGCTGACGCAGACACTGAGCCCGCTGACGAAGATCGCGAACACGCATCCGTTGTATCGGTCGTTCTTCACGTTCCGCGATGGACCGCCGACCACGTCACACGAACTGAATGGCTGGGGTGACAACCTCGTGCACGAGCACCTGATGGGGATCGAGCGCAACGGGCGGCTGGCGGTGATCTACAGCAACAAGGACTACAGCTCGGAATGGTCGTTCCACCCCGAGAACAAGAAGTTCCTGAGTGTGGACAACACGCGATTCGGCGTGAATCTGGTGGTGTATGCCCTCACTCGCTGAACGCCGCGCCATCGCGGTGCCAGGTGCGGCGACGTCCGCAGGCACGCTTCGCCGTGCTGGTGCGGCGCTGCACACGGTGGCGCTCGTCTGCATGCTGCTGGCGCTGTGGCGACTGCGTACGCCGACGGTGTCGCCATCACCGGTGGTGGCCGTCGGTGTCGATGGCACGCTGGATACCCAGCTTGCGACACTGCTGCGGACGCCATCCGACACGATCGACGTGACGCTGCAGTCGGTTCCGACGGCGCGCGACCGCGCACTGCTGCGCACGCTGCGTGGCAGCGGCCACGTGCTTCGGCTGCGTGCCGATGCACCGCTGGTGGCGTCGGCGGTGAGTGCGGAGGCGGAGTGGCGCGCGAGTGGGGGGACGCGGGTGCAGCTGGTGGGCGGACATTCGCTGGTCGCGACGCTGAGTGATGGCGCCGGCCTCCTCGACTCGGTGAGGTTCGATTCGGCCGGAGTTCGCCGCCGCACCGGACCGCTGGAGGGCGCACTGCTGCTTCGGGGACGGACGACACGCGCCGCCGTGGCACCGCTCGTCGCCGCCGCGCCTGTCGTGGCGCGTGTGTTCGTCACCGGTGCCGCGACATGGGAGTCACGCTTCCTGATCGCGGCGCTCGAGGAATCGGGATGGCCGGTGGATGTTGCGGTGTCGCTCTCGCCGACGGTGACGGTGACGCAGGGTGCGGTGCGAGCACCGTCGCGGGCCCGTCACGCGATTGCGATCGTGTTGCCCGGCGCGTCAGCCGCAGCGATCGCCGCATTGCCCTCGTTCGTCCGCCGCGGAGGTGGCGTGGTGATCGTCGGTGAAGCGGCGCGCAGTGCGGGACTGGGTGCGCTGCGTGCTGGCGCGCCCGGTACGCTGCTCGCCGGTGAACTCGGGGCCGAGGCAGGGGACAAGCCCCGACACGGCCTGGATCTGGTTCCCGTTGCGTCGCTGACGGCGGGAAGTGTGGCGCTCGAGTCACGGGACGGTCGCGTGGCGGTGGCGGCGCGACGCATCGGCGCCGGACGTGTGGTGCAGGTGGGATACGACAATTCGTGGCTTTGGCGCATGGGCGGCTCTGACGATGCGCCGATGGCGCACCGGCGGTGGTGGAGCGCGCTGCTCTCCGGGCTCGTCCCACTCTCACATCCAACGACGACCGTGCGTATGACGCCAGCGACCGATACACTCGACGCTGCACCGGTGGCGGCACTGGCCCGGGACATCGGCCTCCCCGACGTGCGGGCGGCGAGTGCGAGCGTGCGTGGCACCTCTCGCAGTGCCGCGCTCGACCTCCGCTGGCTCATGGCCATCGCCACGCTCGCGCTGGTGGTGTCGTGGACGTTGCGGCGCTGGCGGGGGCTCGCGTGAGCGTCGCGTACATCTCGCACAGCGACTGTGGCCGGCACGACACCGGCTGGAACCACCCCGAGCACGTCGGCCGGCTGCGCGCCATCCCGCGTGCGCTGCGCAACGACTTCGAGCTGTTCGACACGATCGAACACCGCGAGGGTCGGCACGCGACGGCGGCTGAGCTCGCGATCGCGCACACCCCCGACTACATCGCGGCAGTGGAGGCGATGGCGGCGGCCGGTGGCGGACGCCTCGACCCCGACACCGTGGTCAGTGAGGGCAGCTGGGATGCCGCCACTGCCGGCGCAGGGGCGGTGCTCGACGGCATCGACTGGGCCTTCGACGGCAGTGTCACGCGCAGCTTCTGTGCGGTGCGGCCACCGGGACATCATGCGCTGCGCGCCAGCGGCATGGGCTTCTGCCTCGTCGGCAACATCGGCGTCGGCGCGCATCACGCGCGACGCGTGCACGGTGCCTCGCGCGTGCTGATCGTGGACTGGGACGTGCACCACGGCAATGGCACGCAGGACCTCGTCCAGGACGACGAAGGGATCCGCTTCGTGAGCATGCACCAGTGGCCGTGGTATCCCGGGACGGGCGCCGCCGAGGATCGCGGCCCACATGGCACGCTGTGGAACGTCGCGATGGCACCGGCGCTGCCGCCGATGACCTATGTCGATGCACTGACGGCGGCCGTGGATGCGGCGACCACCGGCTGGCGCCCCGACCTCGTCCTCCTCTCGGCAGGTTTCGACTGTCTCGCCGGCGATCCGCTGGGCGGCTTCACGCTCGAGTTGGAGCACATCGACCATCTCACCCGATGGCTGGCGGGATGTGCCGACCGCTGGTGCGACGGGCGCCTGGTCAGTGCGCTGGAAGGGGGCTACGACCCGGTGCGGCTGGGCGATGCCTGTGTGACGCACCTTCGGGCGTTGCGATAGGCGGTGGGTGCGTCGGTATCTTGCCGGGATGATCTTCCATCACCACTCGCGTCCGTCGGCGGCATGAGGCGGAGCCGACGGACCCACGAGCGTCCGCCGCGCATCCGCCGCGGCGACGCGACCCGCGTGGCTCCAGCGGACGGGAGCGTCGCGGTCGAGCCGGTGCCCGTCATGGCGCGCCCGGTGGTGGCGCCGAGCAGCATCCCGCGGATGGTCTACAGCGTTCCGGGGGCAGCGGTCCGCACGGACCTGCACCCCGTCGAACTGCGCGATCTGGTCGCCAGTGGGCACATCGACGGCACGCTCTGGGTGGACATCGACATCGAGAGCCGGCACCAGGTCGCGCTGCTCGAGAAGGTGTTCGACTTCCATCCGCTGGCAGTGGAGGATGCGCTCAATCCACAGAGTCGCGTCAAGCTCGACGAGTATCGGAATTCGCTCTTCGTGATCGTGCGCGGCGTCCGCTTCTGCGACACGACGGATGACCCGTACGACATCGAGACGTACAACCTCTGCTTCTTCCTGGCGAAGAACCTGTTGGTGACGGTGCACTCGGGACCGAGCGTCCCCGTCGATGCCGTCTATGAGCGGATGGTGGCCAACCCCGACCAGCTGCAGCGGGGGTCGGAGCGGGTGGCGCATGCGCTGATGGACATCACCATCGACGAGTACTTCCCGCTGCTGGACCGCATCGACGAGTTCGTGGATGGCCTCGAGGAGCGCGTGTACCATCAATTCGATCAGGACGTGATGCGTGATGTCTTCGCCGTGAAGCGCCTCGTGCTGGCGATGCGCCGGCACCTGATGCCGCAGCGTGAGGTGTTCAACGTGATGACCAACCGCCCGTCAGCCTTTCTGCCTGCCGAATCGCAGGTGTGGTTCCGGGACATCTACGACCACGTGCTGCGGATCAACGATTCGCTCGACACCTACCGTGAACTACTCGCGAACGTGATGGACAGCTACCTGTCGCAGATCTCCAATCGATTGGGTCAGGTCACCAAGGGGCTGAGCGTGATCGCGACGCTCAGCGTGCCGTTCGTGGTCGTGAGCGGGATGTGGGGCATGAACTTCAACGACATCCCGCTGTCGCACAACGCGCATGGATTCTGGATCATGCTGGGCGTGCAGCTGGGCCTCGGGGTGTTTCTCGTCTGGCTGCTGCGGCGCTGGTCGCTCCTGTGAGGCCGACGCCGGCGGGGATGATGGCAATCGCGGCCGGTCGCGGCACCTCGCTCCGGCTGGTGGGGGTGGTGCCGTCGGCCGCAGCGGGGGACGCGACCCGGCTGGCCGCCGATCTGCATGGCATCACCTTGCGCGACGTGGCGGCCCTGGTCCGCCCGGCCCCGACGCGCATCGAGGCGCTCTCCGAGGCGATCCTGCTGGAGCATCACGCCGTCGTGTCGACACTCTCCCGGAGCGTCACGATCATCCCGGCACCGCCGCTCACCGTGTTCCGGACGGAGGCGGCCGTGCTGCAGTGGCTGGAGCTGCACGCAGTCACGCTGGCCGAGGGGCTCGCCTACGTGGATGGGCGTGCCGGAGGCAGAGTGACGGCGGCGCGGGATCTGGCCGGCGCCACCTCCGACCCGTCGGTGTTGCCTCCGTCGGCGGCGGCGATCGAGTCGTTTCGCGCGCTGCGGCGGCATGCCGCGGCGACGGTGCCGGTCCCCACGGTGAGCGTGGGGGATGGTCTGACGATCGCAACCGAGGCGTTCCTCGTGGAACGAGGCGGGTGGGACCGGTTCGCAGCCGAGGTGTTGGAAGAGGATGTCCGATCGCCGGGGCTGACGCTGCAGTTGAGCGGCCCCTGGCCAGTGTACGATTTCGTCCGACTGCAGTTCTAGCCCGAAACCCGACCCAGCATGTTCTGTCCAGATTGCGGCACATGGAACCGGTCCGCCGCGACACACTGCGTTCGCTGCGGCATGGCGCTGCCGGATGTCGCCGCCCCGCCGGTCGATGTTCCTGACGCCGAGATCTCGGCACTGCGACGTGCGACCGGTGGCCGGTTCGCGATCGTCCGCCGCATCGCCAGTGGCGGCATGGCGCATGTGTACGAAGCGGCACACGCCGTGCTTGGCCGACGGGTGGTGATCAAGGTGTTGTATGCGCACCTCTCGCGTGATCCGGAGATGCGCGAGCGCTTCCGCCGGGAGGCAGAGGCGGCGAGCCGGCTCAGCCATCCGAACGTGTGCGCGATCCTCGATGCCGGTGTGACGAAGGACAGCACGTTCGTCGTGATGCCGTTCCTGAGTGGCGGGTCGCTGGCCGATCGACTGGCACGCCATCGCACCGTGCCTGCGCCGGAGAGTGCGGCGATCGTGGCGCAGATCGCCACGGGACTCGATCACGCGCACCGGCATGGAATCGTGCACCGCGACGTGAAGCCCGACAACGTGCTGTTCGACGACGAGGGCACGGCGCTCATCACCGACTTCGGCATCGCCACCGCCGGCTTTCACAAGGGGCTCACCGGCACGGGCCGCGCGATGGGCACGCCGCACTACATGTCGCCCGAGCAGGCAATGGGCAAGCCGGTGGATGGGCGGAGTGACGTGTACGCGTGCGGCGTGATGCTGTACGAGATGCTGGCGGGGGTGCCGCCCTTCGACGGCGAGGACTCGTACGCGGTGGGGTACAAGCACGTGCACGAGATGGCGACCCCGCTCGACGTGACGGCGCCGGGCGTCAGTTCGGCTCTCTCGCAGATCACCATGCGGTGCCTCGCCAAGGCGGCCGGTGAGCGGTACCAGCGCGGCGTGGATCTGGCTGACGCGCTGATTCGCGTGATCGACGTCGCCTCACTCGACACCCCGTCGGTGCGCGCCGCGCGCCTGTCGCGTCTCACGCCGGCGCTGGCCCACTGATGCGCCTCGAGACCGAGGTCGTCACGGTGCACACCACGCATCCGTTCGTGATCGCGCGTGGCGGCTCGAGTGAGTGGCGCGTGGTGTGGGTGCGACTGGTGGACGCGGATGGGATGGAAGGGTGGGGCGAGGCCGCGCCGAGTCGCTTCTATGGTGAAACGGCCGACACCGTGGTGGCCGCGCTCGAGCGGTTGCGCCCGATCATCGAGGCCGCCGATCCGTCGGCGATCGAGGCGCTGGAGCAGGCGATGGTGCACGCCCTGCGCTTCAATGCCGCCGCCCGCTGCGGGGTCAGTGCCGCGCTGCACGACCTGATGGGCAAGCGGCTGGGCGTGCCGCTGTGGAAGCTGTGGGGGCTGACGCCATCCGCGACGCCGCGCACGAGTTTCACGATCGCGATCGCGGCCGACGACGAGACACTCCGTGCCCGCGTGCGGGAGGCCGTCGCCGCCGGCTACCCGATCCTGAAGGTGAAGCTCGGCAGCGATCACGATCGCCGGATCATCCAGCTCGTGCGCGAGGTGGCGCCCGAGGCGATCCTGCGGGTCGATGCGAACGCCGCCTGGACGCCCAAGCAGACGCTGTCGATGGCGCCCGTGCTGCGCGAACTGTGCGTGGAGTTCATCGAACAGCCGCTGCCGCCCCATGACCTGGAGGGGCTGCGGTTCGTGCGCACGCACTGCGACCTGCCGATCGTCGCCGACGAAAGTTGCCTCGTCGCGACCGATGTCGCGCAGCTGGCTGGCGTGGTGGATGGCGTGAACCTCAAGCTTGCCAAGTGTGGTTCGTTGCGCGAAGCGCTGCGGATCATCCACACGGCGCGGGCGCACGGCATGATGGTGATGGCCGGCTGCATGATCGAGACATCGCTCGGCATCACGGCGGCAGCCCACCTCGGGCCCCTGCTCGACGCGGTGGATCTTGATGGGGCGGCGCTGCTGCGTGACGATCCCTTCACCGGCGCCACGATCACCAACGGGAACGTGGCACTGCCCACGGCACCCGGACTCGGCGTCACGCGTCGGTAGGCTCGGCAGCCCGTTAGTTTTGGGTGGGTGATCACCTTGCTCGCCGCCGTCGCTCTGCCTGTCGCCGTTCCGCGTGCGTACGTGTACGCGGTGCCCGAGACGTTGCGTGCACGCGTGGTGCCTGGGGCACGTGTCGTCGTGCCGCTTGGCGGCCGCACGCTCATCGGCATCGTGACGGCGATCGACGTCCCGGCACCGGCGAAGGGCCGGCTGCGCGAGATCGGCGCTGCACCGGATGCGGAGCCTGCGCTGTCGCCGGCACTGCTGGCGCTGGGGCGCTGGATGGCCCGATACTACGCTGCGCCGCCGGGGATCGTGTTGCGCGCGATGTTACCCGTGGCGCTGACCGGGGCGAACGTGCCGGTCGCGCCGCTCAGGCGTCAGCGCGTGGCACGGATCATCGCGCCGCTCGAAAGCCTGCTCGCCCGCGATGCGCTCTTCCATCGCGCTCCGAAGCAGCGGATGCTCTACGAACTGCTCGAATCGCTGGGTGGCGCCCATCCCGCGCGTGCCCTGCTGGAGCAGGCCGGCGTCACGAACGGGGTACTGCAGCAGCTCGTCATCCGGACGCTGGTGGCGATCGAGTCGGCGCCGGTCGTGCGTGACCCCTTCGCCACACGCGCCATCGCGGCCGCGCGGCCGCTCGTGCCCACGGCCGCGCAGCGTCACGCCATCGACGCGCTGTGCGCCTTGCCGCCGGGTCAGGGCGCACTGCTGCGCGGCGTGACGGGCAGCGGCAAGACACTCGTCTACATCGAGTACCTGCGCGACGTCATCGAGCGGCGCGGCGAAGGGGCGATCATGCTGGTGCCGGAGATCGCCCTCACGCCACAGACCGTGGACCGGTTCCGGACGGCATTCGGCGATCGGGTGGCGGTGCTGCACTCGGCCCTTTCCGACGGTGAGCGCTACGACGCCTGGGCCGCCATCCGGCGCGGCGAGAAGCGCATCGTCGTCGGGGCACGCTCTGCCATCTTCGCCCCGGTGCACCGCCTCGGGGCGATCGTGGTCGACGAGGAACACGAGGCCACCTACAAGCAGGGGGAGGCGCCGCGCTATCACGCCCGCGATCTCGCGCGTGTGCGCGCCGCCGCCGAGCAGGCGACGTTCGTGCTCGGCAGCGCCAGCCCGAGCCTCGAGAGCTGGACGATGGCGCTGCGCAATGAAATCCGACTGCTGGAGCTGCCCGAACGCGCCGGCGGCGCACAGCTTCCTGCGGTGCACGTGATCGACCGCCGCAAGGAACCGCCGGCGGTGCGTGCCCGACCTGCGCACGGTGGGCCCGCGCCGCCGGGTGCGCCGTTCGGACAGGCCATCACGCCGCCGCTCGAGCGCGCGATCACCGACCGGCTCGACCGTGGTGAGCAGTCGATCCTGCTGCTGAACCGACGCGGCTATGCCCACTTCATGCAGTGCGGCGATTGCGGCTTCGTGTCGCAGTGCCCCAATTGCACCATCGCGCTGACGTACCATCGCACCCCGGAACGCCTCGCCTGCCACTACTGCGGCCATCGTGAGGCACCGCCGGCACATTGCGCCAACTGCAGTGGCCCGCCGATGCGCGAGCGTGGCCTCGGCACCCAGCAGCTGGAGCGTCTGCTCACCGAGCGATGGCCGACGGCCACCATCGCACGCATGGACATGGACACCACCGGAGCCAAGTGGGCGCATGCCACGATCCTGGACCGCGTCGCCTCAGGTGACGTGGACATCCTGCTCGGCACGCAGATGATCGCAAAGGGCCTCGATTTTCCGAACGTCACGCTGGTGGGCGTGATCGATGCCGACGTGGGGATCAATCTCCCCGATTTCCGCGCCAGCGAACGGTGCTTCCAGCTTCTCAGCCAGGTGGCCGGACGCGCCGGACGTGGGGCGAAGGGCGGCGAGGTCTTCATTCAGACGCGCGAGCCCACGCACCACGCCGTGACCTGTGCCGTCACGCATGACTTCCTGCGCTTTGCGGCGGAAGAACTCGCCGGCAGGAGCAGCCCCGCCTACCCGCCGATGCTGTACCTCGCGAACGCGGTGATCAGCGGCACCGACGAAACCGCCACCGCCGATGCCGCGCGTGCGCTGGCCGAATGGACACGCCGGCTGGTGGAGGCGCGGATGGCAGGTGTGGTCGAGATCGTGGGCGCCGCGCCCTGTCCCGTCGAGCGCATCAAGCAGCGGTGGCGGTGGCACTTCCTCGTCAAGAGCGCCGACACCGAGGCGGTGGGCCGGATCGGGCGATACGTCGTCGAGCATGGTCCGCTGCCGTCAGCGGCGGGACTGCGGCTGGCGTGGGACCGCGACCCCGTCACGCTGCTCTGACACCGGCCGCGTGACGGGCGTCGCGACACTCAGGCCGCGCCTTCGGTCGTGAGTGTGAAGTCGATGTTGCCACGTGTCGCATGGCTGTACGGGCACACCTGCTCGTGCGTCTCGTGCACCAGTTGCTCGGCTTCGGCGGTGGGCAGCGTCGGCACTTTCACATGCATCGTCACCGCGATACCGAACCCGCCGCCTTCGCGTGGGCCGACGGAGGTGGTGCACGTCACCACCGTGCCGGCGACGCTCTTCTTCGCCTGACTCGCCACGAACTCCAGCGCGCCGCCGAAGCAGGCGGCGTAGCCGGCGGCGAAGAGGTGCTCGGGGGTGGTCGTGTCGGGGAGGCCGGGCCCACCCATCTCCTTCCGAACGGAGAGGTTGACGTGCACCGAACCGTCGGTGGTTTCGGTGTGGCCATTGCGACCGCCGGTCGAATGCGCGACCGCGGTGACGAGTGGCGTGATGGTGTGAGTCGCCATGAATGTTCCTGAACGGTCGCAGAAGGGTATTGTTGGGTGCAGCGGTTTGAAACCGCCATGTCCTGTACGTCGGAGTTTAACGGTCCGGTGCGATGCGAGGATCCTTCCGCCTCCTGCTGTTCTTGATGCTTGGCGCGACCGCCGCCGGCTGGTCGCCCGCGCACGCCCAGTTACTGCGCGTCGAGGTGCGTGACTCGGCCTCGGCAGAGCCGGTGGTTCGGGCCCTGGTGAGCGTGACGGACGAGGCAGGCACCGCTGTTGCGGACGGGCTCACCGGTGAGCAGGGCATGCTCACCCTGCGACTGCCCCGTGCCGGGACCTGGTCGGTGTCGGTTCGACGGATCGGGATCGCGCCGCGACGTCTCGCCGGCGTGCGGGTCGACAGCGGCGCGACCGTGGCGCTGCCCATCCGCGTCGCGAACGTGCGCATGCTGCTTCCACGAGTGAGTGTGCGCGCGAATGTCAGCAGCTGTGGTCGTGCCCCAACGGGTGACGACCGCGCGGGGACGCTGTGGGAGCAGATCACGCTGGCCTTGCGCTCGTCGGTGCTGGCACGTGCCGAGGCCGCGTCGGCGGTGTCGCTGCGGTTCACACAGCGTCATCGGATACTCTCCACCAACCTCGAGGAACTGAGCGTCGAAATGCTGACGCAGGGAATCGGCATGGGCCGGCCCTACGCCGCTGCCGATCCGGACACGTTGGCGCGGTACGGCTACGTGCGCGAGATGGATGACCGCGGACGTGAGTACTTCGCACCAGACGAGGTCGTACTGCTCAGTCGTGCGTTCGTGCAGACGCACTGCTTCGACGCCCCGAAGCGGGACGCCGATGCGACACTGGCGGAGCTGCGATTCCGACCGGTCCGCGGCCGCCGCGTCCCCGACGTCGAAGGGACGGCCTACGTCGATACGCTCAGCGGTGAGCTGCGCCGCATTGATTTTCGGTACGCTGGCGCGGCGCACCTCGTCCCCTACTCCGCGCGGCACGCCGGCGGCAGCGTAGCCCTCCAACGCCTCCCCAATGGTCGCTGGATCGTCAGCAACTGGTTCATCCGCATGCCGGTGTTCCTGGAGACGGGCAGCACTGATGACCGCGTGGTCGTGAATGCGTATCGTGAGGTCGGCGGCACGGTCGAGCCGCTCGATGCCCCTGGTCCACCGCGCGATCCCCCCGCCGCGAGGCCGCCTGCGCCTCGATGATCAGGCGTGCCGACGATCGGGCAGGCGTGAGGAAAGGTATGCCATTGGCGGACCAAGCGCCGCCAGGAGCAGGAGCATCGTGTGCAGTCCGTAGACGTCGGCGATACGACCCAGCACCGGTGCTCCGAGCCCACCGACGGTGACCGCGAGACCGACGGTGACACCCGACGCCGTGCCGATGTGCCGCGGCAGGTAGGCCTGGCCAAGTACCACCATCACCCCACCCGGTGCGAACAGCGCAAATGCCAGTAGCGGAAGGACGAGCCACGCCTGCAGCGCCGTGTGCGCGCTGCCGAGCAGCAAGAACGCCGGCCCGATCGCGACGAAGCTCCACATGATCACGCGCTTGGCGCCGAAACGATCGGCCATGCGTCCGCCGAGCAGCACCCCTGCCAGACCGATCACGAGCATCATGGACAGCGCCACCGCGCCGCTCTGCAACGTCACGTGGAGATTGCGCGCCCAGTACGTGGGGAGAAAAGTGTTCATGGCGACGAACATCACGCTGCGCATGCCGATCGCCACGCCGAGCAAGGCGAACGCACCCCAGAGATCCGGCGGGAGCGAGTCGCTGTCGCGCGCCGCGTGCTTCGCGCCGCGCTGACGTGGCAGTGCGGTCATCGCGCGATTGAGCACCCACGCGGCGGGGATCGAGAGCAGGCAGACCACCGCCAGCGCGCCGCGGCTGTCGGGATTGGCGAGCGGCACGATGACGATCGGTGCCAATGCGAAACCGATGTTGCCGCCAATGGTGAAAAAGCTCATGCCGGTGCCCTTCCGATCACCGGAGAACAGGTTCACCGCCCGTGTCGCCTCGGGATGGAATGCTGCCACGCCGATGCCGGCCATCGCCACGGCGATCAGCGCAAGCGTATAGGTCGGCGCCATCACGGCCGCAGCCACGCCACCCGCCGCCGTCACCAGCCCGACCGTGGTCAGCCACGGCAAGGCCTTGCGGTCGGCGAGCCAGCCGAAGTACGGCTGCAGCACGGCGGAAAGGATCGTCGCCGCGAATACCGCGCTGGCGCCGCGTGCGAGCGTGAGATGGAAGGTGGCAATGAAGTACGGCACCAGCGCCGGCACGGCTGCCTGATAGAAATCGGTGGCGCCGTGGCCCAGCATGATGCGGGTGATCTGCGGCCGGTCGAATGTGGCCGTGGCACGGGGGCTGTCGAGCGTGGCGCCGATGGCGGTCACGGTGTGCTCGCCGCCGAGGCGTCGGGCCGGGGCACGTAGCGCCCGCGTCGGAAGAGTGCCGTGACGGCGGCGGTTGCCGCGGCAGGATCGCGCGCGGCGATCGCCGCCAGCACCGCCTCATGCTCGGCGCTGGTATCGACGTCGTCGAACGCGCTGGCGCGCTTGTGCACCATGAGCGACTGGACGAGGGATTCGCTGATCACGCGATAGAGGTGGATCAGCATGTCGTTCTGCGTGGCGGCCACGATGCGTGCGTGGAACGCGACATCGGTGTCGGCATAGCCATCGGCATCCCGTGTCGCGACGGCCGCGGCGCGCGCGTCGAGCAGTTCACGCAGGGCCACGAGATCGTCGGGGCTGCGGCGCTCGGCCGCGAGACGGGCGGCCTGCAGGTCGAGGGCCTCCCGAACGTCGTAGATCTCATGGAGCTGAGCGCGCTGGCAGCGGCGGCGCAGTGACTCGTCGTCCTCGCGTTGCCCGGTGACGTAGGTGCCGTCGCCCTGCCGGACCTGCACGAGCCCGATGCGGGCGAGCGTGCGGATGGCCTCCCGCACGGTCGACCGACCGATGCCGAGCTGGGCCATGAGTTCGGTCTCGGTCGGGAGGCGACCGCCAAGCGGCCATTCGCCGGCGTCTATGCGGCTTTCGAGCTGGGTGGCGGTCGCGTCGGCGAGCGATGTACGAGCGACGGTAGGCATCCCTTAAACATCTGATGATCAGATGTTCTACGCAAGCCGTGCCGGCGTTTCCGGGCCGGGAATGCGCGGTTCGGGCCTCGCCAGCATTGAAAGCACACGTTCCTCCAGGCAAATTGCGGGGTGACCACGCAACGTTCGACCAGCCTCCGCTGCGTCGTTGGCCTTGCCAGACCGGCTGCCGGGTGTGCTTCGGGGTATCTGCTTCTCGCTTGCCGTCGCCCGTTGGCGATTGCGCCCCCTACCGCCGTAGGCGCCCTTCCCGGACTTCGTGCATGACCGAGACGCAGGAACGTTTCCTCCGCACCATCCTCTCGCGCGTCGAGTCTGGCACCGTCGTCGAGTTGCACCTGTTTCCGCCGATCAGGCGCGGGACGCTGGAGACCGGCGTTGCCGTCATCGCCACCGAACTGCCGCCGGCTCCGCTGGCCATGGTGTCGGAGGAGCC
>Ga0105048_10003070_pt1 | contig 27317 bp, 21 predicted proteins | sample MAT05_FD_78382 | JGI IMG/M metagenome (GOLD analysis project Ga0105048, IMG submission 78382) | Freshwater microbial communities from Lake Fryxell liftoff mats and glacier meltwater in Antarctica - MAT-05 | ecosystem: Environmental > Aquatic > Freshwater > Ice > Liftoff microbial mat | place...
GCGGGTCGTCGTGCGGCCGGCGTCGATCGCGGCCAGCTCGGCGGCGTTCACCCCGGGGTGCTCGGCCGGCTTGTTGCGGAACCACAGCGCGAACACGACGCACCACAGCACCGCCAGGGACGCGAACAGCCACATCGTCTCGCGCCAGCCCATGCCGCCGAGTTCCTTGTGCGTGAGAAGGATCCACAGCACCGGGGTGAGTCCGCCCATGAACCGGGCCGACATCCAGATGACCGACTTGGCGAACCCGCGGTCGCCGGCCGGGAACCAGTTGTACAGCGCCTTGGCGATGTTCGGGAACGCCCCCGCTTCTCCCACCCCGAATAACGCTTGAATGATGATCAGCCCGGTGAAGCCGATGAACACGCCCATGAAGCTCATGCCGGCGAAGCCGGTGAGGAACACGAACACCGACCACCACAGCACCACGCGCAGGAGCGTCGAGCGCGGCCCGACCGTGTCGCCGAGCCAGCCGGACGGCACCTCGAAGATCGCGTAGCAAAGCTGGAAGGCGATCAGGACGAGGAAGAAGTCTTCGTTGGTGAGCTGGTTGTCGGGCGCGCGGCTGGCGTTGAGGTCGGCGATGATGGCGCCGCGGGCGCTGCCGTTCGCGGCCCGGTCCATGTACGTGATCATGGCCAGGACGCACAGCAGGCCGAGGACCGCGTAGCGGACGCGGGAGGGAGCGCCGGTCGCCGGGGCGTGGCCGTTCAGGGACATGGGAGGGGCCGGGGTGGCAGGGGGGAACCCCCACACTCTAGCCGCCCGGCAGCGGCGCGGCGAGTCGGGCAGTCGCTCTCACACTCTTTCGTCTGGCCGACTTATGTTCGTCTGGTGACCGGGGGGTCACTCCGCCAGACACAATGCCCGCGGCCCGAACGTCGATCGTCACTCCGCGGCCTAACGGCCGGCCGGCGCCACCGTTACGCCGCGGCCCGACGGCGTGACCAGGAAGGTCTGCGGGTCCGATCGGAGCGTGAGCGTGCCGTGGAACAGGGAGCGGTCCTGCGGTTGCCCGTCGAACACTTCGACCTGCACGGACGGGGTGGCGTGGAACTCGCGGAGGTGTTCGCCGGGGAGGAGCCGGATCGGGCGGGCGCGGCGCGGCTGGTTATTCGTGCTGACGGTGATCTGCACGACGACGACGCGGCCGGTGTCGTTCTGAATGGTGACCCAACCGGCGTCCGCGGCCGATGCCGTTCCGACGACCGCCAGAAGGACGGCGACAACGGGGAGGACGCGGCGGCGAATCGCGGCGAGCATCGGAAGCCCAGCCCGGGGCGGACGTTAGCGCAGGCCGGCGGGGCGAGTGCGCCGGCCCTTTATCGTCCGAACGCCGGCGCGGGCGAGACTTGCGCGCCGGCTCAGGCCGCCTTCGCGTCGGGCGTCGCGGCGCGGGCCGACTGCTCGAACTCCTTCACCGCCTCCACCGCGAAGGCGATGGCCGCACCGGTCCACTCCGTCAGGTTCGCCGAGTAGCCGGCCTTCACCCCGGCCTGCGTCACGTGCGCCAGCAGCGCCCCGCGCGGGCACACCTTCCCCGCCGCCAGCTTGGCGTCGTAGTCCTGGAGGCGGCGGTGCAGCTCCGCGCCGTCGGCCGGCAGCCCGGTCGGCTTCTCGACCTTCACCGGCTCCATCTTCGTCGTCTGAGGGCCGGTCTTCGTCGTCTTCGGGGCCGGCTCCTTCGTCGCGGGCACGGCGAACGCCGGCAACTGCGGCGGCCGCACGATCTGCTTCTTCGCCGGGTCGTAGTCCACCCACTGCGCCGGCAGCCGGTACAGGTAGCGGCCGATGCCGAACTTCACCGCCGTGCGCTTCAGCGCGTCGGAGAACGCCGCCTTGAGGCGGTCGCCGCCGTCGGGCTGTTCGCTCGGCGAGCCCACGTCCATCTTGGTGATCCACTGCCCGCCGAGGTTGACCCGCAGCTTGCACGTCACGGAGCCGTCGGGGAGGATGTCGTAGTCGTCCTGCCAGTTCTCGGCGCCGAGCACCTCGTCGAGCCGGTCCTCGATGAGGCGGACGTCGATGTAGGCGATCGCCAGCGCCTTGTTGTTCTTGACGACCTGCGGCTTGAACTTGATCTCGCGCGGCTCGAACGGCGCCGACAGTGCGTCGGTGACGGTCCGCACGGCGGATACGGGAGTGGGAAGCGCGACCATCGGGCACCTCATCGGTTGGGAAGGGGCGTAGTGTACACCCGTACCGATGAGAGGGGCAAGGACGGTAGTGGGGTTCCGCCGCTCGCGGCGATGCACGCGGTGCACCGCCGCGAGCGGCGGAAGTAATCACCGACTCAGCTTGTCCGCCCCCGCCGTGGGCGTCTGCCCCACGGTGGCGAGCGCCCGCGCCAGGAAGTCCGTTGCCAGCCGCTGCACCTGCGCGTCGGCGGCGGCCGTGAGCCGCCCCCAGTCGGCGTCGGTGGTGCCGGCGGGGCGCGGGTCGGTGCTCACCTCCAGGTACGCCTTCGCCTTCGGCTCGGTGCCGCTCGGCCGTAGCGACACCTTCGCCGCCAGCCCGCCGGCGCCCGCCATGCGGAAGATCACGAAGTTCCGCGCCGCCCGGTCGGTGTCGCCCTTGAACGGCCCCATCCGGCCGCCCTCGTCCCGCAAGTCCTCGAAGCCCGTGACCGTGAACCCGCCGATGTCCTGCGGCGGGGTCGAGCGCATCGCGTCGAGCATCTTCGCCATGTTCTGCTTCCCTTCGAGGCCGGTCATGACGATGTTCAGCACCTCGTTGCGAAAATAGCCGAACTGGCGGTTCAGGTCGTCGAGGTAGTCCACGAGCGTCCGGCCGGCGCGCTTCTGCACCAGCGCCGCTTCGGCCATCAGCAGCACGGCGCACGCCGAATCCTTGTCGCGTATCCCGGCCGTCGCCAGCACGCCGTGGCTCTCCTCGGTGCCGATCACGAAGTCGTCCGGCGTGCCGGTCACGTCGCCGTAGCGGCCGGTCGATTCGAGTTGCCACAGCACGTCGGCGTGGTACTTGAAGCCGACCAGGAGGTCGCCCACCACCTGCGCCCCGAAGTGCCGGCCGATCCGCGTGATCTGGCCGGTCGTCACCTCCGTCGTCACCACGATCGGGTTGTCCGGCAGCGACCCCGAGCGAGCCAGTTGCGCCAGCTTGAAGTGCGTCAGGAGCGCCGCAATCTCGTTGCCGTTGATGGCGCGGAAGGTGCCGCCGCCGGCCGGCGACGTACTCGCCATCCCGCCGATCCGGTCGGCGTCGGGGTCGGTGGCGAGAACGAGATCGGCCTTCGTTTCCTTGGCCTTCGCCTCGGCCCGGTCCATGCACTCGGGGATTTCCGGGTTCGGCGTCTTCGTCACGTTCGGGAACTGGCCGTCCGGCGTCTGCTGCTCCGGCACCTGAATCGGCGCGAAGCCCTGCGCCTCCAGCGTCTCGCCGGCGCAGAACCACCCGCAGCCGTGCAGCGGCGTGAACACCACGCGGATCTCGTCGCGCTTCGGCGGCGGCACCAGGCTCTGCTTGCGGCACAGCTCGATGTACGCCCGGTGCGGCGCGTCATCGAGGAACTTCACCTTCCCCGTCCGCACCGCGTCGGCCCACGGCAGGTGCTTGATCGTCGTCACCTGGTCCACGAACTCGCTCATCAGCTGGTCCTCGGGCGGGACCGGCTGGGCGCCGCGCTCGTCGTAGAACTTGCTGCCGTTGTCGTCCGGCGGGTTGTGGCTCGCGGTCATGTTCAGGCCGCCGTGCGCCCGCAGGTGGCGGATGCTAAATGACAGTTCCGGCGTCGGCGTGTACCGCGGCGAGTCCGCCGGCAGGATGTGGGCGACGATGCCGTTGGCGGCGTACACCCCCGCCGCGTACTGGCAGAATTCGCGGCTGGAGAGGTGGAGCACCGGGTTCGGCAGGTCGCGGTTGTAGACGCCGCGCCGGTCCTCGAACTGGCGCACGTCGAACGCCAGCACGACCTGGAGCGGGCCGGCGCCGGGGAAGCGCTGCCTCAGGTACTCGCAGTGCCCCTGCACGCTGGCGCCGAGCGTCCACAGGTTCATCCGGTTCGGCCCGACGCCGACCGACCCGCGGCGGCCGCCGGTGCCGAACGGCATCACCTGGTAGAAGCTGTCCACCAGCACCGACCACTTCGCCGTTTCGATCAGCCACTTCAGTTGCGGGCGGTAGCCGGCGAAGTCGGGGTGCGTCAGCCAGGTGGTGAGGCTCTCCAGCGCCTTGCTCTTCAGGGCGGGGTCGGCATCAACCGTGGCGAAGCCCTGGCGGGCGGCGGCGGGGAGGTCCATGAGCGCTCCGGGAAACGAGGCCGGGCGGCCCGCGGGGGCCGCCCGGTTACTCTATGAGCCGCCGCCGCGGGTCACGTCACGTCCAGCGGCAGCGTCGGGCTCAGGGTCGCCCCGGCCGAGTCGCGGGCCATCAGGACGGCGGTGAAGGTGTCGGCGGTGCCGTAGGTGAACGAGCCGACGGGAAGCTCGGTCGTGCCCGACGTGGTGACCGTGGTGAGGATGGTGGACAGGTCCGGGTGCACCTCACAGGAGTAGGGCGGGGTGCCGCCGGAGTAGCGGGCGTGGAACGTCACCGTCGTCCCGACGGGGATCGTGGTCGTGTCCGGGTCGCGGCGGAAGGTCTCGACCGTGAACGGGGCGGCCAGGACGCCGAGGTAGTCCAGGGCCGGCGAGGTGCCCACGGCCTCGGTCGCGTCCGTGGCCTGGAGCGACACGCTGATCGGCCCCTCGTTGAGCTGGAACGAGAAGTTCGCCGACGACCCCATGTTCGGGCTGCCGTTGAGGAGCCAGTTGAAGGCGTACCCCGGGGTGCCGCCGGTGACGGCGGAGTCGAGGATGATCCAGGTGCCGACCGGGTAGCTGCCGGGCTCGGAGCCGGGGGCCGGGACGATCGTGACCACCGGGGGAATGGGCGCCGGCCCGACGGCGACCTGCAACTCGACGGTGTGCGAGTAGTTCGCCGCGGTGTCCGGGGCGGGGATGCGAACCTGGAGGTAGTAGTCGCCCCCCGGCGTGCCCGTCGGCACCATGACGCTGACGGAGCCGGTGAACGTGGGGGGGCCGCCGCTCGGGGTGAGGATGGACGGGGTGATGACGGCCCCCATCACCGGGTTGCCGGCCGAGTCGACGAGGACCACCTCGTGCGGGATCTCGCGGTTGGTGGCGAACGAGAGGCCGGACAGCGTGACGCCGGGTTCGAGGACGGTGCCGTTGGACGTGTCCCACCGCGGGCAGGCCCGGATCGGGCCGGTGAACGCCCGCGGCTGGAGGTTCGTCGTCTGGGTGGCGGGGCTGGGCGAAGTCATCGACATGGGCGGGGTCCCGGGGTCAGGGTTTAGAAACGGTCAGGTTCCGAACGGACAGGCGCGACTGCACCGCGATCAGGCCGATGCCGTTCCCCGGTGTCGGGGGCGGAGGCACCCAGGCGTCCGCGACGTGGGTGGTGGCGAAGGGCACGCGGCCGGGCCGCACCACCTTCTCCGCCCAGTCGATCCGTCGGGCGGGGTGGCCGGCGCGGCCGACGTCCACGCCGCCCGCGTCGAGGACGAGGAAGACCGGCTGCCAGTTGTGCGGCGCGGTCTTCCCGATCGGGTAGCGCTGCACCGAGGGGGGATAGCTCCCGATCGTGAGCCGCCCGCCGGCGTGCGAGGCCGTCCACCCGAACACGTCGGCTGAGGTGTGGGTCGCGATCAGCATCTCGCCGTCCACTTCCACGGGTGCGTCGCTCGTGATCGTGACCGCCGGCGTCGTCTGGAACCGTAACCCGTTGCCGTCCCAGCTCGTCCCGCCGGCATAAATGCCGCCCCACGACCCCGGGCCGCGGGTGCTCCCGATGTCGATCTCGGCCGAGACGATGACGGGCAGCGGCAGCGGTTCGTTCAGGAGCTCGACCGCGGCGAACTCGAACGCCGGCATCACGCACTCGCCCTTTTCTGTGAAGGTCAGGTCGGCAGTGCTGCCGGGGAGTTGCCGCCACTTCCGCTCGGGAAGTCCCTTCGGCCCGATCAGCGTGACCGTCTCGCCGGCCGCGAGGTGCTCGGCGATCGTCCGCGCCCGCGACGGCATCGGCGCCACGGCCGGCCCCGCGTGCCCGGGCGGCTCCGGCGCCGGGGGGGCGGGGAGCAGTTTCGGAACCGCTTCGCCCCCGTTCCCCGGCGTCGGCGGGCCGGTCAGGGCGAACGCCACCGCCGCCGCCACGATCGCGGTCGCCGTCGCGCCGGCCGCCCACCCGCGCCAGCGGGGGCGCGGCACCCGGCGCGGCGGCGGCAGCGTCGCTGTCACCGCGTCGCCGGCCAGCCACGCCTCCAGATCGTCGGCCACGGCCTCGGCCGTCGGGTAGCGGTCGGTCGGCGCCTTCGCCAGGCAGCGGTGCGCCACCGCCGCCAGCGGCGGGGGCGCCGCCGGGTTCACCTCCAGCAGCGGCTTCGGGTTCGCCTCGCGGATCTGCAGGTACAAATCGACCGGGTCGCTGCCCGGGAACGGCCGGACGCCCGCGAGGAGTTCGTACAGGATCACGCCGATCGCCCACACGTCGCACGCCGTGGAGTAGTCGGCCCGGTGGGCGAACGTCTGCTCCGGCGACATGTACTGCCGGGTGCCCATCGGCGTGCCGGTGACGCTGGCGTCCGAGTTGTCGTCGAGGTTCTTGACCAGCCCGAAGTCGGCGACGAGCGGCTCGTCGCCGTCGTCGAGGAGGATGTTGTGCGGCTTCAGGTCGCGGTGCAGAATCTTGTCGGCGTGGAGCCGGTGGACGGCGCGGGCGACCTTGGCCATCAGCCCGGCGGTGGCCGTGGCGTCCGCGCGGAACCGGTCGAGGTGCTTCGAGAGCGCCCCCGCCGGGACGTACTTCATGGTGAAGTACGGCTTGCCGTCCCACGTCCCGGCGGCGTAGACGGGGACGATGTTCCGGTGCTCGATCTTCGCCTGCGCCAGGAACTCGCGCTCGAACCGGGCGCGGGAGGTCGAGTCGTCCGAGTTCCGCGGGGCGATGAGCTTCAGCGCCTCGAACCGCTGCAGCTCGGTGTTCCGCACCCGGAAGACGAAGCCCATCCCGCCTTCGCCGATCTTCTCCAGCACCTCGTAGGGGCCGATGCGGAACGGGGCGACGGACAGGTCGGTGGACTGCAGGCCGGTGCTGGCGCTGCCGCGGAGCGACCGGGTGGCCGGGTCGCCGGTCGGGGTGCGGGCGGGCCGGTCGGACTTGAGCAACTTCCCGACCCAGGCGACGGCGCTGGGCTCCGACCCCGAATCGGTTACGGTTTCGTTCTCGGCCACGTCACACCTCCGCGTGAACTTCCCTGAGCATACCCCCGGCCGCCGCGGCCGTCATCTCAAATTCGTCAACCTACCAGGAGATACGCACGAACCCCGGCCGCTCGGACAAATGAGAACCGAATGAGCGTGGCGGGACGCTCAAAACTCGGGCCGAATCACTTGGTTGCGGCGGAAGGCGGCACCCCTTCCCGCACGAAATGAGTCTCCTGCACGAATCAGCGTTGGAGCGATGCGCCGGCGCCCGGCGCCTTCTGGTAGGATGTGTGGTGGGCGTACCGGAGGGGGCGATGAACGAGAGCCTGATCCACGACCGCGGCCGGGGGCCGGAGCTGATCGGCACGCGGATCACGGTGTACAACCTGATCCCGTACTTCCTCGACCCGACGGCGACGGAAGACTACCTTTGCCGGCTATACGACCTGACGCGCGAGCAGGTCGCCGCGGCGCGGGCGTACGTGATGACAAACTTCGCCGAGGTGATGGCCGCGAACGCCCGGATCGACGAGCGGCTGCGGCGGGAGTACGAGGCCCAGGACACGCCCGAGTTCCGCGCGAGGGCGGCAGCCGGGCAGGCGCGGCTCGAACAGTCCCGTGTAAAGGCCGGAGCGACGCCGCCGCCGGGCCGCAGCTGTCGTTCCGGGAGTGGTTCGCGCGGCAAACCCGGCCCGAACCCGACCCCGTGTCGGTTGTCGTTTCCGGTGGGGAATCGTCCGACCGAACTTCGCCGTAGGTGGTTCGCCCCCTCACCCCGCGTGCTTCGCCGCGACCCTCTCCCCCGAGGGGAGAGGGTGGGCGCACCCGGCCCACATCACGGGCGGGTATCGAACCGGGGACGCCGGGGTACGCCGCGTCGGCCCGTGGTTGCCCGCCCGTGATGTCGCGCGGCAAGTCCCACCCTCTCCCCTCGGGGGAGAGGGTCGCGGCGAAGCACGCGGGGTGAGGGGGCGAACCACCTCCGACGACGACCCGGAACGCCCCGCCCTCACGGTTGCCACCGCGAAATGACCCTCACCTTTGAGTTCGACGTGGTCGTGGTCGGCGCCGGTCACGCCGGCGTCGAGGCCGCCACGGCCGGCGCCCGGCTCGGGCTGCGTACCTGCCTCCTCACCATGAACGCCGACGCCGTCGGCCAGATGAGCTGCAACCCGGCCATCGGCGGCGTCGCCAAAGGCCAGATCGTCCGCGAGGTGGACGCCCTCGGCGGCGTCATGGGCCGCCTCACCGACGCCAGCGGCATCCAGTTCCGCATGCTCAACGCCAGCAAGGGGCCGGCGATGCACTCGCCCCGGGCGCAGTGCGACAAGAAGCTCTACCAGTTCACCGCCAAGCGGCTCGTCGAGGACCAGCCGAACCTCACACTGCGGCAAGAGATCGTCGAATCACTCCTCCTGCGCGACGGCCGCGTCGAGGGTGTCGTGGCGAACGGCGACACGCGCTACCTGGCGACGGCGGTCGTGCTCACCACCGGCACGTTCCTCAAGGCGGTGATGCACACCGGCGAGGCGAAGACGGTCGGCGGCCGGGCCGGCGATGCGTCCGCGGAAGGGATGAGCGGCAGCCTCGCCGCCGCGGGGTTCGAGCTGGCCCGCTTCAAGACCGGTACGCCGTGCCGGCTCAACGGCCGCACCATCGACTTCTCGAAGCTCACGCCGCAGCCGGGCGACGACCCGCCGCGGCCGTTCAGCTTCTCCACGGATCGAATCAGCGTGCCGCAGGTGATCTGCCACAGCACCCAGACCACGCCGGCGGTCCACGACCTGATCCGCGCCAACCTCCACCGGGCGCCGATGTACAGCGGTCAGATCGGCAGCCGCGGGCCGCGCTACTGCCCGAGCATCGAGGACAAGGTCGTCCGCTTCGCCGACAAGGATTCGCACCTGCTGTTCCTCGAACCCGAGGGGCTGCACACCCGCGAGTATTATTGCAACGGCATCAGCACCAGCCTGCCGAAGGACGTGCAGCACGCCATGCTGAAGCTGATCCCCGGGCTGGAGAACGCGGAGGTCATGCGCTGGGGGTACGCCGTCGAGTACGACTACGCCCCGCCGACGCAGCTCCACCCGACGCTCGAAACGAAGTCGGTCTCGGGCCTGTACTTCGCCGGGCAGATCAACGGCACCACCGGCTACGAGGAGGCCGCGGCGCAGGGGCTCGTCGCCGGGCTGAACGCGGCGCTGAAGCTGAAGGGCGAAGCGCCGCTGATCCTCGACCGCAGCCAGGCGTACATCGGCGTGCTCATCGACGACCTGGTGACGAAGGGCGTGGACGAGCCGTACCGCATGTTCACGTCGCGGGCCGAGTACCGGCTGCTGCTGCGGCACGACAACGCCGACCGCCGACTGACGCCGATCGGTCGGCGGGTGGGGTCGGTCGGGGCGGAAGCGTGGGCGCGGTACGAGGCGAAGGAAGCGGGGGTCGCGGGGCTTCAGAAGGTTCTTGCGACCAACCGGTCTGACGGGGACACGCTGGAGACGTGGCTGCGCCGCACGGAGGTGGAGTGGGCCGCGCTGAAGGGTCGGCATCCCGCGCTGGCGGACTGGGACGCCAGGCCCGACGTGGTGGAACAGGTCGTGATCGAGGCGAAGTACCGCGGCTACATCGACCGGCAGGCCGCGGAGGTGGAGCGCTTCCGCGCGATGGAAGGGCGGCAGATACCCGCGGCGTTCGACTACACCGCAGTGCCCCAGCTGCGGGCCGAGGCGCGCGAGAAGCTGAGCCGTCTGCGGCCCGCCAGTCTCGGGCAGGCAAGCCGCGTGAGTGGCATCACGCCGGCCGACCTCGCAGTGCTGTTGTTTTATCTCGATTGAGCCGTTATGCGGAGCCTGCCCGAGGGGGGAAGCCGGGGAACCGGCGGACCCCACGCGGGACGGGTTCCGGTCGCTCGTTGCGATCGACCCCGGGTGGGCCAGCGGTGGCAGCGGGAGTCGTCCGCCGCCGCGCCAACCGGCTCGACCCTGCCTCCGACTCGCCGCGCCGGATTTCGCAGCCGACCCAAGTTGCCTTCCTTCCCATCCGGGAATCTGGCAAAATGGCGGAAGCTGCGGGGGCTGGGTGGTCGATGGGAGGGGTGGCCGAGTCGGCAACGGTGCTGACGCCGAACACGCAGGGAAGGTGTGACGCCGCGCGTCGCGGACGTCGAGGGGTAGACGAGAAGGTAAATGAGGTGGCGAAGCCCGGGGACGACCGTCCCCGGGCTTTCACAACCGCTTCACCTTAACGTGGACTGCTCGGCCTCAACGAAGCGGGGTAAGCTCGGGAAGGGTTCCGGGTCGTGCGACCGGCTCCGGCTTCCGCGGCACCAGCGCCGCCGGCGGCCGCTCCTGTCTCTTGGTCCGAACACGTCGTCGAGCTACGATGGGTCGGGAGCGGTTCAGGCCGCCCAGCCCGTGCGGGTTCACCGCCTTCTCCCCCTTCCCCGGCTTACGGGGGCGGTCATTCGGCAGCAGCGATTCACGGACGGGTTCCGGTCCGCCGCCGGCTCGGCCACGCGCCGCGCGGACTTCCTTCATGCGGGCCGGCCGGAGCCGGCAGGACGGGTACGCGTATGAAGACGGTGTTCACGACCGGCGAGGCGGCCAAGATCTGCAAGGTCAGCCAGCAGACGATCATCCGCTGTTTCGACAACGGGCAGCTCAAGGGGTTCCGGGTGCCCGGGTCGAAGTTCCGGCGCATCCCCCGCGAGTGCCTGTTCAAGTTCATGAAGGACAACAACATCCCGACCGACGCCCTGGAGAGCGGCAAGCGGAAGGTGTTGCTCGTGGACGACGACCCGGACCTGGTGGACACCGTCCACCGCGCCCTCCAGGAGGACGGCCGGTTCGAGGTGCGGATCGCGTCCAACGGGTTCGACGCCGGGATGATGGTGAAGGAGTACCGGCCGGACCTGATCATCCTCGACGTGATGCTGCCGGACATCAACGGCAAGGAGGTCTGCCACCGCGTGCGCGCCGACGCCGCGATGGAGGACGTCCGCATCATCTGCATCAGCGGCATGATCGAGGACGACAAGATCCAGGAGCTGAAGCTGGCCGGGGCGGACGACTTCGTGGCGAAGCCGTTCGACGTGGACGTGCTGATCGAGAAGATGTGCGTCCAGCTGGACATCGAGGTCGCGGCGGTCGCGTAGGGCATTGATGATCGAGGATTGAAGATTGATGATTGGGAGGAGCCGACGGCGCTTCCCGATTCCTCCCAATCATCAATCCTCGATCGTCAATCATCAATGGAGAGTCCCGTGCCACGGACGGCGGTGGGGCGGCTCGCGGCGGACCTGCCGTGGCTGTGCCCGAACACGACCGGGCTGGTCGCGCTGGCCGAGCGGCCGGCCGACCTCCCCGCGCTCGCCGCCGCCGACCCCGCCCTCCTCGCCTTCCTCGCCCGCTTCGCGCTCGACGCGGCCGGTCACGTCTGCCACCAGCGGTTGCTCGGCCCGCAGTTGCCCGACGCCGTGGCCGCGTTCCTGACGCACCGCGAGGCCGGGTGGCTCGACCCGCTCGCCGCGGTCGTCATCGACATCGATTCCGTCGGGGTTCGCACGGCGGAACGGGCGCGCGCCATCGCCGAGGAAACCGGCCGCGCCGACCCGGACGCCGCGGAGGTGGCGGCGCGACTGGCGCCGCTCGGGTGGTACGCCGTCGCCGCGGTGGACAAGGCGGCGGCCGCGGCGTGCCTGTGCGACCCCGGGTTCGCCGCCGATCCCGTGGCGTGCCAGCGCGCGCATTGGGGGTACGACTGTCACGCGATCGCCCGCCGGCTGGCGTTGCGGTGGCGCTTCCCCGACTGGCTGAGCCGGCCGGACGACGGGTTGGCCGCGGTGGTGACGCAGGCCGTCGCCGAGGCGCAACGCGAGACGCGCGAACTAGGGCTGACGCGGCGTTCGCAGTCAGTCGTTCCGCTCCCCGTGCGGGAAAGCCCGGGGACGGCCGTCCCCGGGCTTTCGGGATTCTCGTCACCTCCGGGACTTCACCCCAACCCCTACCGCGCGCCGCTGCTCATCTCGCTGTTGCGCACCGCCGCCGACGCGCGCCGCCGCAACGGCGCCGCACTGGTGGTGCGCCTCGAAGCGGAAATCGACACCCTCCACGCCCGCCTCGACCACGACGCGGCCGACACCGACGTACAGGCGGTGAAGCTGGCGGCGCTGGCCGAGTTCGCGGCGGGGGCCGGCCACGAGATCAACAACCCGCTCGCGGTGATTTCGGGCCACGCCCAGCGGCTCATGCGCACCGAACAGGACGACGACCGCGCCGACAGCCTCCGCACCGTCGTCCGGCAGACTCAGCGAATCGCCGGCATCCTCCGCGAGGTGATGCAGTTCGCCCGCCCGCCGAAGCCGACGCCCGGCCGCGTCCGGGTCGCCGACCTGTTCGCGGCCGTGCTGGACGAACAGGAGCCGTTCGCCGTCGAGCGGGCGGTGCGACTGGAAGCGACCGACGTTCCCGCGGACGCGGCCGTCGACGCCGACGCGGGGCAGTTGCGGTTGGCGCTGGCGGCGGTCGTCCGCAACGGGATCGAGGCGGCCGGCGCGGACGGGTGGGTTCGCCTTCGCGCCGAAGCCGGCGCGGCCGGGGTGCGGCTCGTCGTCGAGGACGGCGGACCGGGCCTGACGGCGGAAGCGGTCGTACACGCCTTCGACCCGTTCTACTGCGGCCGCCCCGCCGGCCGCGGCCGCGGGCTGGGCCTGCCGACCGCCTGGCGCTTCGCCCGACAGAACGGCGGCGACCTGCGCCACGAACCCGGCGACGGCCCGACGCGCTTCGTGTTCACCTTCCGGCGCAGCGGTGAAGTGGCGTTCCACACCAGGGAAGCGGCGTAGAATCGTGGGTAGATTGGCTCCACGAACGAACCCGCGAGTGTCCGATGACCGTCGGGACAAAGCCCGTTTTGCCGTGGCTCCGCAAGCCCGCCGTCTTCGTGTCGTGCGTTGTGACCGTTCTCTTTCTTAGCGTCGCGCTCGAGCCCTACGACCCCGCGGACGATCCCCACGGCGAGGGAGCACTCCTCCGCGTAATTTGCATCAGAGCGTTGCACCTGATCCTGGGTGTGGGGCTGTTCCTGGGTTCGGTGTTTGGAAACATCCGCCCGTTGTTTGGGATCCTCGTCCTGACCGCCCCACTCGCCCATCTTGCCGCGTGCCCGACTGAGGGACCGTTGTTTTAGGTGTTAATGGTTGCGCCGTCCGTCGCAATCCTCGCCGTTGGTGCTTACGAAATGATGCGGGCGCCGGATGTAACCAAGAACTGAGCCCCGGCGGCCCGACGCGGTTCGTGTTCACCTTCTCGCTCGCACGAGCAGCCGAGTTCCCCGCGCGGGGTGAGGCGTAGCCGAATTCGGTTACCCACGTCTTGCTCCGGTCACACCCCCGCGCTACCATTCGGTCAGTTTCTCTCCGGTCGCCGGGACGGACTCCCGTCATGTGGCCGCGGACACTGCTCGATCTGGCGCGTGGCGCGGCGGATCTGATTTTTCCGAACGCTTGCCTCCTCTGCGACGCCGCCGAGGCCGGGGCCGAGCCGTTTCGGCACGGACTCTGCTCGACATGCCGCGTCGCCGTGACCGCCGACCCGGCGGTGCGGTGCCCGAAGTGCGCGGCGACCGTCGGCCCGCACACCGACCTGAAAGGCGGCTGCCCGGCGTGCCGGGGCCGCGGCTTCGGGATCGAGGCGGCGGTCCGACTCGGTCCCTACGAGGAGCCGCTGCGAACCGGCGTCCTACGGGCTAAGGGGTCGGCGGGCGAACCCGTCGCCGAGATGCTCGGGCGGACCTTCGCCGAGGCGCGGGCGACCGAACTGCGGGCGCTCAATGCAACTGTGATCGTACCCATTCCGCTCCACTGGCGCCGTCGGTGGACGCGGGGGTACAACCAGGCCGCTGCCGTGGCCCGCGAGCTGGCGGCGGCGCTGAAGTTGCCCTTCCAGCCGTCGTGGCTGGTGCGAACGAAACCGGACGAGCAACACGCACAACCGTCGGCCGCGGCGCGGGCGGCGAACATCCGTGGGGCGTTCCGCGTCGGTCGGCGTGCAAGTTTCGCCGGCGCCGCGGTCCTTGTGGTGGATGACGTGATGACGACCGGTAGCACGGTGGCAGAGGCCGCCCGGGTGGTCCGGGCGGCGGGGACGGCGCGGGTTTGTGTTGCGGTGCTGGCCCGGGTGGAGCGGTCGGGTTGAGAATGGCGGGAACGCCGGCCAGGACGGGCCGCGACCCCGGGCGGGGAGTTCCCGACGGGCAAACTGCTGGTGAAGGAGTGCCGGCACGTCTGATATTTATCGAGTATCTGGTGCGGGACGCCGTTCGGGGGAGCGGCGGCCGACCGGTTTCTGGGGGACGACACATATGTTCCGGTTCGCGCTCGCGGCGGTGGGATTGGTGGTTACACTCGGGTCGGCCGCGGCCAACCCCGCCAACCTGTTCGCCGAGAAGGTGAAGGACTTCGGCCCGACCCCGCGGGGGCCGGTCGTCACCCACTACTTCCGGTTCACGAACACCACCAACCAGACGCTCACCCTGGGTCAGCCGAGGGTGTCGTGCGGGTGCGTGTCGGCGTCGGTCAGTCAGTTCACCGTCGCCCCGGGGCAGTCGGCCGCGATCATCGCCCAGATGAACACCACCCGCGCCGGCCCGGCGAACGTCACCAAGTCGGTGACCGTGTACGTGCCGTTCGTGTCGCCGAGCCCGACCGAGGTGTCGCTGCGGGTGCAGGCGGTGATCCGCGACGACCTGATCCTGTCGCCGGACACGATCAACCTCGGCACCGTCCGCAAGGGGCAGACCCCGACCGGGCAGTCGAAGGTGACGTTCACCACCGACCCGAACTGGAAGGTCACCGAGGTGACCAGCAGCGGGGCGTACGTGAAGGCCGACGTGAAGCAGGAGTCGCGGCAGGGGTCGATGGTCACCTACGTGGTAACCGCGACGCTCGACAAGGACTGCCCGGCCGGGTTCTGGATCGCCGACCTGACGCTGAAGACCTCGAACCCCGGCGTGGCGACGGTCCGCATCCCGGTCGTGGTGACGGTGACGCCGCCGGTGACGGTGAGCCCCGCGGCGGCGCAGACGGGCGACGAACCCGCCGCGACCGCACGGCCGTAAACACCCCCACCGAAAGCCCGGGGACAGCCGTCCCCGGGCTTTTTCCGTTCCCCCGATTCCGTATCCCATCCGGCGTGCCCCCCTCCCCGAGGCCGCGTCGGACATGCCGGATTCTGTTCAGCAGCCGTTCAAGAAGCTCCTCGTCGCCAACCGCAGCGAGATCGCCATCCGGGTGTTCCGCTCGGCCCACGAGCTGGGTATCCGCACCGTCGCCGTGTACAGCCATGAGGACCGCTTCGCCCTCCACCGGTTCAAGGCCGACGAGGCGTACCAGGTCGGCAAGCCCGGCGAACCCATCCGCTCGTACCTCGACATCCCCAGCATCGTCGCTCTGGCGAAGTCCGTGGGCGTGGACGCCGTCCACCCCGGCTACGGCTTCCTGAGCGAGAACGCCGGCTTCGCCCGCGCCTGCGGTGAGGCCGGCATCACGTTCGTCGGCCCGAAGCCGGACATCCTCGACAACCTCGGCGACAAGGTGGCCGCGCGGGCCATCGCCAAGAAGGCCGGCGTGCCGGTGCTGTCGGGGACAGACGCCCCGCTGACATCCGCCGACGAGGCTTCGACACTCGCCGACGCGCTGGGGTACCCGGTGATCGTGAAGGCGTCGATGGGCGGGGGCGGGCGGGGGATGCGGGTCGTGCGCTCGGCGGACAAGCTGAAGGAGGCGGTCGAGTCGGCGCAGCGCGAGGCGGGCGCGGCGTTCGGCGTGCCGGACGTGTTCCTGGAAAAATTCGTCGAGCGGGCCAAGCACATCGAGGTGCAGTTGATCGGCGACCGACACGGCGGGCTCGTTCACCTGTTCGAGCGCGACTGCTCGATCCAGCGGCGCCACCAGAAGGTCGTGGAGCTGGCCCCCGCGCCGAACCTGCCGGACGCAGTGCGCCGCGAGATTCTCGACGCCGCGCTCGCGGTGGGCAACGCGGTCGGCCTCGACAACGCGGGCACGGTCGAGTTCCTGTACGACACCGCCGCCGGGAAGGTGTACTTCATCGAGGTCAACCCGCGCATCCAGGTCGAGCACACGGTCACCGAGCAGGTGACCGGCTTCGACATCGTGCGGTCGCAGATTCTCATCGCCGGCGGGCTGCCGCTGAACCACCCCGAGGTGGGGCTGGTGCAAGAGCAGATCGCCACGCAGGGGTTTGCCATTCAGTGCCGGGTGACGACCGAAGACCCGGCGAACGGGTTCGTGCCCGACTACGGCCGGCTGACGGCGTACCGGTCCAGCGGCGGCCCCGGCGTGCGGCTCGACGGCGGCACCGCGTTCGGCGGGGCGATCATCACGCCGTACTACGACTCGCTGCTCGTGAAGGTGACCGCGAGCGGGCGCCGCTTCGCGGACGCGGCCACGCGGATGGAGCGCTGCCTGCAGGAGTTCCGCATCCGCGGCGTGAAGACGAACATCCCCTTCCTGCTGAACCTGATCGAGCACCCGGAGTTCCTGGCCGGGAAAGTGACGACGCGGTTCCTCGACGAGACGCCGGACCTATTCAGGCTATCGGGCCGCCGCGACCGGGCGACGAAGCTGCTCGGGTACGTCGCCGACGTGATCGTGAACGGTCACCCGGAGGTGCGCGAAGGAACGGGGGAAAAGGTCAAGGTAAAGAGCGCGCAAAGCCCACCCGTTGCAACGGGTGGGCTTCAGCCCACCGCACAGCTCCCCGATGGAACCCGCAGCTACTTCCAGAAGCACGGCGCCAAGAAACTCGCCCAGTGGGTGAAGGAGCAGAAGCGCCTCCTGGTCACCGACACGACCATGCGCGACGCCCACCAGTCGCTGCTGGCGACGCGGATGCGCACCGCCGACATGCTCGCCGTCGCCCCGCGCTACGCCGCGGCGCACGCCAACTTCTTCTCCCTGGAAATGTGGGGCGGCGCCACCTTCGACACGTCGATGCGCTTCCTCAAGGAGTCGCCGTGGGACCGGCTCGCCCGGCTGCGCGAGGCGGTGCCGAACATCCTGTTCCAGATGCTCCTCCGGGCCGCGAACGCCGTCGGGTACTCGAACTACCCTGACAACGTGGTGGACGAGTTCGTCCGCCTCTCGGCCGCGCACGGCATGGACATCTTCCGCGTGTTCGACGCCAACAACTGGCTGCCGAACCTCCGCGTCGGCGTCGAAGCCGTGCTGAAGACCGACGCGATCTGCGAGGCCGCCGTCTGCTACACCGGCGACATCCTCGACCCGAAGCGCGACAAGTATTCGCTGACCTACTACGTGACGCTGGCGAAGGAACTGGAAAAGCTCGGCACCCACTTCCTCGCCATCAAGGACATGGCGGGTCTGCTGAAGCCGTATGCCGCGAAGCGGCTCGTGAAGGCGCTCCGCGAGGCGGTCGGGCTGCCGATCCACTTCCACACGCACGACTCGGCCGGCGGGCAGGTCGCGGCCTACGTCATGGCCGCCGAGGAAGGCGTGGACATCGTCGATTGCGCCTTCGCCCCGCTAGCCGGGAACACGGCGCAACCGAGCCTCAACGCGCTGCAAGAGGCGCTGCGCTTCACCGAGCGCGACCCCGGGTTCGACTTCGATACGCTACGTGAAACGGCCCTCTACTGGGAGCGCGTCCGCGGCTACTATGCGGCGTTCGAGACGGGGCAGCTGGCGGCGTCGGCCGACGTGTACCAGCACGAGATGCCCGGCGGCCAGTACGCCAACCTGTACCAGCAGGCGCAGTCGCTCGGCCTCGGCGGCCGCTGGTCGGAGGTCGGCCCGATGTACGCCGCGGTCAACCGCCTGTTCGGCGACATCGTCAAGGTCACGCCCACGTCGAAGGTCGTCGGCGACGCCGCGCTCTTCCTCCTGTCGCACAACCTGACGCCGGCGGACGCGCTCGACCCGAAGAAGGACGTGTCGTTCCCCGAGTCGGTGGTCGAGTTCTTCGAGGGGAAGCTCGGCCAGCCGCCGGGTGGATTCCCGAAGGAGTTGCAGGCCCGCATCCTGCGCGGGCGGCAGCCGCTGGCCGACCGCCCCGGGGCACTCCTGCCGCCGACCGACTTCGGGAAGGCGCGGGCCGAGCTCGAAAAGAAGCTGGGCCGGCCGGCGAGCGAGACGGACGTGATCTCCTACGTCCTGTACCCGAAGGTGTTCCCCGAGTTCGCGGCGGCGGAGGCGAAGTATTCCGACCTGAGCGTGCTGCCGACGCCGGTGTTCTTCCACGGCATGGAGAAGGGCGACGAGGTCAGCATCGAGATCGAACCCGGCAAGACGCTGATCGTGAAGTTCCTGACGGTCGGCGAGCCGCAGCCGGACGGCCGGCGCGCCGTGTACTTCGAGCTGAACGGCCAGCCGCGCGAGGTCGTGGTCGTGGACAAGTCGCTCGACGCGACCGCGGTGAAGGGCCGGCCGAAGGCCGAGGTCGGCAACGCCAAGCACGTCGCGGCGCCGATGCCGGGGGCGGTGGTGGGCGTGGCCGTGGCGCCGGGCGAGGAGGTCGCCGCCGGGCAGAAGCTGTTGACGCTCGAAGCGATGAAGATGGAGACGACGCTGTACGCGACCGCGGCCGGGAAGGTGGCCGAGGTGCTGGTCCGCCCCGGCATCCCGGTCGAGGGCGGCGACCTGGTGGTCCGGTTCGAGTAGCTCATGGCGGAAAGCCCGGGGACGGCCGTCCCCGGGCTTCGCCCCGGAGGTGCCCCATGATTCCCACCCTGATCGCGTCCCTCGCGCTCGCCCAGCCACCCGCCATCACCGCCGCCGCCGGGACCGGCGAGAAGGGTTTTTCCGGCGACGGCGGCCAGGCCACGAAGGCCAAGCTCGACCAGCCGTTCGACGTGGCCTTCGACCGCGCCGGGCACCTGTACTTCTCGGACACCTTCAACCACCGCATCCGCAAGGTGGACGCGAGAACCGGCGTCATCACCACGGTCGCCGGCAGCGGCAAGAAGGGCTACGCCGGCGACGGCGGCAAGGCCACCGACGCCAGCCTGAACGAGCCCTACGGCGTCGAGCTGGACGCCGACGGCAACCTGTTCATCGTGGACCGACTCAACTTCGTCGTGCGGCGGGTGGAAGCGAAGACCGGGGTCATCACGACCGTCGCGGGGAACGGCAAGGCGGCCTACGGCGGCGACGGCGGCCCCGCGACTTCGGCCGGGCTGAAGGAGCCGAACGGCCTCTGCCTCGACGGCAAGGGGAAGCTCTTCATCGCCGACGTGGCCGACCACCGCGTCCGCGTCGTGGACCTGAAGACGGGGATCATCACTACCCTGTGCGGCACCGGCAAGGGTGCACGCACGGGCGACGGCGGGCCGTTCAAGAACGCGGCGCTGCTCGGCCCGCGGGCGGTCGCGGTCGGGCCGGACGGGAAGTTGTTCGTCGTGGAGCGGAACGGGAACTGCGTCCGCCGCATCGACTTCACGACGGGGCTCATCGAGCGCTTCGCCGGCACCGGCCAGCGTGGCTACACCGGCGACGGCGGCGCGGCGCTGGAGGCGACGTTCGACGGCCCGAAGGAGATCGACATCGACAAGGACGGCAACGTGTACGTGGTGGACACCGAGAACGAGGCCATCCGCCGCATCGACGCCAGGACGAAGGTGGTGACGACGGTGGCGGGTCGCGGTCGGACGACGACGCCGGGTCAGGGCGACGGCGGCCCGGCGACGGCCGCGACGCTCGGCCGGCCGCACGGCGTGGCCGTTAGTCCCAACGGGGCGCTGTACATCGGCGACACCAACGCCCACCGCATCCGCGTGGTGCGCTGAACGAAGGCGAGCCGACCGCCGTGAGGCGGCGGGTGACGTTCCCGAAGCGCGTCACCCGCCGCCTCACGGCGGTCGGCTCGCCTACAAGATCGACGCGATCAGGAACCCGCCGCCGAACGCCGCCAGCAGCAGCAACGCTACCCCGACCACCAGCAGCACCGCCTTCTTCGGGCTGATCACCCACGTCCCGTCGCCGCCATCCAGGCTCTGAACGTCCATCCCGTTCACCGGCTTCGGGCCGCCCTTCCCCGCCGCCGGGGCGGGCTCCGCCTCGACCGGCGGCAGTTGCGACGGCAGGCCGAGGAGCTCGTCCACGTCGCCGGTCTCGAACAGCGAGTCGCCGGGCTTCTTCTGCTTCTTCGGCGGCGACGGCTTCGGCGGCGGCGCGGCCTGTACCTGCGGCGGGGGCGGGGCGGCCTTCACCTGCGGCCGCGGCGGGGCGGCGACCGGGGCGGCCGGCTCCGATCCGGTCAGTCCCAACAGCTCGTCGATCTCGTCCAGCTCCTTCGGCAGCGGGCCGTCGCCGGCGGGGCGCGGCACCGTGACGAGGCCGGCGCACTGCGGGCAGGGGATGTCGGTGCCGGCCTTGCGGGTGGCGATCCCCAGCAGCCGGTTGCAGTGCGGGCAGCGGAACCGGATCGGCATGAACGGCCCTCCGACGGGCCAGGCGGGTGACGGGGACGGAGACAGTATAACGCAGGTCGCCGCCCGGTGTCGAATCCGTAAGCCACCCGAATGACCGACCCCACCTGGACGCCGCCGGCCGGCACCCGCGGCCTCGTCTTCGACTGCGACGGCACCCTCGCCGACACGATGCCGGCCCACTACCGGGCCTGGACCGCGATGCTCGGCCGCCACGGCATCGCGTTCACGGAACAGCGCTTCTACGAACTCGGCGGCGTCCCCACGGCACAGATCATCCGCATCCTCTCCGCCGAGACCGGCGTTCCCGTCACGGACGTGGACGCGATGGTGGCCGAGAAGGAAGCGGCGTTCCTGGCGCATATTCATGCCATTCAGCCGCTCGAAAGCGTCGTGGCGGTCGCGGCGGCGTACCGCGGCCGGCTGCCGATGGCCGTCGCCAGCGGCGGCTACCGCGACACGATCACGCGCACCCTCGACCAGCTCGGCGTCCGCGGCTGGTTCGACGCGACGGTCACGGCCGAGGACACGGCGCGCCACAAGCCGGAGCCGGACGTGTTCCTGGAGGCCGCGCGGCGGCTCGGCGTGCCGGCGGCGGCGTGCGTGGTGTTCGAGGACACCGACATCGGCCTGGAAGCGGCCCGCCGCGCCGGCATGGCGAGCGTGGACGTGCGGCGGCCGTTCTAGAATACCCTCATGGCCGACGACCCCCCGAAGAAGAAGCACCGGCCGTTCTGGCGGAAGCGCGTCCGCCGCTCCACCGCGGCCGGCGAGCACAAGCCCGTCCTCCTCGCCGAAGTCCTCGACGCCCTGAAGCCGCAGCCGGGTCAGACCGTCGTCGATTGCACCCTCGGGTTCGCCGGTCACTCCGTCGAGCTGCTGAAGGCCGTCGGCCCCGACGGGCTCCTCGTCGCCACCGACCTGGACCCGGTCAACCTGGACCCGGCCCGCGCCCGGCTCGACGCCGTCGGCGGGCTGTTCGCGCTGCACCAGACCAACTTCGCCGGCCTCGCGCACGTCCTCGCCGCGGAGGGGGTGGCGCAGGTTCACGGCCTCCTCGCCGACCTGGGCATGTCGAGCATGCAGGTGGACGACCGCGGCCGCGGATTCTCGTTCATGCGCGCCGGGGCGCTCGACATGCGGATGGACCCCACGCGCGGCCGCACCGCCGCCGACCTGCTGGCGACGCTCCCCGCGGACGAACTCGCCGCGGTGTTCCGGGAGTACGGCGACGAGCCGCGGGCCGAGGACATCGCAGCCGCGATCGTGGCACGGCGCGCGACGCAACCGATCCTCACGACGACGGAGCTGCGCGCGCTGGTGGAGGCCGCGGCCCCGGTGGTGCTCGACCGCACCCCGGGGGCGCCGCCGGAGCGGAAGCAGCAGCTCGCCCCGCTCACGCGGGTGTTCCAGGCGCTGCGCATCCGGGTGAACCGCGAGCTGGAGAACCTGAAGCAACTCCTCCGCGTCCTGCCGGACGTGCTGGCCCCGGGCGGCACCGCGGCCGTCATCAGCTTCCACAGCGGCGAGGACCGGCTCGTCAAGGCGGCGTTCCGCGACGGGCTGCGGGCGGGCGTGTACGCCGCGGTGTCGGACGACCCGGTGCGGCCGACGTTCGACGAGCGGAAGGCGAACCCGCGGTCGCGGTCGGCGAAGCTCCGCTGGGCGCGGCGGGCGTAAACTACCCCCATGCACCCCGCCGACCGCGACGAGCGCCTCGCCGCCCTGATCGACGCCCTCACCGCCGAGCAGAAGGCCGGCCGCCGCCCCGACCTCGCGGCCGCCGCCGCCGCCCACCCCGACCTCGCCGCCGAGCTGAACGACCTGTGGGCCGTCGCCCAGTTCGCCGCCCTCGCCGCGCCGACGCCCACCATCGCCTACGCGCCGCACCCCGCCGAGCCCGCCGCGCCGCCGCGCGCGTTCGGCGACTTCGAGATCGTCGGCGAGCTCGGCCGCGGCGGCATGGGCGTCGTGTACAAGGCGCGGCAGAAGAGTTTGGACCGCACCGTCGCGTTGAAGATGATCCGCGAGGCGCACCTGGCGAGCCCGGAGGACGCGGCCCGGTTCCGCACCGAGGCCGCGGCGACGGCGCGTCTGAAGCACCCGAACATCGTGACCGTTTACGAGGTCGGCACGGTGGGCGGGCAGGCGTACCTGTGCATGGAGTACGTGGACGGCCCGACCCTCGCCCAGCGCGTCGCGGCCGACGGCCCGCTGCCGCCGCGCGAGGCGGCCCGGCTCGTGGCCGTCATCGCCCGCGCCGTCCAGCAGGCGCACGCGGAAGGCATCCTGCACCGCGACCTGAAGCCGTCCAACGTGCTGCTGGCGGGATACGGGATTCGGGATTCGGGATTCAGGGAGGAAGGCCGGGCCGGCCTGTCTTCCCTGAATCCCGAATCCCGAATCCCGAATCCTCCGCAACCGAAGGTTGCGGATTTCGGCCTCGCCAAGCGGCTCGACAGCGGCGGCACCCTCACCCGCACCGGCGCCATCGTCGGCACGCCGGCGTACATGAGCCCCGAACAGGCCGGCGGGCGGAAGGATTTGACCGCCGCCGCCGACGTGTACTCGCTCGGCGCCATCCTCTACGAGCTCCTCACCGGCCGGCCGCCGTTCCAGGCGGCGCACCCGGTCGATACGTTGCTGCTCGTGCTGGAACAGGAGCCCGTGCCGCCGCGCGACCTGAACCCGACCGTGGACCGCGAGCTGGAACTCGTCTGCCTGAAGTGCCTTCAGAAGCCGCCGGAACTGCGCTACCCGTCGGCCGGGGCGCTGGCCGCGGACCTGGAAGCCTACGCGGCCGGCGAGCCGATTGCCGCCCAGCCGAGCAGCCTGCGGTTCTTCCTGGCCCGCGTGTTCCGCGAGACGCACCACGCCGACGTGCTGGAGAACTGGGGGAAGCTGTGGATGTGGCACAGCCTCATGATCTTCCTCCTCTGCCTCGCCACGCAGGCGATGGAGTGGGGGCGCGTGACCGAACACGTGTACTACCTGGCCCTGTGGTCGGTCGGGCTGGTGACGTGGGGGGCGATCTTCTGGCAACTGCGGCGGCGGGCGGGGCCGGTGCTGTTCGTGGAACGGCAGATCGCCCACGCCTGGGCGGCGGGCGTGTGCGCCAGCATCACCATGTTCGGCATCGAGTGGATCATCCCGTTGCCGGCGCTCACGCTGTCCCCGGCGGTGGCGGTCGCGGCCGGGATGGTGTGCCTGTTCGAGGCCGGCATCCTGTCCGGGAAGTTCTACCTGTGGGCGGCGCTGAACTTCGCCGCCGCGCTGGTGATGCCGCTGATCCCGAGGGCGGGCATCCTGCTGTTCGGCGTGGTATCGGCGCTGTCGTTCTTCGTCCCGGGCCGGCAGTACCACCGCCAGCGCGTCCGGGCCGACGCCCGCCGCGCCGGCCGGCCGAATTCGTGAAATCCTCCCAATCCGAACGATCGCCCACCCGTCTGATTGTGGTCCGCCCTCAACCCACCAGACCTACGCACCCATGCTCCGTCTCTGGCCGCGCCGCAAGCCCCGACCCATTCGCAAGGCCACCCGGCCGCTCGGTCTGGAAGCGCTCGAAGTCCGCGACACCCCGGCCGACCTGTTCGGCTCCGTCCTGGGCGAGTACAATCCGTTCCCGCCGGTTCCGCTCCCGAGTCTCCCGAGCCTGAGCGACGTGCGCGACGGCCTCCAGTCGGTGGCGAACACGGCGACGACCGTGGCCGTGACCGTGGGATCGCCGGCGCTCGGCGCGCTGAACCAACTGACCGGCAACCCGCTCGGGCAGGACGCCGCGGCCGTCACCGGTGCCGCGTTCGACGGGCTGGTTCAGCACGGGTAGGAGGCGGTCGGGAACCTGATCACCGCGACGACCGGGGTGCCGGCCCCGTACCACGGCCTACCGGCGCCGGGGACGGCGGCGTTCCCGACGCCGGTGCTGCAAACCCCCGGCGCCGTCTTGGACGGGCTGACGGACGCGGCCCGGGAGCTCCGCGACGCCGCCGCGGCGGTGGCGAACCTGACGCACTTCCACCCGGCGGGGGTGGCGGCGCTGAACGACTACCCGCACCTGCAGGAGGTGCTGGAGGATCTGTCGTCGTTCAGCACGCTCGCGGCGATCAACTTCGCGGCCACGCTGGTGCAGAACGAGGCGACCGCCGCTCACCTGTCGCTGACCACCGCCGTGCCGTACCACTCGCCGTTGGTCCAGACGCTTCAGGAGTCGCTGACGCTGGGGAAGGCCGGCGAGATGATCGACTCGAGCCGCGGGGTGCAGGCGGCGGTGGTGGACTGGATCGTCCACACGGTGAGTTTCGGGTTCCTCGGTGGGGAGCCGGCCGGGTACTACCACAACAGCCCGTTGACCGCCCCGGTGACCAGCAACACGGCGGCGTTCGACCGGGGGTACAACAACATCGGGGACGCGTACCGGGTGGCGTCGAACGTGCCGTTGATCGTGTCCGGGGTCGCGGCGCTGCCGAAATTCTTCCAGTCGGTGAAGCACCTGTCCGGCCTCGCGATCTTCCGCCCGGGTGGCGGGGTGGTAACCGCCGGCGGGCCGGCGCTGGCGACGGAGGCGGTGCTGACGGACGAGGCGATGGTGGCGATTCGGGCGCTGCTGGACGCGGCGGCAAAGGCCGGGTGGCCGCTCGGTGCCGGGGTGAACAACCTGCCGGGCGACACCGCGGTGTTCACGACGAACACCACCGGCGGCGGGGGCTCTAGCGCCGGGAGTTCTGCACCCGGCCCGCGTACCGCTGTCGAGACCTACGCCGAGTCGGTTCGGAACCTGCCGGACGGGGAGCGCCCGTTAGTGGTGGCGACGGTCGAAAGTGCGACCGGCACGTACTACGGGCGGAGCGGGTTCACGACGCCGGTCCACCCGGTCATCGCCGAGTTGCTGGAATCGATCCCGATGAACCAGCGGAACCCTCTCCACCACGCGCGTTGCGCTGAGGTCGAAGCCCTCAGCCAGGCGCTGTACGCGGCGGAAGCCCGACTCGGCCGACCCGTAACCACGGCCGGGGAGGCGTCAGAACTCCTCTCTGGATCGGTCGTTCAGACCGCCCAGGTCCGCTCGCCGAACACCACCTCCCTGGATCAGGGGCAGGAGGTCATGGCTTGCAACTCGTGCCAGTGGTTGCTCGACCTATTATCCCTGTCCTACGGGCGTTGACCGGTCGGACCTGATCGGTGCCGCCGACGGTTCCGTGACACAACTTGCCGAGGCCGGAATGATGACGTTGGATGCGGAGACGAGTGCGGTTCTGGTCGCCGCGGGTTGGACGCGCGAGCGGCAGGTGGATGTCACGGGCTGGATTCGGTCTCTCGGTTCAGAGGGGTACACGTTCTCACCGACGGCGATCGCCGCCGTGACAAATCTCGGCGGGCTCGTCGTCCCCGCCCCGCGGGCGACCGATCGGCAGTCGTTCGCGCCGTACGGATTCCGGTTCGACCCGATCCTGATGTCCGGCGAGTACGGGCGGGTTCGGCGGTGGGAGGAAAGGCTCGGCACGGCCTTGAGCCCTCTTGGAGAAATCACCGGACCGAGTTACCTGCTCGTCAGCCCGACGGGCGCGACCTACTCGCTCTATCACAACGAGCTTCACTGGTGGGGGGATTCCCTGCCTGCCGCGCTGCGGGCGTTGCTGTTGACGACGGACTGGCCCCGGCCCGTCCGTGACGACGGCACCCTCGGCGAGCTCGTGACCGGCACGGCCCGCGCCCACTGAGTGGCCGCGTGAACGAGGCCTCCAACACTTGGAACGCGCCCCATCAACGACCAAGTCAGAAACACGCTGGCAGCCGCGGGATGGCCGGCGGGACGAGGCGTCGACGCCGAACCGTTCATCAACGGTCTCGCCGCGCTGGGATATGGCGTCAGCCCCTTCGCCCGCGCCTTGCTGGCAGAGGTCGGTGGGCTGAGCCTGGCGCCGATACCCGCGGCGACCCCCCGATTCGCCCCGAACGGTGTACGGTTCGACCCGGTTCGAGCGGCCTCCGGGGAGAACGACCGCGTCCGCGCCTGGTGTGCGCGGGTTGGTTGCGAGCTGACCCCGATCGGTGATGTCGACAACGTACCCGGGATGTTGCTCGTCGATGCGGAGGGGCGAGTCTACCACGGCACGGGAATCCGCAACCGCTTGTACCGCCTCGGGGATTCGTTCGGCGAGGGAATTGTCGGCTTGGTCACCGGCCTCGGCCCGTATGAATTGGTGCCCGATCCGCCCTCTCCCGGCGAGCGTCATGGTTGAGCCGGAGCGCGTCTACGTCAACGACAGGGAGGCCCAGGAATACGCTAAACCCACCCCGATCCGGTCGTGCGGGAGGTACTCTGGACGACGTACTTCGTGCTGGGCTTTAAGATGGCTCGCGTCGCCGAGCCGACGGCCAAGCCGTTCGACATGCTGTTCTGCTTCCAGATGCTGGCGACTCTACTTGAGGATCGGGACCGGCTGAGCCGGGTGCTGGCCGGCGACCTGACCGCGGATTGAGGGGCACGGGCTGCAGACCAGAGGACCCGGCGCCGTGGACGCACTGAGGCTCTCGACCCACCGAGCCCGCCCCGCGTCGTGCCTCGAAGAATCGACCCGACCTACAAAGCCCCGAGCCCCGGCAGGCCGTCGATGCTGGCGGCGTTCTTCC
>Ga0105048_10003071_pt1 | contig 27311 bp, 18 predicted proteins | sample MAT05_FD_78382 | JGI IMG/M metagenome (GOLD analysis project Ga0105048, IMG submission 78382) | Freshwater microbial communities from Lake Fryxell liftoff mats and glacier meltwater in Antarctica - MAT-05 | ecosystem: Environmental > Aquatic > Freshwater > Ice > Liftoff microbial mat | place...
ATATGGTCCGGCTCAACGACATTGTGGATGAAGTCGGAAAGCGTCTAGCCACACTCAAGAGCCAGGCGACCAAAGCACAGCGTCACCGTGAACTGAGCCTCACCATGCAGACCAAGCGGATGCAATTGGGATGGCTCGATCGAATGACGCTGCAACAGGACAAAGAGCGGTATGAAACTCAAGTCGAAGAGGCCAAGTTTGCGACTGTCGAACTTGCCGAGAAACTGACTTTGTTGCAGTCCGTTCTGGCCAACGAACAGGCGAATTTGCAAAATCTGCAAAAGAACCAGGACGCCATTCAAGCCGAATATCTGGATTCGCAGCGGGAACTCATTTCTTCCGACAATGGCTTTGCCTCATCGACAGAGCGATGTGCCGAACTCCTTGCGGAACAGACCGTACTTCAGGAACGAATCGTTTTGCTCCAAAAGCGTGCGAGCCTATCGTCCGATGAAATGCTGCAAAAGCGGTCCGAGCATGAAGAGATCGAACAGATCCGGGAAGTTGCCAACCAGGAACTATCCCAGAGCGAAGCTCGCTGGAACAATCTCCAACTGCAATTGAGTGCCATCAAAACAAGAATGGACGCAGCGCAAGCGGAACAGGACAAGATCCGGGAGTCCTTGTCTGCCAATCGCTCACAGTTGGCTGCTTACCACTTGCATATCGATCAGATCCAGCAATCCATCGACCAACAGCAGCAATCCGTATCCGACGCGTTAGAGGAGACGGCCCAGGTCGAACAATCACTCCAAGCAGCGGTTGCCTTGCGAGACAACGCGGCCCTGGCCGCCGAACAAGCGGCCAACGCCAAACGGGAAGAAGAAGAAACGCTGCGTATACAAAGAAGTTACCTGTCACAAGCACAAGAACAATTCGTTTTGCTCCAGGGAAAGCGACACGGCGTTCGGGAACGATTGCTCGTGCTGGAACAACTCGAAGAACAATTCACCGGTGCGGGCAGAGGTGGGCAACAACTCCTCCGTCTCGCTCGCGGCAAACAAAATCGGGATCAAGATTTGGCTCGCCCGACCGACGCAATCGTTGCGAACGCATGGGGAACGGTACTTGGCCTAGTCGCGGATTTGCTCAGTACCGAGATGCACTTGGCACCTCTTATCGACGTCGCGCTGGGTTCGCATTCCGATGCAATCGTCCTGAGCAACGGTCAAATCATCGACTGGATCAACGAGGGAAGCTTAACCGTCGATGGCAGAGTCACGCTGCTCCGCATGGATCGGCTATCCAGTCGTCGTTCCGGCGAAAAAATCCAACTCGATGGCCTGCGGGGTGTATTGGGTCGGGCAGATCGAATGACCCATTTTGATGACGCCTATGAACCGTTGATTCGATTCTTGCTCGGTACAACGTGGTTCGTCGATACGCTTTCTACGGCCTTGGAACTGAGTCACTTTCGTGGTGCCGGCTTGCGATTCGTCACCGCCGAATGCCAGTTGGTCGATAGCGACGGAAGCATCACTCTCGGTTCGCTTCAGACCGGCTTGGGATTGGTTTCGCGTCGCAGCGAGATGCAGTCAGCACGCGAAGAGATCAAACACGTGGAAACTTGTATCGGGGAATCAACAGCCTCGGTAGCAAATGCTCAGGCCTTGATTGCCCAAACGGAGTCCTTGCTCCGTACGAAGGATACTGCGGCCCATGCAACGGCAAGAGACCTTACAGCCTGCGATCTCCGGTTGGAGGCCATGCAACTGCGACGAGAAAAACTCACCGCGGCGTTAGAGTCAAGTCGAACCAATCTGGAGAACGCAAAGAATAGGCTTGCGGAAGTACATCAACGGATGAGCACCGCCGAAGTTGCGATCCAGCAGTACTCGCACCAATCAAGCGATCTGGACACGCTTCGCGAATCGATTACCCAAGAGTTTTCGCAATGCGAGCGTGCGATGCAATGCGAACAAGCCATTGTCACGGAGAGACGGATCGAACTAGCTCGGTTGGAGCAGCGTGTGGTTGGGCTTCGAATCACGATCGAACAAATGCAACTCGATTCAGCGGAGCGAGTCAAAAACGTCGTCCAGTCCGAAGGCACGTTGTTGACGATTGCGAATCGAATCGAAGCCACAAACGTTGCAGCTACTGACTTTCAAAGTCGGTCCGCTAACGCGCATTCCACACTCCAAGCCATCGAAGTCAGACGAGCCGAATCGGTCGAAAAAATTCAGTCCCAAAACACTATCCTTCAGCAATCTCTGAGGCAATGCGAAAACGCTCGTCGCAACATCGAAAAAGGACAAGATCGACTCCAGGCAATCGAACAGCAGCAGTTGCAATTGCAACAGCAATGGGAACAATTGCACGACCACTACGCCAGCGAATACCAACTTAATCTGGATTCACTCGCAACGGTTGCCAGTCAGTTCCTAAGCCACCGGTTTCCTGAAGGAAAGGAAGACCTACTCGAGGCGGCGAGCATAGAAACTTCTCAAGCTGCCAACCGATGGCTAGATGACCTGCTCAGGGACACCAAGCGAATGCCGATAGCAACCGACTTCGATCGGCCCGGCATCGAAGCCGAAATGATCCAACTGCGGCAGGAGATCGCATCTGCTGGAAGTGTCAATATGGAAGCGCTGACCGAACTGGACGAACTGCAAACAAGATTCGATCGACTCTCGCACCATTATCAGGATCTGCACGATGCAAAAGCCACATTGGTTGGAACGATGGCCAAGATTGACGAGGACTCACGGCACCTATTCGTAGAGACATTGACGACGATCCGAAAGAATTTTCAAGAACTGTATCGCCGCTCTTTCGGTGGCGGCTTTGCAGACATCGTGTTGGAGGACGAAAACGACCCGGACAGCGGCATCGAGATTATCGCAACACCACCAGGCAAGACAACACTTAGCAACTCGCTGCTCAGTGGCGGAGAAAAAGCCTTGACGGCGGTAGCCCTGATTATGGCTTTCTTCCAATATCGCCCAAGTCCATTCTGTATATTGGACGAAGTCGATGCACCTTTTGACGAAGCCAACATCGGACGGTTCGTCACCGTTCTAAAAGAGTTTTTGGCCACGACCAAGTTCATTGTGGTGACGCACAGCAAAAAGACAATGACCGCTGCCAACATGATCTACGGCATCACCATGCAGGAGAGCGGCGTTTCACGTCAAGTGGCCGTTCGCTTTGAAGAAGTAAACGACAAAGGCGAAATCATCTCGGATCAAAAGCGCGCAGCCTAATTGGGGCAGAATCCGCTATTTCTTCGTCTCTTCCCTGGCCTTCTCGGCTTCTGCGCTGGGCGCATCAGGCAGCAGTCGCTCAAGCGCCTTTCCAAGCAGCAATCCCCTGGCTTCGATCGTGATCACTTTGCCCTCCCTATCCAGCAGAAACACGGTCGGTATCGCATTGACGCCATACGTTTCCATCACTTTCGAAACGCCATTTTTTCGGGACTCCCAAAGATTGATCCATGGTATGTCTAGTTTCTTGATGAACGCTTGGGCCTCGTCCTTCTTTTCATCTAATCCGATACCGACAATTTCAAAACCTCGGTCCTTGTACTTGTTGTAAACCGAAAGCATGTACGGATGCTCCTGCTCGCATGCCCTTGTAATAGCCGACCAGAAATAGACGAGCACAAATTTGTCTCTTAGGGATTTAATGTCGAAGTTCTCACCGGAAAAATCTGCGCCCACCAACTTAAATTCCGTGCCCGGCAAATCCAGACGCAATCCATTCGCCTCAAGCAAGGAGATGACATCGGTCAAGCTTGGATCTTTTTTTCGTCGAAAGATCTCAGCAAAAGATTTGTAAGCTTCTTTAGCCAAGCTGTAGTCAGTCAACTGTTCCAAGTTATGTCCGGCAAGGATAGCCATTTGAATATCCTGAAATTCGATCTTGTCCCGCTTTTGTAGGTAGTCTTGAAATCTTTCAAAAGTCTTGCGTTGTGCATCAGGTCCTTCATTTCCCAACAACATTACCGACGCGCTCACAAATTCCGCTTCGGCTCTACGAAAGACGGCAGACTTACGATCGCCAACCGTTTCGACAATCCTCTTTGCGGATTCCCGCAATACGCGCTGCATTTCGATGTATTGCTCAAGTTTGACAGGTTGTCGCTTCTTGGTTTCTTCCATGAACTGTTCCAGTTTCGCAACATCCTTCGTGTCCGGAATCGCAAGAGGCTGCCACTCAAGGTCCGTTCGCGGTGGAGTGAAGTCCGTTCGCGGTGGAGTGGACTCTTGTGCAAAGACTGCAAAGCGATTTTCTATCGCGATAAACGCCGTTGCAAAAACAAACAAGGACACAAATACCAAACTACGCTTGGCCATACCGACCTCAAACCATTTCAAAACTAAAGATGATCACACATTCAAGCAACTAACCGGTGGGCTGAGTGTTAGCCCGCGTGGCGGACTCCGCCATTGTCACTAAAAAAAGGGACAAAAGGTGATAAATTCGTCGACGAAAATCGTGTTGGGGGCTAAACCTAACGCATTATTGTAGGGTACAATTGGTGTCGATTGAATCCGTCGACTCACCAAAAGTCCGTTCAGCCGGTCTAAGTCTAATTCTGAACAAACTTGCCCCACTTGACCCAAGATTGGATATCGGGCGTGACCAATCTAAGTTGAGTGGGGCTTTTTCGTTTTTTATTCGTGGCCCGGCAGTCCCCGCCGTGATCCGTTATCTACGCAAGTTGAGCAATTCATCAAAGAGTTGCTGCGTCGCGGTAATCACTCTCGCGTTGCTCCGATACATCGTGCTGGCTAGCACGAGCGTTACCAAGTCACCACCCACATCGGTGTTAGAAAGCTCGAGCGCGCCTGCTGATAATGTTCCCAATCCGTTCTCCGACGGTCGTGCTTCGATGGGCAGTCCCGTGTTGATACCTTGAGCATAAAGGTTCTGGCCTCGCTGCTCTAGGCCACCAGGATTTGAAAAACGCGCCAGCCGAATTTGTCCGAGGTCACGCGTAATACCATTGCTAAACACGCCTCGAATCGTACCTTCCTCGCCAATAACGTAGCTCGTCAAAACACCCGGTGGAGAACCGTCTTGACGCGAGGCCGCGAGACTGGCCCTTTCGGCGGCCAAACCGGAGAGCTGTTTGAAATCTAGCTCGAATTGCAACGGTTTGGTACTGGGTAAACCACTTCGATCCACCGCCACCGTCGAACTTGTCGACGAAACGTAATTGCCATTCCCGTCAAAATAAATCAGCCCAGTTCCAACTGCAATCTCCGTTCTTCCTTTTACGGCATTGTCGGAACTGTCGGCATACCATCGATAGACCAATTGCTGATCCGTACGTTCCTCAAGCGTTGCGGTTAACCTCATTCGAATCGGCAGCCCGAGAGAGTCGTACGCAATGAAGTCTGTCACGGCGCTCTGCCCCTTGGCTTCTTGCAGAGTACCAAAGCCCAAATTGGGAGTTGAAACCTTCCCGATCGCATCTCGAATTCGAAAGCTCGTGAGATCGATCCCAAGGGCATTATCGGTTCCCGTATTTCCAACCAGACGAATGGCTCCGGACGATAGGTAACTGTTAGGTTGTAGGAATCCGCTTTCACCGGGAATGACATTCTTGGAAGCCACAATTGGGCGGGCAGCGTCACCGCTGTCGGTCACGATGCCCACCGACTCTTTCATGAATCCCATTAAGTCCTGGACCGTGGAGTTGGCAGTGATTGTAAAGGATTTTTCGTCCAGCAGTCTTCCACCTTTTCGCGCCTTGAAAGACAACTCTCCAACCATAAAGGGCTTGTCGTATTCAAAACCGTCGCGACGGGTGATATTTACCAACAACGTATTGCTGTCGACAACAGGTCCGTCGAGGTTGACCGCTTTGTTCCCGACGGTGCTTAGATTGCTAATCTCGGCATCGGTTTTACCATCGGTATACTTTGCCGTGGGTGCAACAGTGTCGACAAGATAATAGGAATTGGGATCGTTCGCCAGGTTGCGATAAATTCGAACTTGATCGTAGGCGGGAAAGCCTCCGGTGGGTGGCGGAACTGGAAGAGCTGGGAAATTACCCAATAGGACGCGCCCATCGACGACGTTTTGTGGTCCAAGCAAAGGGGAAGGACGAGATTCCGTTTCACCTGATTTGTAATAGGTAATCATGTAAGAGTAGTTGCCATTCAAGCCGGTGGCCTGCAACGGCGTCGACAGTAGCGCTGAGTTATTGTCCACAAAAGTCGATCCGCTTGCGCCGGAACCGACTTGAAAAAAGTTGCTTCCGTTCGGTGCGGTTCGATAGACTCGAACCTGGGAATACTGAGAATTGGAAGCTGGAAGATTGATTGAAATAGTGTTGTCCGCATTTCCGTTTCCGACCGGGACGGTGACGTTTAATGAGGCAGTTGGCAAGCTTTCTTTTCCGCTGCCGTCCACGTAGGTGAATCGGTATTGAAACACCGAACCCTCGATGTGGGTCCCGCCTCCTCCCTCTGTATGGCTCGCAGCAACGCCAGTGAGGGTTGGTACCGTCGAGCTATCGACGCTAATTCCCGTCCCAGTTGGACGCGGAACGATTCCATCTCCCAATATGGAACTTTGAATTACCCGCGACGTGTCAGCGACATCCCCCTTGGCCGTAAGGGTCCCCTCGAGTGAAACGATGTTCGTTGCTTTGGCGACCGCTTCGGTCCCAAGTGGGATCGTCAGCGACGCGAGCTGGGTCGTCTGGATGTTGAATTGATCGTCGATTCCAAAACCGAGCAGCCGGTTTCCAGTGGAGGTAACCAATTCATTGGCGCTGTTGAGTTTGAAAATACCGTTTCGGGTAAAGAGTTTTTCCCCTTGCCCGCCAGCCACTTGAAAGAACCCGTCCCCCTGGATCGCCAAGTCCGATGGCGACGAACTGATTTCGATCGTGCCCTGAGTGAAGTTCGGGTTGATGGCTGCAACTTGAACCCCAAGCCCGGTTTGACGCGGATTGGTTCCGCCATTGCCGGTGGTCGGGGAAGAACCTAGAGAGAGTGTTTGCAGAAACTGATTCGCGAACACCACTTCCGAAGATTTGAAGCCGACGGTTTGCGAATTGGCAAGGTTGTTTCCCAAAACGTCGATCTGCTTTTCCGCACCGCTCATTCCGGTTAACGCTGTACTGAGAGCTGATGCCAAGCCCATAAATCACCTGCCTTCGCAAACTCGTTGAACAAAGATGGAATCGAAGTTCGTTGAAGTCGAAAGGAGGTTTCCTTGAGTCACCTAATGCATGCATTAGGATGCAATGGGTGGCACCGCCTTGTCATCGATCTCACGAACATTTTTGATATCGACAATTTGATTCCCCACATGCACTTGGACCTGTCGCTTGTTGCGATCTTTTTCGTCAATCTTGACCGAAACACTCGTAACCTCCCCGCTTACCTCATTTGCCGCAACGTCTATGCCCTTCACAGACTTCCCAATCAAACTGCTTGCAGTCGTTAGTTCTTGCGTATTCGAGAACCCTTTTAGTGTGGTCACGAGTTGATCGTTGGAGCTAATGCCTCGCAATTCGCCGATCTGCTGGAGCAGAGCGGCATTGTCGGTTGGGTTTAAAGGATCTTGATTCTGAAGTTCGGTAATCATCAGGTTGAGGAATTCGCTCAGGTCGATGTCGTTGAGACCGTTTCCTTTCAAGGAGTTGCCCGCTGTACTTGCGGATGAAGTCGTTGGAGAAATGGCATTGTTAACTCGCGTCATTTGGGAAATTCCTGTTTGGAAAATGAAACAAAGGAAATCATTGTCGCCTTTCGCTCCGCTAAAGTGCGTTAACGAGACGCACTTTTGCCGAGCAAAAGGCGACAATATCGTGTCTGAAAAAGCGTTTTGCGAAGCAGTACGACTTCCAATCGCTCGATGATTACAATAGCCGCGTCGTGAAGCATCGTAGTGAGATAGGTCAAGTTAAGGAAATAGCAAACGCATGGCAGGTGTTCAAGAGGGTACTCGGTCCAATGCAACACAATGGATCGCCGTCGCAGCGTTGGTCGGTGTCAACGCACTTTGGGGACTCTCTTTTCCGATCATGAAATCGCTGAATTTGCAGATGGAGCAGTTCTTTGGTCTGGAAAATGACTCGGTCCCAAGTACGCTCAGCGTTGCGTTTTCTTCTGGCATGATTGGATTGCGATTTCTTATGTCACTGGTGGTGCTTTATCTGTTCTGTCCAAATTTGGTTCGCGGGGCAAGCCGATCGGAGTGGCATGCGGGCGTCGTGGTAGGATTGTTTTTTTATGTAGGGCTTGTCTTGCAAGTCATGGGGTTGGCAACCATCCCTGCATCGAGAAGCGGGTTTCTGACAAGCTTAACGGCGGTCTTTACACCGGTCTTTTCGGCGGTCCTTTTTCGCAAATCCATCTCTTACAACGTCCTAATTGGAATCGCCATTGCATTGCTGGGAGTTTCCATCCTTACGGGCTTAATCGTTTTGGATGCAGGAGGAATCGAAATCGCTCCCGACGCTATCAGCAAATGGACGATCGGAGATTCGTTAACCACGCTGGGTGCAGTTCTGTTTACAGGCCAGCTTTTGCTTGTCGATTACTACGGAAAAAAACTCAACCCGACGGCAATCACACCGGGCATGTTCTTGGCTGTTGCTTTGGCCGCTGGGTTGACTTTTGCCGCACTCCACTCGGTCGCCCTGACATCGATGCCAGTTCACGCTGTTCACGCCTGGCAGTCGTGGTCAAAACTGTTCTTTTCTCCGCTCGTCCTCATGATCATTCTCTTTCTCGCCGTGATTTGCTCCGTTCTGGCGTTCCTTGGGATGAACACCTTCCAACCGCGGATCACCGCGGTTCAAGCCTCCATCATCTACAGCAGCGAGCCGGTCTTCGCATCTTTTTGGGCGCTTTTCCTGCCTGGATTTCTGGGTGCCTTCACAAATAGAATTGGGTATGCGAACGAGATTATTTCAGTCCCTCTGATTCTTGGTGGGGCTTTCGTATTGGTTGCAAACATCGTTTCCCTTTGGCCAAGGAGGTAGTCCAGCAAAAAAGCCCATCGCTACCGCTCTGGAGTGCGCCACACGGACCATTCTGCAGAGAGACGATGACTTTCCCATATGGGTGGGGTGGCCGTCCGTGTATACTTCGTCGAAACTCCCCGTCGCTCTCGCAATTTCCGACAGGATTGGGTCGCCTCAATGACAGGACATGGTATGGGACATTGGGAAAGTGCAGGAATTCCAGATGATTTCGATGGAGTCGTGCGCCTTTTTCCGCTTCCAAATATGGTTTTGTTCCCTCACGTGATTCAAGCCTTGCACATCTTTGAACCGCGTTACTGCGAGATGCTTACCGAAGCCTTGGAATCCGATCATTTGATCACCATGGCACTTTTGATTCCTGGTTGGGAGACACAATTTCAAGGGAAACCGAATCTCGGAAACACCGTCTGCATCGGAAGAATCATTTCGCATACACCGACCGACGATGGACGTCACAACATCCTGATGGCAGGACTCCAGCGAGCTAGGATTATCGAGGAGCTTGAGGTGACAACCAGTTTTCGCCAAGCCAGAGTCGAATTGATTACAGACATTGTCCCAGATGATTTCCTGCATTCAGCCGACGAACATCGAAAGACGCTTTTGGGTGTCTTCCGATCGATGATTCCGCACGACGCAGCCAATTCAAAAACATTCACCGACCTGCTGACTCAACAATTGCCACTAGGAATTTTAACCGACATTATCGCGTACGCCGTGAACCTGCCGGTATCGATCAAGCAGTTGCTGCTAGGAGAAGCGAACGTCAAAATTCGTTTTGAAACGCTAATGGAACACTTAGAGCCGTTCCTGGAAAACAAGTCCAACAGCCCTTTCGATCCCACGCAAACGGCACCTTCGTCGGCACCGAACAAAAACTTTCCACCCCCCTTCAGTGACAACTGAGTTTTCGATCAACGAATCGCCAGGGTTCGTTCTAGTACCGCAACCGAGAAATGCCCCATCACCAAGGGCGGTGAAATGCCTCCGAGTTTTACTCGGGGGATATTTACCATACCTCTAGAAATTTGAGCCGCAACTCTTTAGCGTGCGGGCTAGCTAGAAGGCTAATCACTTGCAAATCCAGCCCTCATGTTCGCAGGGCCATGCAATTGGTAGACCTTTTCGGCTTTTCCAGTTCTGACGATTAAAGTGGTGCTCCGAAGAACTTGCAATGGTTTTCCGTAGAACCGTGTGTGGGGCGCACCAATCTCGAACCTAGTTTTATCCATTGAAAGTTTCGACTGACCTTATTTGTGCCGACTGACCTTATTTGTGCCACCCATTTATGACTAGTCTTTCGTTCATTCCGATCAGTCCTCTCACCCTATCCAGCTTATTCCCGGTTGGAGTCGACGTCTATTCTTGGCATACAGGTGCGAAAGATCAGATTCTCTTTTTGGCTGCGGACCAAATTGCCACCGACGATTTCCTGAAAAAAATTGCGTCGGCTCCCGAACTCAAACTTTTCATCTCCCAAAACGATGGTGCGGAGTTCCAAAAGTACTTGCGGAGCCATTTTGATGAATGGTTTGAGGACGATTCCATACCGCTCCGCAATAAAACGGCCATGCTGTCTGAAGTCATCCGCAACGTTCTGTCCGACGAATTTGGCCACAACGACAGCAGTAGCATCGTAGCAACCGCAAAAACCCTCGGCTCCCAAGTTGCCAATTTGGCCAGCCATAAGTCATTGACTGGATCCGAACTTTGTCACATCCTGCACCATGACTACGGGACGTTTACACACTCCGCCAACGTTGGTTTCTATTGTTCACTCCTTGCGGCTCAATTGGGTTACTCCGGTGACGAACTGGAAGATATCACAACCGGAGGGCTTTTGCACGATCTCGGGAAGCTCGAAATTGATGAGCGCGTTCTCAACAAGCCCGGCAAGCTAGACGAATTCGAACTCAGAACCATCAAAGAGCACCCTCTGACCGGTTTCCGCCGACTGACCAAAGTCAAAGAAGCCACACCAAAACAAATGTTGATGACTTACCAGCACCATGAACGACTTGACGGAAAAGGTTATCCAGTTGGAATCGGCGGTGACGAAATTGATATCGTGAGCCGTATCTGCACCGTCGCGGATGTTTTTGAAGCATTGACTAGCAATCGACCTTATCGACGGTCGCTATCGCACAAACAGACTCTTGAGATCATGAACGAAGGTGTTAACGAATCCTTCGATAAGGAGGTATTCCAATGTTGGTCGAGCATCGTTTGCCGACGTTTGAGCAAATGAGCGAATCGCTCAGCATGCTCATTCAACTCACGGATGGACTCCGCCTGACGCTGGACTCAGAGCGTGGTCCATCCAAAACCAACCTATTCGAGTTGAGAGGCTCTTCTCGTTTCCGTTGCTGTGGGAAATGCGTTGTTACGCTTTCTCCCGATTCCTTCCAAATGCCAGGACAAGCCCCTCAGTCGTTGGCCATAGTACGGGACTTATCTCGAAAAGGAATCGGGCTCATCGCGCATCAACAATGGTACCCAGAACAAATGCTGAATTTGTTGCTCGAAAACGCAACCGTGGAGGCTCGCGTCGCTCGCGTTCGACGAGCTGGTCCATGCTGCTTTGAAGTCGGACTGATTATCGTAAAACACGAACTGGACCGGGTTGCCGACTTCGCTTGAAGAATAAGGCGAACGGCAGACAGAAGACTGCCAGGCCAGGCCACCGTGTGGCACGCCCAAAGCGAAAGGCGTGGGGACTGTGCGGCTCGTGTGGCACGCCCGAAGCGATTAGCGCGATTAGCGATGGGCGTGGGAAGTGTGGCAAATGACTCTAGCGATTCACCACGCCCTTCGTACCTCAGAGCGTGCCACCCAGTTTACAGGTAGAATTCAAACTGCCCCTCGCCTAGGAATAAAACTCCCAATACCAAATGAATTCGTACATGAATCGTACTTCTGCAACTAAAACAAAGCCGAGTATTCGCCTTTTCCTCCTGTTCGCCATCCTTGTTTTAGGAAGCTTAGCCTGGTTCCTTCGCGAAAGTATTGGTGTTCGCGGTCAAGCTTGTTTCGGAGTTGTGTTTTTCTTGGGGCTGGCTGCCGCTTGTTCGGACAACTTGAGCCAAGTGAATTGGCGGACGATCGCTACTGGGCTCGGATTGCAGTTCTTGCTCGGTGTTTTGATCCTTAAGGTGGACGTTGTGTATTCTGGATTCGAGGTCATGGGGGCCATGGTTGCCAAGTTCCTCGACTTTGCCAACATGGGCTCAGAGTTTGTATTTGGACCACTCGCAAAACATGTGCCCTCCGAGAACGCGTTCGGGGCAGGAAATGGTTTCATCTTTGCTGTTCGCGCATTGCCGACCGTCATTTTCGTGTCGGCTGTCTTTACCGTGATGTACCACCTGCGAATTCTTCAAGCGATTGTTTGGTTCTTTGCCAAGGCAATGTTATTGGTGTTCGGAAGCAAAGGAGTAAGCGGTGCCGAAACGCTGGCTGCAACCGCCAACGTGTTTATGGGACAAACAGAAGCTCCCTTGATCATCAAACCCTATGTCGCCACGATGACGCGGTCAGAATTGTTGGCGCTCATGATCGGCGGCATGGCAACCGTTTCCGGCGGCATCATGGCGGTCTTTATCGGGATGGGGGCTGATCCTGTCGCCATCTTGGCGACCAGTGTCATGGCCGCCCCATGCGGATTGTACCTATCGAAGTTATTGATCCCCGAGACCATGGATCCCGTCACGCGTGGTGAAATCAAAATCGCGGACGAGCGGACACACACGAACGTAGTCGATGCCGCCGCCGGCGGTGCTTCCGACGGTATGATGCTCGTCATCAACATCATCGCCATGCTCATCGCCTTTATCGCTGGCATCGCGTTGATCAATCACCTGCTCATGCTCAGTGGACAGGGAATCAACTACCTGATCGCAAGAGCGGGTTTTGCTTTTCAAATGCCAACGCTCTCGATGGAGTTAATCTTCTCGAAACTCTTTTCACCGATTGCGTTCCTAATGGGAGTGGTGCCTGAAGATGCGCCTCGCATTGGCGAATTGCTGGGAAAGAAACTTGTCCTCAATGAGTTTGTGGCTTTCACCGACTTGACCGATCTCAATACGATCAAGGAGAACGACAAGTTTGTCGGGGTGAAAGGAATCCAAGAACGCTCGTATCGACTGGCCGTTTACGCGTTGACTGGCTTCGCCAATATTTCGTCGATCGGAATTCAACTGGGTGGCATCGGGGCCATGGCACCCAGTCGTCGGTCGGATCTCGCCAATTTAGGAATGAGAGCGCTGTTGGGCGGGTTCCTTGCGACCTTGATCAACGCATCGATCGCAGGGATTCTGATGGAGTGATGGTGTCGTGTGTCGTGGCCGACGCTGCTAGCGTCGGTTCGTACGCTGCCACTAACGTCGATTCGTACGCTGTCACTAACGTCGATTCGTACGCTGTCACTAACGTCGGTTCGTACGCTGCCACTAGCGTCGATTCGTACGCTGTCACTAGCGTCGATTCAGATGCTGCCACTAGCGTCGATTCGGGCGCTGGCAGCAGGGTCGGTTCGGATGCTGGCAGTATCCGCCACTACTCGCTCTTAAATCGCTCTGGCTTGATCAGAAGATTCCCAAGATCGTTGGCACCTTCCTTGAGTGTCAACTTGACGGAGCCTTTGATCCATTTGTCCTTCTTGCCGCCGAGCGAAACTTCTTCGATCGACTTGTTTTGCGATTCGTGCCAAAGCTTGAAGTCGAGTTCAACTCCAGCAGGTAGCTTTTCGATTTTGATCTTGCCAGCCGCATCGCTGATCCCAACGTACGGGTGACCCGCCACGATCACATAGCCTTTCATCCATGGGTGGATATTGCACTCGACTTTGGTTGCGCCTGGTTCCTCAACGGTGGTAACAATCTCTTTGCTACCAAAGGCAGGAATCATCGGATTGACTTCGTCGTTCTTAAAGAAATTAAACTTGGAGTTGTGTGCCGTTGGATCGGAATTTTTCATCAGAAGAGTCTGTCCGGCACGAATCGCCATGACGTGCGGCACGAATGCGCACTTCACATTGTCCATGACCGGCATGCCGGAGGGTAACTTTTGCAAGTCTGGATGCAACTGTTTGGTTTCAAGCTTCGTTTTTTTTGAATCAATCATGAAGACGATGTTGGCAATCGCTTTGGTCGCTGGGTCGACTACCAAATCCTCAGACATTATTTTCTGTTTCAAACAAAACTCGTCCGCATTGACCAGAACTTGCTTTGGTTTTGGAACCTCGCCGTCCAAGAGTACAGTCATGGTCAAGTCGGCCCATTTCTGGGCATGTGCCGTTTCGGAGATTCCAAAACCAAGCGAAGCGACGGACGCAGCGGCAACCAAAACAGATTTTTTCATGGAAAGACAAACTCCAGAGAATTTGAAAGGGGGTGGGGAGTCGGATGCCGAGCCAACTCAGCCAAATCAGACTCCGACCGGCTCAATCCTATACATGATCCTCAAATTTTCAATCGCAACCACGTTGGTTTTGGATATCATCAAGGTTTTTCCGAAGGATTCCTAGGATTCCTGGGACTTTGTGAATCCCCTCGATGCAGTAGAGCCTGCAAAGTCCCAAATTCCATGTGCCATGTGCCATGTGCCAACCTAAGTCCAAAAGTCAACAACTCCAATGGAATAAACGATCTTGACGGCGACTGAAAATGCCTTCCTTAATCGACGGGACTACCCGAAAACGAAGTATACCGAAACCCTTTTTTTGATCGCAGGGATTGAAGTACTATTCTCATGGACTTTTTTGGTACTAGTCGGATTGCTTCCCAGTCGAACCATCAGTTCGCTCGCGCCCGCGTCCACGGCAGTCGGCTTTGCAATCCTCGGACTTGGAATTCTTGAGTATGGCGTTGTTGTCTTGAACGTCCAGTTGGCCTGGATATTGCCCGACGACCATGATGAATCCGGGGTGGCCCCTTTCTTGTGCGGCTATTGCTTGCTGGCACAAATACTGTTGATGTTTCCACCGCTCATCATTGTCGCAATCGTGGTTGTTCCGTTGCTCTTAATCAGTATTGCAGTTGTCGGTTGGTATTTTCAGAAGTTCACATCGCTAAGGCTTTCCACGGCTGGACAAGAGGTATTTCAATACCCGCTTTCCATGAAGTCGCTTCTTTGGATGCCGGTTTGGTTGTTAGGCTTGGGGTTGATACCGCCAATGCTCTTTTTGTTTTGCGGGCCCAACCTTTTCGAACTGGCGGTTACCAACGGCAGGTACCTCGGTGTTGCTGTCATCTGCTCGGCGATGGGGATGGTGGCAGTTTCATTCCTGCCTTTGCTTGTTTGTTATTCATTCTTGTTCATCAGTCAAAGTACGCGTTCCTTCCAAATCGTTTCTACCGCGGTTGCCGTACTGAGTCTCGGGCTTGCAATGGCGATAGAGGCCTTGGCCAGCAACTTCACGTCCGCCATCATGCCATTGGTATCGCTTGCGATAGCCATGTTTGTGGCTGGCCTATGGATGGGACTTCTGCCGTGGCGGAAAGATGGTCTGCAAATTGTGTTTGCAAAACCTTCGCACGGCTTCGCAGTCGTCGAAGTGAAATTTGACGACGTGCAATAACGGTCGATGTCCTCGCTGAATGCCCCCGAGTTTACTCGGGGGATCATTACCTTCACTCTAGAGCAGAACATTTCGACATTTCATTCCAGACATCGCGAATAATATCGTCCAGGAAAAGAGTCGGCGCATAGCCGATCGCTTGCCGGATGCGGGTTAGGTCAGGCACACGACGCCTTATGTCTTCAAAGTCTTCATTGTACGCTTGAGAATAGGACTGGAACTGAATCGTTGCAGTCGGATTGACAATCGCCACAACCCGTTTCGCCATTTCAAGAATCGATATCGGCTGATCTGCCCCGATATTGTAGATATGACCATAGCTGCTCTCGGTTTCCATCAGGGTCATAACGGCACCAACGACATCCGACACGTGTGCAAAGCATCGTTCCTGCAATCCGTCATCGTGCACAACCAACGGTTTTCCGGCCATTGCAGCTTCCACAAACCTCGGCAGAACCATTCCGTACGCGCCTGATTGTCGAGGCCCAGACACGTTAAAAAAACGTCCGATGACTATGTTCATTTGGCATTCACGCACACATGCCAATGCCAAGAATTCGTCGATCGCTTTGCTTGCGCCGTAGCTCCATCGCGGTTTGGTCGTCGCACCGAACACCAGATCATCCTCTTCACACCAGACGCTTTTGGGATTCTTTCCGTACACTTCGCTTGTACTCGCCAGGAACATCGAAACCGTCCGCCCCGCCAAATGGATTCGACGAAGCTCGTCCAGCAAGAGTTGGGTCGGGTAGATGTTGCGATGTATCGTTTGGATGGGGTGCTTTGCAATCAACGCCACCCCAACCGCGGCAGCCAAGTGGTATACCACATCGACATCTTGGCAAACTTCCCGAACGAGCACTGGATCCCCTAGATCGGCGTGAATCAATCGCAACCGCGGGTGACTCAGGACCCGGCTCAGATTGCCGCTCCGACCGGTGCTCAAGTCATCGACGATGGTTACCTGGTTGCCAGCTTGCAATAATTGTTCTGTTAAATGGGAACCAATGAATCCGCTGCCGCCGGTTACTAGGATTTGCATTTAGAGAAACACTGTTGGTAAATATGGGACGAGAGTTGAGGCAAGCAAGGATAAGAGGTCAAAGTTTCAAGATATAGCGATCAGGCGATTTTTGCCTGGCAGATGTTCCTAGCCAAAGGAAAACCATTCACGCTTCCGGTAAAACTTTCCGATTGGAGTCTACTACGTTAAACTACAGACTTGGTTCGGCCAACACCGCCTGCGAACCTTTGTCAGCATTTGGATATCGAATACGGCTCTTTTAGCGTTACGATTGGGATTACTATGAAAAACCGAGATGCTGCCAGACGATTATTTGCAGCTTGCCTAGCAACCGGCCTGTTCGTATCACCGGCGATTGAGCCCCAGTTAGCTCTCGGGCAACAGGGGGGCGCACCAGCCAAGAACACGCAAGCCAAGCCTACGCCGGCAGCCGGCAAACCCAAGGCTTCCGGCACCGCTCAGCTTTCCGACAAAGAGAAACGTCAGGAAAAAGCCAGAGAGATCTTTGCCGACGCGGCCAATGCCCAGAACAACGGGGCCTTTCCGCTTGCCATCGAGCAGTGGAACAAATTGCTCAAAGATTATCCTGCCGATCCCTTAGCATCGAGCGCACGTCATTTTCTGGGCGTTTGCTATCTGCAACAAGAGAAGCCCGATTTTCCTGCAGCCATTGAGCAATTCAAGATTTCTCTCCAGGACACGGAACTGAAGCAGCGCGAAGAATCGCTGGTGAACCTTGGCTGGAGTCTCTATCAACAAGCGATGCAAGTCGAAGGAAATGCCCGTAAGCAAGCCCTTGGCGAATCTGCCAAGGTACTTGCATCCCTGATCGATAAGTATCCGGATGGTAGTTTTGCTGACAAAGCCATGTTCTACGCGGGAGAAGCAGAATCTCGTTTGGGCAATCTAGACAAAGCGATTTCGCATTACAGCCAGTTGCTTCAAAATCGTTCGATGGACACCTCTTCCGTTCGACCAGATGCCCTGTTTGGTCTGGCGCTTACCTTTGACGAACAACAACAGTCGAAACTGGCCAAAGAAAACTACGACGCTTTCCTAGAAAAATACGCAAGCCATCCGCTGTCAAAGGAAGTGCGAATGCGGGCTGCGGAAATCGCCATCAAGGACGATCAATCGGAAAGTGCCGTTCAACTGCTGAAAGAAGTCGTAGCGTCAAAAGACTTTGAGAAGAGCCCCAACGCGGACTACGCGCTCTATCGTTACGGCTTTGCATTGGCGAAATCGGGCAAGTTCAAGGAGTCCGCAGACGTCTATCAGAAGCTTTCGAAACTTTTTCCTAAGTCGCAGTATTCGCAAAACTCCGCGCTGGCTGCCGGGCAAACGCTGATGCGCGACAAAAAGTTCAACGAAGCCTTCAAATCCTTCGAAGGCTTGCTGGCTTCCAAAGACGATCGAGCCGCCGAGGCTGCTCACTGGATGTGCCAAATCGTCATCATTCAGAGCAGGCCGACCGATGCTATCGCTATTGCTCGACGAGCTCTCGAGTGGGCTAGCAAAACTCCATCCGTAGCGTTGCTCAGAATGGACCTTGCGGATGGACTTTCCGCGACCGCAGACGGGAAAGCCGAGGCCAGGACCATTTACGAACAGATCGCCGTCGAGAATCCGGACGACGCCATTGCCCCACGAGCGACCTACAATGCTGCCTTTGCTGCCCTCCAAATGGGTGCGCAGGCAGATGCGCAGCGATGGAGTGAAGCGTTTGCAAAACGCTTTCCAAATGATCCCCTCGCCTCCGATGTGGCTTACATCCGGGCTGAGTCGACACTGCAGTTGGGGCAACACGAATCCGCAGCAACAGCCTTTGAGCAGTTGATCACCGCCGAACCAAAGAACCCCCTGCGACCTTCTTGGGAAACGCGACTCGCCGCAGCCAGATACTTAAGCGGACAATTCGAAAAAGTGCTCGAACTGACCGGCAAAGCAATTACGGAAAAACAAGAGCCAATGGCTCGCGCAGAATCCTTGTTCCTTCAAGGAGCAAGCCTACTGAAACTCGATAAATTGGATCAAGCCATCGACTCGCTTCAGAAATCAAATCAAGCGGACTCCAAATGGGGGCAAGCCGACGAAGTCCTGGTCGTCTTGGCGGAAGCGCAAAACGCCCATGGCAAAAAGGAAGAAGCCAAAAACACACTTCAAAAGATTCTCAAGGACTATCCAAATTCCCGATTCAAACCTCAAGTTGAGTTTCGATTGGGGCAACTCTCGGCGAGTTTGAATGATTTTGACCAAGCCTTGGTGTCCTATGATTCGGTGCTGTCGACCTCCAAAGACAAATCTCTGCTGGATTACGCAGCCTATGGCAAAGCGTTTATCCTCATTCAGCGAGAGCAGTTTGCTCCTGCACTTCAATTGCTGGAACCCATTGCGCTCGATACTCGAGAGGATGGAGTCGGCTTCGAAGCCAGAGTTGCCAAGGCGATTTGCTTGCGTCAGCTTGGCAAACCCCAAGACGCTATCGTCGTCTTGAACCAATTGATGAAAGCCAAACTTCCCCCGGACCAAAAGCCAAAGGTTCTCTACGAACTCGGACTCGCATGCAGTGCGTCCGAACAACTGGACTCCGCAATCGAAGCATTTCAAACGCTGATCGATACCTATCCAAAGTTCACGTTACTCGACAAAGCGTACTATGAACTTGCCTGGGCACTGAAATCACAGGGTAAGATCGATCAAGCCAACCAAGTTTTTCAGACGATGGCCGCTAAGTATCCGGACAGCCCGCTTGCCGCCGAGGCCTATTTCCATGTTGGACAAGCGGAATACGACAATTCGAAATTCGACCGAGCCATAAAAGCGTATACCGTAGCTGCCACGCGAAGCGTCGACGCAAACCTGCAGGAGAAGTCGCTCTATAAACTGGGCTGGGCCTTCTTCCAGCAAAAGCAATACGATCAAGCCATCGAACAATTTCGAAAGCAGACTCGAGATTTTCCGAAAGGGAACCTGCTTGTTGACTCGTCGTTTATGATTGCGGAATGCTTTCTAAAACAGGAGATGTATGCTGAGGCTTGGCCTCAATACGAATCCACTCGCCGCAGCATGGAACGAGCTTCCGATCCTGAAAGCGTAAGTGAGCAAGTCAAAGCCATGGTTTACTTGCACGGTGCGCAGTCTGCGCGGGAGCTGAAAAAGTGGTCCGAAGTTGAGAATTGGATCGGCGCCTTAAAAACCAAAGTGCCAGATTCGCCTCTCATGCCAACCGCAAAATACGAACTCGCATACGCTCGACAGAACCAAAAGAAGACCATCGAAGCAATCCAGCTCTATAGTGAATTGGCGGAAGACCAACGCGATGAAATCGGAGCTAGGTCCCGCTTCATGATGGGTGAAGTCTTCTTTGCTGACCGCGAATTTGCTAAGGCTATTTCGGAATTCCAAAAAGTCATGTACGGCTACGGTGGTACTCAAGCTCCCGCTGACATCAAAAACTGGCAGGCGCGATCGGCCTTCGAAGCGGGTCGATGCAGCGAAGTCCTCATCGTCGACCAAAAAGGGGAAAAGAAAAAGAAGGCGGTCGACGTGGCCAAAAAGTTCTATGAGTTCGTCGTTAACAATCACGATGGCCATTCCTTGTCCAAGCAAGCCAAAGATCGGCTTAGCGAACTCAGCCGACTCTAGAGAGAGTGTCGCCTTTCGCTCCTAGGTTGTGAATTTATTATTGTCGCCTTCTGCTCCGCAAAAGTGCGCCTCGTTAACGTACTTTTGCGGGTCTGCCACACTCGCACCGCCACCTGGGAATCGTTCGTGCTCAGCCAAAACACCATCAGTTCTCTGGCTGAAGTCGCATTGCAATCGTTTTCAAACGACCGAATCGATACGTTTGAATGTAGTGCATGGCGATCCAACGGTTTCAGCGATTCCGTCATCTTGCGATTGACCTGCGCCTTGGGTGCCTTTTCAATTCGCAGCTGGCCCAATCGCTTCGATACTCCTTCGAAGATTGAATTCTGGGCCGCTACGAACGAGACCTTTAACGACAACGAACGAAGTTTGAGACGCGTCGGAGCCTCAAACGCTATCCCGTTTCCAACATTGACCAAATGGAAACGGCATGGGGAACCAGCCGTTCTAATTCTTCCTTTCGAAGACCAACTATGGACATTGTGTAACTGGGTCCAAGGACAACCCATCGAACCGAACCAGGTCGACAAAGCGTTGGTTGTTCATCTAGCGAACGTCCTTGGACAATTGCACGCACGGCCACTGGGCCTCCAATCCATGCAGTCGAATTCCCTTCGCGAGCGATCTGAGGCCCTGAAGTCCCTTGACCACCGACTTTTCAGCGCGATTGACCAAACGACTTTTTTCGCTTTTAACAATCTTTCGGATAGGCTCAAGCATTGCATTGCGATTGTGATGGAGCGAGGACCGGACTGGCAGCGATTCCTATCGATCGGCGGAAGACAAATGCGAGCCTGCCACTGGATCGTGCGAGATCTATGGCGAGAGAACATCTTGCTCGATGACTCGAAGCGGTTTTCATCGATAGTCGATCTTGGGGCGGCTAGAATCGATTGGCCTGGCTTGGATTTTATTCGCCTCTTTGGAAGTCTATCCTATGATTCCGGGCAGGACCTTAGCGTGAACGCTACCTCCAAGAACGAGCTGTGGCAGGATGCCTTTGCAACCTATGCGACGGAACATCCGAACCATGCCATCGAGTCCCTCGACGAATGCAAAATGTTGCACCTAGTTTCGGTTGGGCTTTCCATCGCGCAGTGGGTGAAGTGGATCAACGGCGGAACGATCGATCTTGGCAATTCGGAAAAAGCTGGGCGGGTATCCGAACGTATTGAACAGCTCTGCAATCAATTTCTGATCGAAGTGAGTTAGGCTAGGCTACCGACTGGCACGCCCAAAGCGATTAGCGCGATTAGCGATGGGCGTGGGAAGTGTGTCAAATGACTCTAGCGATTCACCACGCCCGTCGTACCTCAGAGCGTGCCATCCAGTTTATAGGTAGATTTCAAACTGCCCCTCGCCTTAGCAGCATCCGCCACGAATATTACCGGTCAAAGATCTTTTTGATTGAATAAATCGTTGTAGCCCGACCGGCCCTGGCGATGGATGTAGTGAGCGGGATTTCTTTTGGACAACCGCCACGCAGTTCTGTGCGTTGCCGCAATCTTGAACGCCACCCGCCGACGTCAACGCTTCTAAGCGTTCGCTCGCCATGTTCTTGCCAACTGGGTGCGAATTAAACAACATGGCTTGGGATAACGCATGGGCACCCATAAATGCCTGGTCGTATGACACGTTTTTGCGTGCTGTGTAATCCTCTTCGGATTCGCCAGGCTGTCGTTGGATTTCGATCTTGGTGTACTGGGGGCAAGCGTCCAAACAGCAGCCACAGCTCATGCATTGGCTCAGCGGATAATTCTGCTCTTGCTCTTCCCGCGAGATGCGAGGCCCAGCCCCCATGTCGTAGTATCCGTCGACTGGAACCCAAGCTTTGACTTTGTCAAGGGCACGAAAGAGTCTCGAACGATCGATTACCAAATCGCGAACCACTGGAAACTTGGTCATCGGACGGAGTTCGATTTCGTTCGCGTCGTCTTCGAGCAAACGGTCGACCAACGCGCTACAGCTTTGACGTACGCGGCCATTGATAACCATCGTGCAAGAACCGCAGACTTCCTCAAGGCAACCACAATCCCAAGCCACGGGCGCCACACTTTTTCCCTCGCTCGTTTTGGCTTGCGCAGCGACCTTCTGCAGGACGCTGATGACGTTCATGTCTGGTTCATAAGCGACTTGATGCCGTTCCCAATATGCCGGTAGGCCGGGCCCATCCTGTCGCAGGATTCGGACGTTGACTTTGGAAGGGCGACGTTTGGCGGAAGCTTCGTTTCCTGGTGCAATCATGGGTACTATTCGCGATTGAGATGTTGAAATGGTTTGAGTTGGCAAGCGTTACACGGAAGCCTAAGTGGCTGCCGCAAGCTGCTTCTTTCCCGATTCGGAATTCTTTGCCGAGTTGGCTGCAGTACGTTCTTTCCAGACTTGCTCAATAACTTCGGCACCAACCAGTCCGTATAACCGAGGGCGTGGAGCGAGCAATCGCGTATCGATTTCTTCATACGTGATGTCCGGATCCGTTCCGTTCCATGTGCACACCGTTGACTTCAAGAACTTCTTGTTGTTCGCTTCGAAGGCATCGCACCAATCCTCTGCTTCCGCCCGTTTTTCTACCGGATCGGTGGCCGTCAAACTCGGCATTGAAAAGGCCGGCTTGAAGTGGGCGCCGCGACTTTCATCGCGTTGCAGCGCACCCTTCAGAATGCATTTTGCAACTGGAAACATATCTTGAACCGCCTTGGTAAAGATCACGTTCTGGTTGGTCCAACTTCCCGTATCCGATAGCCCGCACTTAGCAGCCCTGTCGCTCAACTGGCAAATCTTGTCGTACGATTCGGTCAGTTGTTTGTTGTCGCGCACGACGGTCGCTGCTCGCGTCATCACGTCGCCTAGTTCTTGGTGAATCAAGTAGGGATTTTCGTCCCCCGACGAATTCGAAAGAAGCTTTTTATGACGGGCTTCTTGGAGGGCGATGGCCTTTTCGTAAATGCTTTTGGGCAAATCGCTCGAGGCCTTGTTCCCCTTCATCCAGTTAACGATCCCTGGCCCAATGAACAAACCGCTGAAGATGCAACTCAACAGAGAGTTCGCACCAAGTCGATTGGCACCATGGTACTGGTAATCGCATTCTCCAATTGCATACAGACCGGGTACGCTGGTCGATTGGTTTTTGGGCGAACCTGGCAACAAGCCACCTTCCGCATTGGCTTCGTAATTGACCCAAAGCCCCCCCATGCTGTAGTGGACGGCTGGGAAAATCTTCATCGGCTCTTCGCGTGGATCGACCCCTTGAAACTTTTCGTAGATTTCAAGGATCCCACCCAACTTGCGATCCAGTTCGGCTCGTGGGATATGTGTCAGATCCAAATACACACTCATTCGACTTGGATCGACCGAAAGACCTTCGTTAACACAAATATTGAAAATCTCACGCGTGGCAATGTCTCGAGGCACCAAGTTACCGTACTTTGGAAACCGTTCCTCCAGGAAGTAATACCGTTCGTTTTCTGGGATTTCCTTGGGGTAACGTGAGTCGTTCGGCTTTCGGGGTACCCATACTCGCCCCCCTTCGCCGCGAGCCGATTCGCTCATCAATCGCAGCTTGTCCGCTCCAGGGATTGCAGTCGGATGAACCTGAATGAACTCAGGGTTGCCCATGTTGGCACCGACTTGGAAACATCGACTCGCTGCACTGCCTGTACAAAAGACCGACATCGTCGATCGACCATAAATAAGGCCATTGCCACCTGTGGCTACAACGACTGCATCTGCTGGAAAAGCCCTGATTTGCATGCTGACCATGTCTTGAGCGGTCGCACCCACGCAACGGCCGTTTTCATCCAAAATCGGGCCGAGGAAATCCCAGAATTCATACTTCTTGACCATCCCTTCGCTCTCGCGACGCCTGACTTGCTCATCCAGCGCATACAGGAGCTGCTGCCCAGTGGTCGCACCCGCGAAAGCGGTTCGCTTGTAGAGGGTTCCGCCGAATCGTCGACGATCAATAAACCCTTCGGGTGTTCGATTAAAAGTCACACCCAGTCGATCCATCAAATCGATAACCTTGGGTGCCCAGTAAGCCATTTCCTTGACCGGAGGCTGATTTTGTAGGAAGTCACCGCCATAGATGGTGTCATCGAAGTGTTTCCACTCGTCATCTCCATCCTGGCGAGTCATGTCGCTGACGCTGTTGATCCCCCCCTGTGCGCACACACTGTGGGACCTTTTGACAGGCGTCAAACTCAACAAATCCACGGAAACACCCAGTTCGGCAAGCTTCATCGTCGCTGCCAAGCCAGCCAATCCGCCGCCAACCACCAAAACTCGATTACTGCCCATCTGTATTTACCATTTGCAAAGTGCGTGTTCAGTTAGTTTCTAGGAACTTTTTGGTCTTATTGTAAACCGATAGCAAGATAGAGAAATAACTTTGCGATCGGTTTGAAATAAAGACGATTCTGCCATCTAAACCGTTTTCCAGTTATTTAACCGGTTCCGGTTTTGGCTCGTCGACCGCATGCCCACTGGACCGCTTGTGGGCGTCCGGCGTGATCGTATGTGCTTGGATTCTGGCTTCGTACATTTCGTTTTCGATTTTTGCTGCTTCCTCTGCGTTCGTGTTCTTAACCGCAACCAGCGAACTAAGCCCTGCGGCTCCGATAAAAAGTCCGAACAACGTACATGCGATGCTGGCTCGTTGTTGCGATTTAGGTGTCAGCCAAACACCCCAGGTAATACCTGCTGTCCAAATACCATTTGCCAAATGAAACGTGCAAGCCAATACACCTATGGCGTAGAAGATCGGCCAAACGAACCCTTTCAAAGCAGTCGCTAAGGTGCTGGCCGCGTTGTAGGGACGAAACTGCGCCATGCCAATCGGCTCTGCAATGTTCTTGAGCCACCATTCGTTTTGAAACCATCCGTGCAAATGGAAAACATGCGTGAAAATGAACACAAACGCCAAGTAGCCAGTAATCCTCTGCCAAGTGTATCGTCGATTTCCGGTCAATCGATATTGCTGCACATTGGATTTCCCACTTCGGGCTATCCATACGCCTACTACAGCGTGGAAAATGAGCGGTAGAAAAATAAAAGTCCATTCGATCACAGGCAAAAGCGGCAGGCTGTGAATCGCAAAGACATTATTCTGAAATACCGACGACCCTCCGATCAAGCTCGCGTTGGTGAGCAAGTGGACGCACATGTACGCTCCAACGGGAATTAAGCCGCTCAAAGAGTGCAGTCGTCGGATCAAAAATTCATGGCGCAAAAGAAAAGACTGGGACGGAGCCGAGGTTGCAGGCGAACTCATACAAAGATTTCTTGGTCGATCGTCGAGTTAGGATAAGCGGTCGCATTGTGGCAAAAGAGTTCTTTCGCCACTGGATGACTGTAGAAGATATCCCAGTTTTAACCGGGAACCAAGGGCATTCCCATTCCGCCATGCGATGAAAGTCGCGGGTCGAAGCCCTGGAGGTGACTGGATTGATCGTCAAAACCGTCTCAAACGACCACGGGCCGCCCCCAGAATGAAAAGGGAAATAGCAATCACGTCAAAATTTCTGCTTTCGTTGACAGGCCAGATTTTGCCGAACTATACTCATTTGCTGGTGAATTGCCGTCTCCTTTTCACCCGAGCAGAGGCCATTCCCTATTTTCGGTTGGTTTCGCTCGCTTGCTCCACCAGCCTGTCGCTTTATTACCAGCGGATGCCAAATGACACTCCTCGGCAAAATTTTCACGTTATTGGTCTTGCTTCTAAGCGTGGCTTTTTTCATTGTTTCGCTACTTGCGAATGCTTCTCATATCGATCACAAGAAAAAGGTTTCTGAGTTTCAAACTCAATCCAAAAACCTGGAGAGAACTGTCGATGCGTTGAAGAAAACCATCGAGGAACAAAAGACTTCTCAAGCGCAAGAACAATTGGCTAGAAAGACGGCACTGGCTGAATTGCAAACGCAGCTAGGAGCCGCCCGCGAACAACTAGCTCAAGCCAATACGGAATTGAACGACAAAGCCGCCACGCTGACCATCCAGACCCAAAAGCTTTCCGAAACAATCGATCGTGTGGCTTCTCTAACCAAAGCAAACGAAACCCTGAAAACCGAGATCGATAAGATCATCACCGATCGAAATAACCAACGCAAATTGGTGATCACCCAAACCGACAAACTGAACGCTTTGTTGAGCATTCAAGCGGATTTGAAAGACGAAATGGCCCGTCTCCAATCGGACGCAACGCTCTACCAAGCCAAAGCCGAAACCTCCGCTGCTGCGTTGTTAGCAGCCGGCATCAAAGATTACGATGATGTGCCTCCCACAGACCTCAAAGGCGAAATCTTGGCCGTAAACAACAGCCAACAAGTCGTGGTTTCTGTCGGACGCGATGATGGGCTCCGTGCTGGACATACCCTCGAAGTTTATCGCGGTGGACAATACCTCGGCCGTATCGAAATCAAGAGAACGGAAGACGACAAAGCCATCGGTCAGATCCTCGCGTCGTTCCGAAAAGGTTACATCCAAGCTGGCGATAAAGTTGCTGCCAAAATCAACTAACAGCAACCCGTTATTGTCTCTTCTCCAGAATCCATTCTTATCTAAAGTATTGATTGAAAAAGCATGGCAGCCGCAAAGCACCCCATTTCCATTTACACAATGATGATGATCCTTGCGGCCATCTTTATGTTCCTTGCATGCATTTTCATGGGCATCGAATGGGCTCGCTACGAAGGCACCGCTCCGCGTTCCCACATCGAAAACGCTCATTCTATCTCCAACTGGTCTTAGTCGAACTGCGGATTTCCCTAAGGCGCTCTGCAGGCTGAAAACTACCAGGCCAGGCCACCGTGTGGCCGTGTGGCACGCCCATAGGCTGTGACTTTATAGTACCAATCACACTCCGTGTGATTTCCGCGGTTCAAAACCTGTGATTTCTGAGGCAACATCACACGGAGTGTGATGGGTACTTTCTTCGGATTCAAAAAATCACAGCCTCCCACAGCGATGGGTGTGGGGACTGCGTGGCACGCCCAAAGCGATTAGCGCGATTAGCGATGGGCGTGGGAAGTGTGGCAAATGACTCTAGCGATTCACCACGCCCTTCGTACCTCAGAGCGTGCCACCCGTGCCAGAGCGTGCCACCCGTG
>Ga0105048_10003072_pt1 | contig 27306 bp, 27 predicted proteins | sample MAT05_FD_78382 | JGI IMG/M metagenome (GOLD analysis project Ga0105048, IMG submission 78382) | Freshwater microbial communities from Lake Fryxell liftoff mats and glacier meltwater in Antarctica - MAT-05 | ecosystem: Environmental > Aquatic > Freshwater > Ice > Liftoff microbial mat | place...
CCACGAGCGCTAAAAGCTACTGAAATAGTAGCGCATCTGGCCAAACTTGAGGGCTGGACGCTCTCTGGTGACGGCGACACCCTGGCCATTGAGAAGCCCTTCGACTTTGCCAATTACTACCAGACGCTGGCGTTTGTGAACGCGGTAGCTTTCATCGCCCACGCCCAAGACCACCACCCCGAACTGCTGGTGCAGTACAACCAGTGCCTGGTGCGCTGGCGTACCCACGATGCGGGCGGCATCTCGCTGTCAGACTTTGACTGCGCCCGGCACGTGGACGCCTTGCAGCTTGAGGCAGCCACCGCCTGATGCCGCAACCACACCTGCAAGCCGGCCTGATCGTGGCCAACTATGGCCGCCATTTCCTGGTGGAAGACGCTTCGGGCGAGCGGCGCATCTGCCACTCACGCGGCAAAAAAAGCCAGGGTGTGGTAGGTGACCGGGTGTTGTGGCAGGCCTCGCAGGACGAAGGCACCATCGAGAAAGTCGAGCCCCGGCGCAACCTGTTTTACCGCCAGGACGAGGTGCGTACCAAATCCTTTGCCGCCAATCTGGACCAGGTGCTGATCCTGATCGCCGCCGAGCCCGAGTTCTCCAGCAGCCAGCTCTCACGCGCGCTGATCGCCGCTGAAGAGCAGCACATCACGCCGATCATTGCGCTCAACAAAAGTGACCTGACCGCACCCTTTGCCCGCGCCTGGGATTGGCTGGCGCCCTACCGGCAGATGGGTTACGACGTGATTCCGCTGGCGATGGGGAAAAATACCGAGGCCGACCGCGCCACATTGCTGCAACGTCTGACCGGCAAAACCACGCTGGTACTGGGCCCCTCAGGTGCTGGCAAAAGCACACTAATCAATTGCCTGATACCCGGTGCGCTGGCGCAAACCGGTGAGCTGTCGCAGGCTTTAAGCTCGGGCAAACACACCACCACCAGCACCACCTGGTATTGGCTGGACGCCACTAAGACCACCGCACTGCTGGACTCGCCAGGTTTTCAGGAGTTTGGCCTGAACCACATCGACCCAGCGCAGCTGGCCGCCTACATGCCCGACCTGAAACCGCACGTGGCGCAGTGCAAGTTTTACAACTGCAGCCATTTGCACGAGCCAGGCTGTGGTGTGATGGCAAGTGTCAAATCAGGCTCTAGCCCAGATGCCATAAGCGCCAACAGATACAAAATTTATAGCGACTTGTACGCCGAACTCAAGCAGATTCGGCGCTACTGAAGCACCTCTGCATGCACCTTCATCAGCGCCTGCACCAAGGCATCACGCTGCTCTGGCGTGCCCACACTGATGCGCAAGTACTGGCATCGATGATTACTTAAAAACAATAGCTACTTACCCTTTATACATAAGGGCTGGAGGCCAATTTCTTATAGATTAACCCAGCAGCCGCGCCAGCGTCAGCAAGGCCAGCAACAACACCCACATCACCACCGTGCGCCAGACCAGCCCGACCACAATGGCCAGGTGCGGCAGTTCGGGTGTGGGTCGTCCGGCCAGGACATCATCAAACAGGGGCGCTGCGGCCGCCTGGGTTGCCGGGGAAGGATGTGCGTCGGTGCCGCGCAGCGCAATGTTGACGGCACCGCCTGTGGCGGCCAGCACCAAGCCGTCGTTACTGGGGCTGCCTTGCTGGGCGTAGCGCCGCCAGGCGTCAATCGCTTCCTCAAAATTGCCAACCACCGCAAAACTGATGGCCGTGGCTCGGGCAGGTAGCCAGTCCATGACATCCCAGGCTTGCCTAGCGTCAAACAGCAAGTCCACGCTGACCGGCTGGTGGTGCAATTCGCTCTGATGGTGCCAGTACCGAACCACAAACTCTGCCAGCCGATACAACACCGCGCCCACCGGCCCAAGCCCCAAAGCGGCCAGCAGTGAAAACCACACCAGCACACCAAAGACATGACGGTGTGCCGCCACAACCGAGTTTTCAATCACCCGGCCAATGATCTCGGAGCGCGGCAGGTCGGTAGCCACGGTACGCTGCCAGTCAGCCAGAAGCCGATTGGCCAAAGCATCGTCACCTTTGGCCAATGCATCGCGAATCTCGGTGAAGTGAAAGCTGAACTGACGAAAACCCAGCGAGGCGTAGAGCACCAGCGAACTCCACAGCACCGCCAGCGGCCAGCCCACGAGAAATTCAAGCAGCCAATATATCGCCAAAGCCATCAGCGTCGGAGCACCCACGGCCAGGCTCCATACCAGCCAGCCATGCGGCGGTCGGCCGGTGTCGAGCGTGCGCGTACACCAGCGAACCCAGGCGCGCGTCACCGCGTGAATGATGTTTCCGCGTTTCAAAGGCCGGGCTTGTTCCAGCAGCAGGGCCAAAATCACCGAGATGAAGCTCATGCAATGATCATAGCGGCTGCACCCTGCTGGCACTGGCCTCAGGCCAGCAAAAACCGGTAAAAGTTACGCAACATGCCCGCCGTGGCACCCCAGATGAAACGCTCATGCACGCCATCGGTATAAGGGATGGACAACCATTGGCGCTGCACACCCTGCCAAAACACCTGGTGGTGGTGGTGGTTGGCCGGGTTCATCAAAAAACCCAGCGGCACCTCAAACACATCAGACACTTCTTGGGCATTGGGTTGCAAAGTGAAACCAGGTCGAACCAGCGCCACCACAGGCGTCACCATAAAGGCCGAACCCGTGGTGTACAGCGGCAGCTGCCCCAGAACTTCCATCCAGTCAGGCGCCAGACCGACCTCTTCATAAGCCTCACGCCGGGCGGCGGCGGCGGCGTCAAAGTCGGCCTCATCGAGCTTGCCGCCCGGAAAGGCGACCTGCCCGGCATGGGTGGACAGATGCAAGGTGCGTTGGGTGAGCAACACCGTCGGCTCAGTACGCATCACGATGGGAATCAAAACCGCAGCGTGCATCGGTGCGCGGTCCAAGAACTTTTTCTCGGCCACCAACTCGGGTTGCCAGTTGGGGGGAGTCAAAAACCGCTGGCGCAGCGCATGCGGCAACAGGTTGGCAGCAGGCACAGTCGGCAAGTGCGTATCCACCTGAATCACCGGCACCTGGCGCGGATCCATGGCTGGCACGGGGACGATTGGCGAGGCGGGATCACTCATCGAGTCACCTGCAGAGCCGCGTTGGAAAGCAACTGAACATGCGCAACACGCAGACGGGTGCCACGGAGAAGAACGCCAGGCGAAAAAAAACCGCCACTGTCACCAGAAGGCGGTTTTTTTGGGGGCACGTGTGACCTTATGCGGCAACCACGGCCGCCTTGCGGGCTGGCAGCTTTTCTTTGATACGTGCCGACTTGCCGCTGCGCTCACGCAAGTAGTACAGCTTGGCGCGGCGCACGTCACCACGGCGCTTGACTTCGATTTTGGCGATCAGCGGGCTGTAGGTTTGGAAGGTACGCTCAACGCCTTCACCACTGGAAATCTTGCGCACCGTAAAGCCGCTGTTCAGACCACGGTTGCGCTTGGCAATCACCACACCTTCATAGGCCTGGAGCCGCTTGCGCGTGCCTTCAACCACGTTCAGGCTAACAATGACGGTGTCACCTGGGCCAAAGTCGGGAATGGTTTTGTTTAAACGAGCAATTTCTTCTTGCTCAAGTATTTGAATCAGATTCATAAAAGACCTCAGAGGATCTTGCGAGCACCAGCATCAGGATTGATGCAGGCTCAACGCTTAAAGCGTTTGAGCGGCCCCGCAGAGGATCGGTTAGCCCACTATTATAGCCCGGCTAGTACTGACTCATCCTGCGCTGTCAGACAGCCGTTTTGTCTGGCCAGCGCAATCAGTTCTGGACGCAGCCGGGCGGTGAGCGTCAGACGCTGGTCACGCCGCCAGCGCTCAATATGCAGGTGATGCCCTGACAGCAAAACCTCAGGCACCGACCTGCCCTGCCAGACCTCGGGGCGGGTGTAATGCGGGCAGTCCAGCAGGCCATCCAGCGCCGGGTTGAAACTGTCCTGCGCATGACTATCGGCATCACTGAGTACCCCGGGCTGCAGGCGCGCCACAGCATCGAGCAAAGCCATGGCTGCAATCTCACCGCCCGACAAGACAAAGTCACCCAGACTGATCTGCTCGGTGATATGGGCTTCAATGAAGCGCTGGTCCAGCCCCTCGTAGCGGCCGCACAACAGCACGGCGCCCTGGCTGGCAGCCCAGCGGGTTACGGTAGCGTGGGTCAATGGCTGACCTGTCGGCGAAAACAGCACCACCGGTGGGTTGTCAGCACGCTCAGCGCACAGACGCGTGACACATTGGGAGAGTGGCTGCGCCATCATGACCATGCCCGGACCACCGCCAAAAGGCCGATCGTCGACGCGACGGTAATTGCCCTCGGCATAGTCGCGCGGGTTGCTCAGATTGACTTTGACTTGCCCAGACTCAAATGCCCGCCGGGTGATACCGATCGTCAAAAACGGCGTGAAAAGTTCCGGAAAAAGCGTGACAACATCAAATTGCATGATGTGCCGCTCAGTAGTCGGGTTGCCAGTCCACCAAAATTCGACGGGCAATCAAATCGACATCATCGACATAAGCCGCGACAAAAGGAATCATCCGCTGCTCGGTTTGCCCGTCTGCCAGATCGTCAATCACCAGCACGGTTTGCGGCCCCGTTGACAGCAACTCGCGCACCTGGCCGAGCGCCACACCTTCACGGTTAACCACCGCCAGGCCAATCAGATCAACCCAGTAGTACTCGTCTTTTTGAGGTGCCGGAAAACTCGACTTAGCGATAAAAATGCGGGCGCCACGCAGTGCGTCGGCTGCGTCACGGTCATTCACCCCGTGCGCGCAAGCGACAACAGTGTCCGAATGGGTTTTGGCTTCCTTGATGTTTAAGCTTCCAACGCCTTCGAAGGTTTTTGAGCCTTTTTCTGTGGGCAGCAAGAACCAGCTTTTGGAAGAAAAAAGCGCCTCAGGATTGGCGCTGTAGGGCAGAACCTTGAACCACCCTTTGATGCCCCAAGCATCAGCGATGCGGCCGACTTCGATGGCGTCTGCCGGTAATTCGGCAGCCTCAAGGCCGGGCAGCATGCTCACGCTCAGGCTGCTTTTTTGGCTGCCTGGTTGACCAGACGCTCCACCGTGGGAGAAGCCTGTGCACCCACGCTGCGCCAGTAGGTCAGGCGGTCTTGGGCAATGCGGATGCTTTCTTCGGTGGCAGTGGCGATTGGGTTGTAAAAACCAATGCGCTCAATGAAGCGGCCGTCGCGACGCGTGCGCTTGTCTGCCACCACAATATTGAAAAACGGGCGAGCTTTTGCACCGCCACGGGCGAGTCGGATGACGACCATGATTTATCCTTAGGGAAGTGGCGTTTTAATTCCACGAAAATTGGCACTTAGCCCGACGTTTGAGACACGCGACTTGACCACCCGGTCAGCGACACGCCAGACAACCCAGCATTATATCCAGTAACCAGCCATGCCAACCCTTCGACCCAGCCGAACAACCGATATTGCACAAATCACCGCCATCTACACGTACCATGTGCTGCACGGCACGGGTACGTTTGAAATTGATCCCCCCAGCGAGCTTGACATGGTGCAGCGCCGTGACGACGTTCTTGGCAAAGGCCTGCCCTATCTTGTCGCGGCAGAGGGTGAGCAGGTGCTGGGTTACGCCTATTGCAGCTGGTTCAAACCTCGCCCAGCGTACCGGTTTTCAGCCGAAGATTCCATTTATCTGGCGCCAAAAGCCATTGGCAGCGGCCTGGGCCGTGCGCTTTTGGCTGAACTGTGCAGTCAAGCCGAGCGCGCGGGTGTGCGCAAACTGATCGCGGTCATTGGTGATTCAGCCAACCTGGGCTCAATCGGGGTGCATCGCAGCGCAGGCTTTGCCGACGTTGGTACGTTGGCATCCTGCGGCTGGAAGTTTGAGCGCTGGCTCGATGTGGTCCTAATGGACAAAGCCTTGGGGGTCGGCGACACAGCCGCGCCGCTCTAAACCGCCGCGCCAGTTGGCTTCAGAACAATTGCAAACTGATCCAGTAAGCCACTGCAGCCACGAAGGCACTGGCGGGAATAGTCAAAATCCAGGCCCAGATGATGTTGCCGGCCACCCCCCAACGCACTGCGCTGGCACGCCGGGTAGAGCCCACGCCGACGATGGCACCGGTAATAGTGTGCGTGGTCGAAACCGGCACGCCCATCGCCGTCGCCAGAAACAGGGTGATAGCACCGCCCGTTTCGGCACAAAAGCCACCCACAGGCTTTAACTTGGTAATTTTCTGGCCCATGGTTTTCACAATACGCCAGCCACCCAGCATGGTGCCCAAACCGATCGCCGAGTAACAGATGACCACCACCCAAGTCGGCGGTGCACCGTCGCCCGCATTGACATAACCAGTGGCAATCAGCAGCATCCAGATGATGCCGATGGTCTTCTGGGCATCGTTGCCGCCGTGCCCCAAGCTATAGGCACCCGCAGAAACCAGCTGCAGCCTGCGAAACCACTTGTCCACCTTGAGCGGCCGAAATCCCCTGAACACCCAAAACACCAGGACCATCATCAGTGACCCAAGCAAAAAGCCCAGCAACGGCGAGATAAAGATGAAAATGACCGTTTTCATGATGCCCGTGACAATCAGCGACGCGACACCGGCCTTGGCAATGGCCGCGCCAGCAATTCCGCCAATCAACGCATGCGAAGAGCTGCTGGGAATGCCGTAGTACCAGGTGATGAAGTTCCAGCTGATGGCGCCCACCAAAGCGCCAAACACCACATTGGTATCCACAATGCCCGGTAAAACAATGCCTTTGCCAACGGTGGCGGCCACGCTCAGGTGAAATACGAAGATGGCGACAACATTGAAAAACGCCGCAAAAATCACGGCTTGACCGGGCTTCAGAACACCGGTAGAGACCACCGTGGCGATCGAATTGGCTGCGTCATGAAACCCGTTCATGAAGTCAAACACCACCGCCATCATCACCAGGACGACGACCACCCACACAGCAGCTTGCGCGTTTTCCATGTTCAGAACTCGCGGGCTATCAGGAGTTTTCGAGGATGATTCCCTCGATCAGATTGGCCACATCTTCACACCGGTCGGTGATGGTCTCGAGCAATTCGTAAATTGCCTTGAGCTTGATGAGTTCGCGCACGTCAGACTCTTCGCGAAACAGCTTGCTCATCGCGTTGCGCATGACGCGGTCTGCGTCACTTTCCAGTTTGTCAATTTCATCGCAGGTTTTAAGGGCCGCCTCTGCCGTTGACGCGTCGGCAATCTTGTTGAGCAAATTCACCGCGCTCAGCACGCGCTCACAGCATTTCACGCTCAGGTCTGTCAGGCGACGTATCTCCTCGGTCATGTGATGCACATCGTAGAGGGCCATGGTTTCAGCCGAATCCTGAATCAGGTCAGCCACATCGTCCATGGAATTGATCAAGCTGTGAATTTGCTCGCGGTCAATGGGTGTGATGAACGTCTTGTGCAGTGCCTTGTTCACCTCATGGGTGATGCGGTCAGCAGCGCCTTCTGCGTGGTTGACTTCGCGGTGGTACTTCGCACGAAGTTCGAGGTCAGCGTAGTGGGTAACCAGGTTGGAAAACGCGTGGGCTGCTTCGACGATGTGTTTCGCATGTTGGTCAAACAAAATGAAAAAATTGGTGTCGCGCGGTAACAGTTTGCCAAAAAACACAGAATGCTCCTGAAAAAATGACAGCTTGATGAACAAACTATGAACCCATCGAGTTTAACCATGTGATATTGCTGCGCTGCAACAAAAGAGCCCTGCGATTTTGTTCGCAGGGCTCTTTAAACTTTCAGTTCAGCGACCTGATGCCCCTCGCGTGCGCCAACAAAGCGCCTGCAGAGACCCGGCAGTGCATTGAAAACAGCTACTTCATGCAGCAACCACCACGGTTTCGGCGGCGTCGGTGTAATCCTTAACCTTGTCAAAGTTCAGATACTGGTAAATTTTGCTGCTGGCGGCGGTCAACACGCCCATGTCAGCCATGTACTCGGCTTTGGTCGGAATACGACCGAGCTTGGAGCAAATAGCAGCCAGTTCGGCGCTGCCCAGATAAACGTTGCTGTTCTTGCCCAAGCGGTTCGGGAAGTTACGCGTGCTAGTGGAAAACACCGTGGCGCCTTCCTTGACCTGCGCCTGATTGCCCATGCAGAGACTGCAGCCCGGCATTTCCATGCGGGCACCTGCACTACCCAGAACACCATAGTGACCTTCCTCGGTAAGTTGTTTGGCATCCATCTTGGTGGGCGGTGCCATCCACAGCTTGACCGGAATGTCACGCTTGTTTTCCAGCAGCTTGGAGGCTGCGCGGAAGTGGCCGATATTGGTCATGCACGAGCCAATGAACACCTCGTCAATCTTTTCACCCGCCACGTCTGACAGGGTTTTGACATCGTCAGGGTCATTCGGGCAGGCCACGATTGGCTCGTGAATGTCGGCCAAGTCTATCTCGATCACGCTGGCGTATTCGGCATCTGCATCGGCCTTGAGCAACTGCGGATTGGCCAGCCAGGCCTCCATGGCCTTGATGCGGCGGGTAATGGTGCGCACGTCAGAATAACCATTGGCAATCATCCACTTGAGCATGACGATGTTGCTGTTGATGTATTCAATGATCGGATCCTTGTTCAGGTACACGGTGCAACCGGCAGCGCTACGTTCAGCCGACGCATCGCTGAGCTCAAACGCCTGTTCGACCTTCAGATCGGGCAAGCCTTCAATTTCCAGGATACGACCGGAAAACACATTCTTCTTGCCTTGCTTGGCCACGGTCAACTCGCCCGACTTGATGGCATACAGCGGAATGGCATTCACCAGATCACGCAGTGTCACACCGGGCTGCATCTGGCCTTTGAAGCGCACCAACACGCTCTCAGGCATGTCCAGCGGCATGACACCGGTGGCGGCACCAAAGGCCACCAAGCCAGAGCCCGCCGGGAAGCTGATGCCAATCGGGAAACGGGTGTGGCTATCGCCGCCGGTGCCGACGGTGTCAGGCAACAACATGCGGTTGAGCCAGCTGTGGATGATGCCGTCACCTGGGCGTAAGGGGATGCCGCCGCGGTTGCTGATGAACTCAGGCAACTCATGGTGCATCTTCACGTCCACAGGCTTGGGGTAAGCAGCCGTGTGGCAGAAGGATTGCATGACCAAATCGGCGCTGAAACCCAGGCAGGCCAAGTCTTTCAGTTCGTCACGGGTCATCGGGCCGGTGGTGTCTTGTGAGCCGACTGAAGTCATCTTGGGTTCGCAATAGGTGCCGGGCAACACGCCCTGGCCTTCTGGCAAACCGCACGCACGGCCAACCATTTTTTGCGCCAAGGTAAAGCCTTTGCCGTTGGATTTGGGGTTTTGCGGCAAACGGAACAGGGTGGATACAGGCAACCCCAATGACTCACGCGCCTTGGTGGTCAGGCCGCGACCAATGATCAACGGAATGCGGCCACCGGCGCGAACTTCGTCAAACAGAACTTCACTTTTGAGAGTGAACTCCGCAATAACCACGCCGTCTTTAAGCGCTTTTCCTTCATAAGGACGCAACTCGATGGTGTCGCCCATATTCATCTGGCTGACATCGAGTTCAATCGGCAAGGCACCCGCATCTTCCATGGTGTTGTAAAAAATAGGCGCAATTTTGGCGCCGAGGCAGACACCTCCAAAACGCTTGTTGGGAACAAACGGAATGTCTTCACCGGTGAACCACAACACGCTGTTGGTGGCCGACTTGCGGCTCGACCCCGTGCCGACCACGTCGCCCACATAGGCGACCAGGTTGCCACGCGCACGCAGGTCTTCAATGAACTTGACCGGGCCACGCTTGCCGTCATCTTCTGGCGTGATGCCGTCACGTTTATTTTTCAGCATCGCCAAGGCGTGCAAAGGAATGTCCGGGCGACTCCAGGCATCGGGCGCGGGGCTCAGGTCATCGGTATTGGTCTCGCCAGTGACCTTGAGTACAGTCAAAGTAATGCTTTGCGGCACTTCCGGGCGGCTGGTGAACCACTCGGCATCGGCCCAGCTTTGCAGCACAGCTTTGGCAAAAGTGTTGCCCTTGTCGGCCTTTTCCTTGACGTCGTGAAACTGGTCGAACATCAACAGGGTTTTTTTCAGCGATTGGGCAGCCACTGCAGCCATTGCCGCGTCGTCCAGCAGGTCGATCAACGGTGTCAGGTTGTAGCCGCCCAGCATAGTGCCCAGCAGCTCAGTCGCTTTTTCGCGGCTGATCAGCGTGCACTTTTCAGTGCCATGCGCGACAGCCGCCAGGTAACTGGCCTTGACCTTGGCGGCATCATCCACACCGGCAGGCACGCGGTGAGTGATCAACTCAACCAGAAAAGCCTCTTCGCCTGCAGGCGGGGCCTTCAACAACTCAATCAGTTCGGCGGTTTGCTGCGCGGTTAGCGGCAGCGCGGGAATACCAAGTGTGGCGCGCTCTGCAACATGGGCACGGTAGGCTTGCAACATAAATGAACTCCTTCTTTAATCGGATCAAGCAAAAATTTCGGGGAAATCGGGCGTAGCCTAGCGAACCAGCCCTGACGCAAGTGGGTCCCGTATCGTTGCATAGGGCACTGGACTCAACGCAACAGGCAATGGCTCCAGCAAACTAGGCGGAGGATTTTTCAGCATGGCGTCTGCTACTGCGGCTTGCGCTAGCGTCATGCAGACGTCAGCCATGCGGGAACCCGTCTTGTGGTTCATCAGCATGGACTTGTTGGATAACTGCAGCCAAACCGCGCCAGCTTCGGTGTCTTCCAGCCGAATGGCACCGGTACTGCTAACAACAGGGGTCATGCGAAATTTGAATTTTTTACCAGAGATATCGAAATAGCCCGGCGCACGCTGGTCTGCCTCCACCGTCACAAACGCGCCCAGTTCGCAGGGAATACGCCCCACTTCCACACGCTGGGCAATCGCCAGTTCGTCCGGGCTGAGCGCCGCCTCTGCAGCGCGAATACCAGACGCCATCTGGTTCGCCTGGCTCTTGAGTTCTACCCGGCTTTGTGACAACGGTTTACGGGTTTTACTGGCGTGCTTCGCAACCTCTGCATGTACCTCGAAGTGCGTAACAGCAAGCACTGACATCGCCGCCCAGACGCTGATGCCAGCCAACAGCCGCGGGCGCCAAGCAGGCGCTTTACACCCGTTCTGAAAACTCATGATCAATTTCTCCTGACATTCATACCGCCTGGTTCAGCAGGCAAAATACCGATAAGCCGGGTCCTGGCGATCCAGGCGAGCCGTTTGGTGCGCCTTTTCCAGCACTTGCCAGAAGTAGCGAAAACTTGCCCGGTCATGCAAGGTGCCTGCGACTGATATTGGTGCCCAGCCCGCCGCCTGAGCCGCACAAATAATATGACTTGCCTGATCGACCTCACTTTGCGCAGGGGTAAAAGCCGCCAGAATCGGGCGAATCTGATCCGGATGAATACTCCACATGCGGGTAAAACCCAGCTCGCGGCTGGCCCGCTGGGCAGCCGCCTGAATCACTTCCGAGCGCTTGTATTCAGTCACCACGCAATGCGAGGGCACCTTGCCAAACGCATGGCAGGCAGCACTGATTTCCAGCTTGGCTCGCACCACCAGCGGATGGCTGAACTGGTCATTCCCATCAGCAGATCCCAAGCCGCCAACCGACATCGCCGATGCCGGTATGGCGCCACCATGCGCAGAAACAAAATCCATCAGACCAAAACTGAGCGACTCCACACGCGGGTGCGCTGCGATCGACGCCGCCTGATGAACCGCCAGGGGAGACTCTATCAGCACGTGAATTGGCAGCGCCCGCGTACGACCGGAGGTGGCCAATGCCGCATCTATCACCCGCAACGCCCGGTCAACATCTGCCACCGAGTCCACCTTGGGCAACATCAGATGGCTCCAGTGCGCTGCGGCATCACCCAAGACGATCTGAACGTCTTGCTCGAAGGCCGGGTGATCCACCGGATGCACCCTGACAGCGACCCGCTGCGCAACGGAATTCACTGCGTTTTCAGTAGCTACTCGCCCTTTACTGACAAGGGCTGAGACCATCAAAGCATGGTCGTTCTCACCCCCCACTGGAGCACCATCTTCACAGTCCAGCGTGACGTCAAAAACGCACGTGCCAAGCGCCTGCGTCATCTCGTCCTGAAAGGCGAGCGCCTTGCGCATGCGCAGCTCGGTGCCGCAGTAGTGATCACATACAGGCAGGGGCGCTGCAACAGTAGCGCCTAGCAGCACGTGGCGAGGATGGGTCACGATGTTGAATCAGCTGTCTGAGTTCAGAGCAGATGCGCCACACCGGCCTGCTCTTCCTGCAATTCCTTCAGGGTCTTGTTGATGCATTCCTGGCTGAAAGCATCAATCGGCAAACCTTCAACCATGGTGTACTCGCCGTTGACACAGGTCACCGGGAAACCAAACATGGTGTCCTTGGGAATACCGTATTCGCCGTTGGAAGGGATACCCATGGTGACCCACTTGCCGTTCGTGCCCAAGGCCCAGTCGTGCATGTGGTCGATGGCAGCGTTGGCAGCCGAAGCAGCTGAAGACACGCCACGTGCAGCAATGATGGCTGCACCGCGTTTGCCCACTGTGGGCAGGAAGGTGTTGGCGTTCCAGTCCTGGTCATTGATCATGTCCTTGACGCTTTTGCCGTCGATGGTGGCAAAGCGGTAGTCGGCGTACATGGTCGGCGAGTGGTTGCCCCAGACGGCCATTTTTTCGATGTCTGCCACGGCCTTGCCTGTTTTGGTGGCCAGTTGGCTCAAAGCGCGGTTGTGGTCCAGGCGCAGCATGGCGGTGAAATTCTTGCGCGGCAGATCGGGCGCGCTCTTCATGGTGATGTAGGCGTTGGTGTTGGCGGGGTTGCCCACCACCAGCACGCGCACGTCGCGGCTGGCGACGGCGTTGAGCGCCTTGCCTTGTGCCGTGAAAATTTCAGCATTAACGGCCAGCAACTCGGCGCGCTCCATGCCCGGGCCACGCGGACGCGAACCAATCAACATGGCGTAATCCACATCCTTGAAAGCGGTCATGGGATCGCTATGGGCTTCCATGCCCACCAACAGCGGGAATGCGCAGTCTTGCAGTTCCATCATCACACCCTGCAGCGCTTGCTGGGCCTTCTCAACCGGAACTTCCAGCAAGCTCAACACCACAGGCTGGTCTTTGCCCAGCATTTCGCCCGAGGCGATGCGAAACAAAATGGCGTAACCGATTTGGCCGGCTGCACCGGTAACAGCAACGCGAACGGGTTTCTTGCTCATAATAAAACTCCAGAAATTTGGGAAGAAAAATCAGCGGTTGTCGGGCAGATGATCTACATCGATCTGCGCCAAGCTTTTGAAGTGTATCCTTGAAAACACCCAATCGTCAACTTGTCTTATGTCTTATATAAGATATGATTACTGAAAACGCAAACGATACCTGGAGACCCTGTTCATGCAAACCCTGCCCGATCTCAGCGAGGAGCCTGAAATTGCCATGGCGCCTGAAGTGGTATCGACTGCGGCCCATGCCACACCAGCATTCAGCCCCCTCTACCGGCAGATCAAAGCGCTGATTCTGGGGAGCTTGCAATCTGGCGAGTGGAAGCCCGGTGAAGTCATCCCCAGCGAGGTCGAGTTGGCTGCGCGATTTCAGGTAAGCCAAGGCACGGTGCGCAAAGCCATTGACGAGTTGGCCGCTGAAAACCTGCTGTTGCGCCGCCAGGGTAAGGGCACGTTTGTGGCCACACACGCCGAGCAGCAGGTGCAGTTCAGGTTCCTGAAATTGGTACCCAATAGCGGTTCTCGGGGCAGCGAGGGTCCAGCCGAGCGCGACATCATCGAATGCCGCAGAGCCCGAGCCAGCGCCGACGTGGCCAAAGCCTTGGCTTTGCGCTGTGGCGACACCGTCTTGCAAGTACGCCGGGTATTAAGTTTTGCTGGCGCGCCTGTGATCTTGGAAGATCTCTGGCTGCCTGCAGTGCCCTTCAAGGGCCTGACTGCTGAGAGACTGGCAACCTGCAAGGGCCCGATGTACGGCTTGTTCGAGACAGAATTCAACGTACGCATGGTGCGTGCAGAAGAAAAAATCCGCGCCATTGCGGCAACTGAAGCTCACGCCGACTTGCTCAAAGTGGCGGTGGGCAGCCCGCTATTGAGCGTGGAACGTATCGCCTACACCTACCAGAGCGAACCCATGGAATTGCGCAATGGCTACTACCGCACAGACACCCATCACTACCAGAATGACATGAATTGAGCCCCGATCAAAGTCTTGTGTAATGCGTGTGTCAGACTGAAAAGGTCCACTCGGAGTTAGAACTATATCAATGGCGATGGGTAGGTTGACTGCCCTCCAATACCCCTCAGATGCAGCGTATGATGCTGCGTTGCAATAAAATTTTTTCTCAACAGCTGGCAACATGCTGATCAATCCGCGGTCACCCAAAACACAGAAAGCAAGTTATGTCTGAAACAGCGACGAGCACTTCAACAAATCGCCCCGAATTTCGCAACATCGACGGTGCCAGTCTGATCAGCTATCGCTGGCCGCTGGCTTCGCTGGCGTCTGGCATGCACCGAGTCAGTGGCGCCATCATGTTTTTCCTGCTGCCATTTGTAATCTGGATGTTTGACACCTCCATTTCATCGGAGATTTCTTTTGCCAGATTCAAAGCCGCGTTCAATATCGGCATGTTAGGTATACCCGGATTTTTGTGGAAGCTGGTCGCGCTGGGTCTGATCTGGGCCATCCTGCATCACTTCATCGCCGGGATGCGCCACCTCTGGATGGACACCCATCATCACCACGTGACGAAAGATTTTGGCCGCCAGACGGCGGCTCTGGTCATCGTTCTGACACTCAGCCTGACGGTGGTACTCGGTGCCAAGCTGTTCGGCCTTTATTAATCCAGGAGCAATACATGTCTGTTAACTACGGTTCTCATCGCACGGTCGTGGGTGCGCATTACGGTATGCGGGATTGGTTGTCACAACGCGTGACGGCTGTGGTGCTGGCAACATTTGTTGTCCTGGTGCTGGCTCAAGTGATTTTCAGCAAAGGGCCGGTGAGCTACGAGCTCTGGTCAGGGATTTTTTCCGCCCAATGGATGAAAACGCTGACCTTTGTCGTCTTTCTGTCCTTGTTCTACCATGTGTGGGTAGGTATGCGCAATATCTTCATGGATTACGTCAAACCCTACGCGGTCCGGTTCGTGATGCACGTGTTTGCCATCCTCTGGCTGGCTGGTTGCACCGGCTGGGCGATCCAGGTTCTGTGGCGCCTGTAAGCAATTTTGACCGCTTAGCGGGGCTCAACCATATCGGTTGCAAAGCGCCAAGCTGGGCGCTACCCATCAACAAAACACAAGATTCATCATGACTGCTACCTCAAAACTCACCACGCGCAAATTTGACGTTGTCATCGTCGGGGCCGGCGGCTCCGGCATGAGCGCATCCCTGCGCTTATCCAACGCCGGCCTGAACGTGGCGGTATTGACCAAGGTCTTTCCTACACGATCGCACACCGTGGCGGCGCAAGGCGGCATTGGCGCCAGCCTGGGCAATATGGCCGACGACAACTGGCACTACCATTTTTACGACACTATCAAAGGCTCGGACTGGCTGGGCGATCAAGACGCCATTGAATTTATGTGTCGTGAAGCCGCTCAGGTCGTCTATGAGCTAGAACACTTTGGTATGCCCTTTGACCGCAACGCGGACGGCACGATTTACCAACGCCCTTTTGGTGGTCATACGGCCAATTACGGCGAAAAACCGGTGCAACGCGCTTGCGCTGCCGCCGACCGCACCGGGCATGCCATGCTGCACACGCTCTACCAGCAGAATGTGAAGGCACACACCAATTTCTTCGTCGAGTGGATGGCGCTGGACTTGATCCGTGACGCCGAAGGCGATGTGGTGGGTGTCACCGCACTGGAGATGGAAACCGGTGAGATTCATGTGCTGCGCGCGAAAACTGTGCTGCTGGCCACCGGTGGCGCTGGTCGCATTTTTGCTGCATCCACTAACGCATTCATCAATACTGGCGACGGACTGGGCATCGCGGCGCGTGTTGGCATCCCCCTGCAAGACATGGAGTTCTGGCAGTTCCACCCGACCGGCGTAGCGGGTGCGGGTGTGCTACTGACCGAGGGTTGCCGTGGCGAAGGCGCTATTTTGCGCAACAGCAACGGTGAGCGCTTTATGGAACGCTACGCCCCCACCCTGAAAGACCTGGCGCCACGTGACTTCGTTTCACGCTGCATGGACCAGGAAATCAAGGAAGGCCGAGGCTGTGGCCCCAACAAGAGCTACATCAACCTCGATATGACCCACCTGGGTGCCGATACCATCGCCAAGCGGCTGCCAAGCGTCTTCGAGATAGGTCACAACTTCGCCAATGTCGACATCACCAAGGAGTCGATTCCTGTCGTGCCGACCATTCACTACCAGATGGGTGGCATTCCGACCAATATCTATGGCCAGGTGGTAGTACCCAAGGATGGCAACCCGACCTCAGTTGTCAAAGGCTTGTACGCGGTGGGTGAATGTGCTTGCGTGAGTGTGCACGGCGCTAACCGTCTGGGAACCAACTCGCTGCTCGACATCGTGGTTTTCGGACGTGCAGCTGGAAAACACATTGTCCAGTTCAACAACGAGAACGACACCCACAAGCCGCTGCCAGAAAACGGTGCCGACATCTCGTTGGAGCGCCTAAACCGCCTGGATAGCACCAAATCTGGCGAGTACGCCCAAACGGTGGCAGACGATATTCGGGACATTATGCAAGCCCACGCCAGCGTGTTTCGTACCCAGGCGACTATGGATGAAGGTGTGGTCAAAATCGCTGCCATGCGCAAGCGTGTCAATGACATCGTTTTGACAGACAAGTCCAAGATTTTCAACACAGCGCGCATTGAAGCGCTGGAAGTTGACAACATGATCGAAGCGGCTCAAGCCACCATGGTTTCCGCTGCCGCTCGCAAAGAATGCCGTGGCGCCCATACCGTGCTGGACTATGACCGTCCTGCCGATGACGCTACCTGCCCCCTCGGCCGAGACGACGTCAACTGGCTGAAGCACACCTTGTGGGATCGTGACACCAACAGTCTGAGCTACAAACCGGTGAACCTGAAGCCGCTGACCGTGGCATCCGTTCCACCCAAAGTCCGTACGTTCTGACCCCTACCGAACCAGAAAGCACATCATGGCAAAACGCACTTTCCATATTTACCGCTACAACCCGGATACCGACGCCAAACCTTACATGCAGACCATCGAGATGGAGCTAGACGGCAGCGAACGCATGCTTTTGGATGCGCTGGTCAAGTTGAAGCAAGTAGACCCTACCTTGTCTTACCGCCGCTCTTGCCGCGAAGGTATCTGTGGCTCTGACGCAATGAACATCAACGGCAAGAACGGCCTGGCCTGTCTGATCAATCTGCGCACCCTGCCCGATACCATCACCCTCAAGCCGCTGCCAGGTCTGCCGGTGATTCGCGACCTGATCGTCGACATGACGCTGTTCTTCCAGCAATACCATTCGATCAAACCCTACCTGATCAACGAAACCCGTCCCCCTGAAAAAGAGCGACTGCAAAGCCCAGAAGAACGTGAGGAACTGAACGGCCTGTATGAGTGCATTTTGTGCGCATGCTGCTCCACCAGCTGCCCGGTTTTCTGGTGGAACCCGGACAAGTTTGTAGGCCCGGCCGGTTTGCTTCAAGCCTACCGCTTTATCGCTGACAGCCGCGACGAAGGTACCAGCGAGCGACTGGACAACCTTGAAGACCCTTACCGCCTGTTCCGCTGCACGACAATCATGAACTGTGTTGACGTCTGCCCCAAGGGACTGAACCCCACCGCAGCTATTGGTAAGGTCAAAGAACTCATGGTGCGTCGCGCCATCTGATCTGAGTGAGCCATGCAGCACCTGGAAGCTCCCTCGCCGAGTGATCTTATCGACGAAAGAACTCTGAGCAAGCTCAAGTGGCGCAGCCGCCGGGGCTTGCTTGAGAATGATATTTTTATTGAGCGATTTTTCAGACGGTTCGAAACTACGATAACTGTCAAGCAAGCGCAAGGTCTGATGGCTCTAATGGAGTTGAGTGATAACGATCTTCTCGACCTGCACCTGAGGCGCAAAACGATGGCACAGGTTCAGCCGGATCTGGATCGCGAAGATATTTCTGAAGTGTTGAATATGTTGAGAGAAAACCCGAAAGGTCAAAATGAAGCTAGCTGAAAATAAAGCCACCCTGTCTTTCTCCAACGGCAGCCCCAGCGTCGAATTGCCTGTGTACCAGGGCAGTGTCGGGCCGGATGTCGTAGACATTCGCAAGTTGTACGGCCAAACGGGCATGTTTACTTATGACCCAGGCTTTCTTTCAACCGCCTCCTGCCAATCTGCCATCACCTATATCGATGGCGATAAAGGTGAGTTGCTTTACCGCGGTTACCCAATTGAACAACTCGCTACCCAGTGTGATTATCTGGACACCTGCTATCTCTTGTTAAAAGGCGAATTGCCCAAGCAGCAGGAACGCAGCGACTTCCACAAACTCGTCATCCGCCACACCATGGTGAATGAACAGATGCAGTTTTTCCTGCGTGGCTTCCGGCGTGATGCGCACCCTATGGCGGTGTTGACCGGCCTGGTCGGTGCCTTGTCAGCCTTCTACCACGACAGCACAGACATCAACAACCCAGAGCACCGTGACGTGGCGGCCATTCGCCTGATTGCCAAGATGCCAACGCTAGTCGCCATGGCCTACAAGTACGGCAAGGGCGAGCCCTACATGTACCCGCGCAACGATCTCAGCTATGCTGGCAACTTCCTGCGCATGATGTTTGGCACACCCTGTGAAGACTATAAGGTCAATCCAGTGCTCGAACGTGCTCTGGATCGTATCTTCATCCTGCACGCCGACCATGAGCAAAATGCCTCGACCTCGACGGTACGCCTGTGCGGCTCATCCGGCACCAACCCGTTTGCCGCCATTGCCGCTGGCGTGGCCTGCCTATGGGGTCCGGCGCATGGTGGCGCCAATGAGGCTTGCCTCAACATGCTCGAAGACATTCAGCGTCAGGGCGGTGTCTCCAAGGTTGCTCAGTTTATGGAGCAGGTCAAAGACAAGAACTCTGGTGTCAAGCTGATGGGTTTTGGCCATCGTGTTTACAAGAACTACGACCCGCGAGCCAAGCTCATGCAGGAGACCTGCGATGAAGTCCTGGCTGAATTGGGTCTGGAAAACGATCCGCTGTTCAAGCTCGCCAAAGAGCTGGAAAAAATTGCCTTGGAAGACGAGTACTTCGTGTCGCGCAAGCTGTACCCCAATGTGGATTTCTACTCCGGTATCGTTCAGCGCGCCATCGGCATTCCGGTCAACCTGTTTACCGGAATCTTTGCCTTGGCCCGCACCGTCGGCTGGATCGCTCAACTCAATGAGATGATCAGCGACCCCGAGTACAAGATCGGACGTCCACGTCAGCTGTTTGTAGGCTACACGGCTCGCGACGTCAAGCCCGTGGGTCAACGCTAGAGTCTGCCTCTCATCAAGCCCGCCGATTGCAAATATCGGCGGGCTTTTTTGTGGGGAACGCCCGGTGCCCTGGGCCGCTTAAAATCAAGTGATCGCACACCATCAACACCGCACGCATGGAAACCAAATCGTCCGCCCGCACCCTGTATGACAAACTTTGGGACGAGCATGTCGTTCATTCTGAAGAAGATGGCACGACACTGCTGTACATCGACCGGCACTTGGTGCATGAGGTCACCAGCCCGCAGGCTTTTGAAGGACTGCGTCAGGCCCATCGCCCGCTCTGGCGGGTCAGCTCCATTGTTGCAACCGCCGACCACAACACGCCCACCCAGGGCTGGGAGCGCGGCTACGACGGCATCACCGACCCCACCAGCAAAGAGCAAGTCATGACGCTGGACGCCAACATCAAGGAATATGGTGCGGCTGCCTACTTTCCGTTTTTGACACGTCGCCAAGGCATCGTTCACGTGATTGGCCCCGAAAGTGGTGCCACCCTGCCGGGCATGACGGTGGTATGCGGTGACTCGCACACTTCCACCCACGGCGCATTTGGCGCGCTAGCCCATGGCATTGGCACCAGTGAAGTCGAACACGTCATGGCCACGCAAACCCTGCTGGCCAAGAAAGCCAAAAACATGCTGGTGCAGGTGGATGGCGTGCTGCCGCGCGGCTGTGGCGGCAAAGATATTGTGCTGGCGATCATCGGCAAAATCGGCACGGCGGGCGGTACTGGTTACACCATTGAGTTTGGCGGTGCTGCCATCCGCGCGCTAAGCATGGAAGGCCGCATGACCGTGTGCAATATGGCTATTGAAGCCGGCGCCCGTGCAGGCTTGGTGGCCGTGGATGACAAAACCATCCAATACATCAAAGGACGGCCTCTGGCGCCTGGTTCCAACGCCGCTAACGACACCGCCGCTGCGGTGGAGTGGGATCAGGCGGTGGCCTATTGGCAAACACTTCACTCCGACGTCGGGGCACATTTTGATGCGGTTGTGAAGCTTGATGCCGCTGCCTTGGTGCCGCAAGTGACCTGGGGCACCTCGCCCGAAATGGTGCTTGGCGTGAATGACCGCGTGCCCGATCCCGACAAGGAAAAAGACGCCAACAAGCGGGGTGCCATCGAACGCGCCCTGGCCTATATGGGTCTGGAACCTGGCAAGGCCATTGACGACCTGTATGTCGACAAGGTGTTCATCGGCTCCTGTACCAACAGCCGCATTGAAGATATGCGTGAGGCGGCTGCCGTGGTGAAAACCCTGGGGCGCAAGGTGGCCCCCAACATCCGTCTTGCCATGGTGGTGCCTGGCTCCGGCCTGGTCAAAGAGCAAGCTGAGCGTGAGGGCCTGCACGAGATTTTCAAGGCAGCAGGTTTTGAATGGCGCGAGCCTGGATGCTCAATGTGCCTCGCGATGAATGCTGACCGGCTGGAGCCTGGTGAACGCTGCGCCTCCACCAGCAACCGCAATTTTGAAGGCCGTCAAGGTGCCGGTGGGCGCACGCACCTGGTCAGCCCGGCCATGGCTGCGGCAGCCGCTGTGCACGGCCATTTTGTGGATGTCAGAAGATTTGTCTAACGCTTTGCACTAGGAACGCTTTATGAGAACCCTCGTTTTATCTGTGCTGGTTGCCAGTTTTCTGAGCCTGGCCGGCTGCAACACCGTCAAGGGTGTCGGTCAGGACCTGCAAAAAGCCGGCTCAGCCATTGAAGGCGCCGCCAAGCCATAACAAGCGATAACAAGCCATGCAAAAATTTACTTTACTCAAAGGCCTGGTGGCCCCCATCGACCGGGAAAACGTCGACACCGACGCCATCATTCCCAAGCAGTTCCTTAAATCCATTCGCAAGACGGGTTTTGGTCAAAACCTGTTTGACGAATGGCGCTACCTCGACGCCGGTTTTCCGGGCCAAGACCCCGCCAGCCGTCGCCCCAACCCTGATTTTGTGCTGAACCTGCCGCGCTATCAGGGCGCCTCGGTCTTGCTGGCGCGGAAAAATTTTGGCTGCGGCTCGTCACGTGAGCATGCACCCTGGGCGCTGGACCAATATGGCTTTCGGGCCATCATCGCGCCGAGTTACGCCGACATCTTTTTCAACAACAGCTTCAAAAATGGCCTGCTTCCCATTGTGTTGAGTGAGGCACAAGTCGGTCAATTGTTTGACGAAGTGGCTGCCTTTGCGGGTTACAGCCTGACCGTGGATCTGGCACGGCAGGTCGTGATCAAGCCAAGCGGCGAAGAATTGCCGTTTGAAGTGCAGCCGTTTCGCAAATACTGCCTGCTCAATGGTTTGGACGACATCGGTTTGACACTGCGTCACGCCGACAAGATCAAAGCCTTTGAGGCTGAACGTTTGGCACAAAAACCGTGGTTAGCCCATACCATGCTTGCGTAGATAGCTATTATTTTTATATTTATCCGAACATTGGCAGTGTGCAAGGTGGTCAGCAACCGCTGACTCCAACGCTCCAAACCAAGCCACTCCGAGCCAATCCAAACCACTGAACTTTTTTACCCGGCCCTCCCTCGCGACCCTGGTTCCAGCGGATTGAGCCTTCTCTTCATCTTCTTCAGAAAGTCAGAACCATTATGAAAATTGCAGTCTTGCCGGGCGATGGCATTGGTCCGGAAATTGTGGTCGAGGCGGTCAAGGTATTGCACGCCTTGCAACTCCCGTTCGAGATGGAAACGGCGCCTGTCGGTGGTGCCGCCTACGCAGCCTTGGGTCACCCTCTTCCCGCCTCCACCCTGAAGCTGGCACAAGACGCTGACGCCATCCTGTTCGGTGCGGTGGGTGACTGGAAGTACGACACGCTGGCCCGCCACCTGCGCCCCGAACAAGCCATCTTGGGGCTACGCACAAACCTCGGTCTGTTCGCCAATTTCCGTCCCGCGATTTGTTACCCGGAACTGGTGGGTGCCTCCAGCCTGAAGCCTGAGCTGGTGGCTGGGCTTGACATTCTGATCATCCGCGAACTCACCGGTGATATTTACTTCGGTCAGCCACGGGGTCGACGCATCGCCACCGACGGCAACTTCCCCGAAGCCGAAGAGGCCTTCGACACCATGCGCTACAGCCGCCCGGAAATCGAGCGCATTGCCCACGTCGCGTTCCAGGCGGCGCGCAAGCGCAGCAAACGCGTCACCAGCGTGGACAAGGCCAATGTGCTGGAAACCTTCCAGTTCTGGAAAGACATCGTCACCGAAGTGGGCCAGCAATATCCGGACGTGGCACTGGACCATATGTATGTGGACAACGCCGCAATGCAACTGGTCAAGGCGCCCAAAAAATTTGATGTGATCGTCACCGGCAACATGTTTGGCGACATCCTCTCGGACGAAGCTTCCATGCTCACCGGCTCGATTGGCATGCTGCCTTCGGCCAGCCTGAACGCTGCCCACAAGGGCCTGTACGAACCGAGCCACGGTAGCGCGCCTGACATTGCTGGCCAAGGCATTGCCAACCCACTGGCGACCATTTTGAGTGCAGCGATGATGCTGCGCTTCAGTCTGAACCAGGAAGCAGCCGCTCAGCGCGTGGAAGCTGCGGTGAAAAATGTGCTGGCGCAAGGGCTGCGCACTGCCGACATCTACAGCGAAGGCACCACCCGTGTTTCAACCATTGAAATGGGCAATGCGGTGGTCCAAGCCATGCGCTGAGACAGCGCGTAGCGCTTGGCAACGCAAATAAATAGACTCTATCTAGACAAACGCAAGAGGACATGAGATGAAAGTTGGCAATTTGGTGGGTTTGGTTGGTTGGCGCGGCATGGTTGGCTCGGTTTTGCTGGACCGCATGCAGGCCGAGGGTGACTTCGAGCTGATTGAGCCGGTGTTCTTTTCCACCTCCAATGCGGGCGGCAAAGCACCGTCGCTAGCCAAAAATGAGGTGGTGTTGCAAGACGCGTTCGACATTGACGCCCTGAAGCGCTGCGACATCATCATCAGCGCCCAAGGCGGCGACTACACCACCGCTGTTTTCCCCAAGCTGCGCGCTGCGGGCTGGGCGGGCCACTGGATCGACGCAGCGTCTACCCTGCGCATGGACAAAGAGGCAGTGATCATTCTCGACCCCGTCAACATGCCAGTGATTAAAACTGCGCTGAGCCAGGGCGGAAAAAACTGGGTTGGTGGCAACTGCACGGTGAGCTGCATGCTGATGGGCGTGGGCGCACTTTACAAGGCAGGGCTGGTCGAATGGATGAGCACCCAGACCTACCAGGCCGCCAGCGGCGGTGGCGCGCAACACATGCGCGAATTGTTGACGCAGTACGGCACACTGAACGCCGAGGTCAAAGCCCTGCTCGACGACCCGAAGAGCGCCATCCTTGAAATTGACCGCCTGATCATCGCCAAGCAACGCAACCTGAGCGCCGCTGAGACAGCCAACTTCGGCGTACCGCTGGGCGGCTCACTGATCCCCTGGATCGACAAGGACCTTGGCATTGGCAAAAACCACGACGAACCAGGATGGGGCCAGTCCAAGGAGGAATGGAAGGGCATGGCCGAGACCAACAAGATTCTCGGCCAGGGTGATGGCTTTGGCTCGGCTGCCATTCCTGTGGATGGGTTTTGTGTGCGCGTGGGCGCCATGCGCTGCCACAGCCAGGCGCTGACTTTCAAGCTCAAAAAGAACGTGCCCAGCGCCGACATTGAGGCCATGATTGCCGCCGACAACCCCTGGGTCAAGGTGGTGCCCAACACCCGTGAAGCCACCATCCGGGATTTGACACCTGTAGCCGTCACTGGCACCATGACCATTCCGGTGGGGCGCATCCGCAAGCTGGCCATGGGGCCAGAGTACGTCGGCGCCTTCACTGTGGGGGACCAACTGCTGTGGGGCGCTGCCGAGCCGCTGCGGCGCATGCTGCGAATTTTGTTGCAAGCTTGAGTTGACTGGCTGGGCTTGGTGGCCCGTTGCCACTCTACAACATAGAATTGCGCACGCCAAGGTCAAAACGCATGGTCCACTTGTTCACAAGCTGACTTAACTTGTCAGGCTAACGTATTGATGTTATGGTGCTTTTTATTATTTCGAGTACTAGGGCTAGGCGCCCGCAACAGACCATCTGCGGCTGGCTGTAAAACCGGAGAGCACAAAGTGATTGCCAAGTCTCATCAATATCAACTTACCGCTATGGCAATCGCTGCACTCCTTAGCGTATGGAGTACCCCGGCAGCCGCTTTGTCACTGGGTCGCATCACCGTGCAGTCTGCCTTGGGCGAGCCCCTCAAAGCCGAAATTGATGTGCTCGACATCAATGCCCAGGAAGCCTCCAGCCTGGTGACCAGAGTGGCACCACCCGAAGCTTTTCAGGCCGCCGGGCTTGACTACAACCCGGCGCTGAGCAGTTTGCGTGCATCACTGCAACGCCGCCCGGACGGTCGCGCTTACCTGCGCCTCAGCAGCGACCGCGCCATCGGCGAGCCGTTTGTCGACATGATTCTGGAGGCCAACTGGGACACCGGTCGCATCGTGCGCGACTACACCATGCTGTTCGACCCGCCAAGCCTGCGCGGCAATACCAATGGTGCTCTGGCGACTGCGCAACTGCCTGCTCCAGCGCCTGAACGGTTCACCCCCCCACCCCGGGTAGCCCCGCCTGCTGCTGCGGCAGCGGTACCCTCAGCGCCACCAGCGGTCACCACGCCGCGCCAGCCAGCGCCACCCAAGCCTGCACCAACCCCGACCAAACCACCGACGACAGTAACGCAACCCGCGCCACCAGCCCAAGCCACAGCACCCACGTTCCAGGCGCGCACGCCTGATGCCGGGGCTCAGACCATCAAAGTCAAACCCGGAGATACCGCCGGCGCGATCGCCGCCAACCACAGGCCCACCAATGTGTCGCTCGACCAGATGCTGGTCGCCTTGCTGCGCGCCAATCCGGATGCCTTTATTCAGGACAACGTCAACCGGATCAAGGCCGGCGCGGTGGTGACCCTGCCCAGCCAGGAAGAAGCCAACGCAACCCCAAGGCCCGAAGCCACCCAGATCATCACGGCCCAAAGCCAGGACTTCAACGACTTCCGCAGCAAGTTTGCGGCCAACGTGGCCACCTCCAAAGTGGCGCCTGCCAGCCGGGATGTCAGCGGCAAGCTTGAAGCCACTGTTGAAGACAATAAGCCAAGTGCTGCCACCCCTGACAAACTGACCCTGTCCAAGGGCGCGGTGCAAGGCAAATCTGGCGAAGAAGCGCTGGCACAGGCCCGCAACACCAAAGCAGGCGAAGACCGTGCCGCTGAGTTGGCAAAAAACATCAAAGATCTGGACCAGCTGGCCGCAGCTGCCAGCGCACCAGCCGTGGCGGCGAGCGCGCCCGAGCCACAAGCAGCCCCACCAGCTGCAGAGTCGGCATCTGCGCCAGCGCCGGTTGCACCCGCCTCGGTAGCAGAACCCAAAAAGCCTGTTGCGCCGCCGGTCATGCCTGAACTGATGGCCGAGCCCAGCTTCCTCGACGACCTGATGGACAACCCCATGCTACCCGCAGGCGCTGCGGCCTTGATAGCACTTCTCGCAGGTCTGGGGCTGTACAAAGCCCGACAGCGCAAGAAGTCTGAAGAACTCGACAGTACCTTCGCCAACAGCGATCTGGCCTTCTCAGGCGCTAGCGGCGGCCAGAATGTGGATACCGGCGACAGCGTGACCACCGGCTCGTCAATGGTCTATTCACCCAGCCAGCTCGACGCGGTGGACGACGTTGACCCAGTGGCCGAAGCCGATGTCTACCTGGCTTATGGCCGCGATTTGCAGGCCGAAGAAATCCTGAAAGACGCGCTGCGCACCAACCCGCAGCGGGTGGCGATTCACCAGAAGCTGCTAGATATTTATGCCAAGCGGCGTGATGTCAAAGCCTTCGAGTCGGTAGCCGCCCTGGCCTTCAACCTGACCGACGGCACGGGCACCGAGTGGGAGCAGATTTGCGACAAAGGCATTGCCATTGACCCGGACAACGCACTCTACCTGCCCGGCGGACAGCCCCTGACCTCGCAACTACCAGACTTTGAGAAGACCGAGCAAGCCTCCTCACCGACAGCCACCAGCAAACTGACGCCAGACGTTGCCCAGGGCGAAGAGCCTGTTGCCACCGGCCATGGCGACCTCGATCTGGACCTGGATTTTTCGATAGACGACGTAGCTTCCGAACAAGCGTCTCCGGCACCCCCAGCCCCCCCAGCAGCACTGGCCCACAGCGACGATGTGCCCACCGCCTTTTCAGGCTTGAGCGATTTTGGCGAGACGCCACTGCCGACCATTGCTGCAGAGTTGCCACGTGCCGCAGAGAGTTTCTCTGAAGAACCCCTCGGCGCTGAAACGGGCCCTACCACGGCGCACGACCCGTTGGACGATAGCCAGGACTTTGGCGTGCCATCACTGCGAATGGAGCTTGACTACCCCCCCACCGGCCTGACCGAAGCACCCGCTGCCACCGACCCCGCACCCAGCCCGGGCGCTTCTTCAGCCAACGAACTGATGTCGTTTGACCTCGGCTCGCTGTCGCTTGACCTGGGTGAAGACAGAGCCACCATACCGGGCGAATTCATCGATGAAGCCATGGATCCGCTGGAAACCAAGCTGGCCCTGGCCGACGAGTTCCGCGCCATTGGTGACGAAGATGGTGCGCGCGCGCTGATTGAAGAGGTCATTGCCGAAGCAGTGGGCGACTTGCGCGCCAAAGCCCAGAGCGCGCTGAACAAGCTTTGAGCCGTTTCAGAGTCGCCATTTACTCTGCCTGGGGGGTCACGCATTGAGGCTGGCGCTGGGCATCAGCTACAACGGGCTGACCTACCAGGGCTGGCAAAGCCAGACGTCCGGCCTGAC
>Ga0105048_10003073_pt1 | contig 27299 bp, 20 predicted proteins | sample MAT05_FD_78382 | JGI IMG/M metagenome (GOLD analysis project Ga0105048, IMG submission 78382) | Freshwater microbial communities from Lake Fryxell liftoff mats and glacier meltwater in Antarctica - MAT-05 | ecosystem: Environmental > Aquatic > Freshwater > Ice > Liftoff microbial mat | place...
AACGCCCACATTTGCGCATCGGCAGGTAGGCGGAGCGTTTGTAACTCAATAATATTAAAGGTGCCCGTCTGCGTGTAGACATAGAGAATGGCTGCCAACATGGCGGCCGAGCCAACGAAGGTGTAGATAAAAAACTTTACCGCAGCATACACCCGGTTGCCGCTGCCCCATTTGCCGATCAAGAAGTACATGGGGATCAAGCTAAATTCAAAGAAGACAAAGAAGAGCACCAGATCCAGCGATAGGAAAACACCAATCATTGCTGTCTCAAGCGCTAACATGAGGGCCAGATAGGGCCCAACACTCTTCTCGACATAGAGATTGCTAAAGTAGATCGCAATCGGCATCAAGAAGGTTGTCAACAGAACAAGCAAGAGGCTGATGCCATCGACACCCAGGTGGTAATACAAACCGAATTCGGCTGCCCAAGGCACTTTTTCCACAAATTGCATATTGGCTTGCCCATCTTCCCAGTTGATCCAGAGCAACAAACTGATCAGAAAGGTTGCCAGTGTCCAAACCAGCGCAATCGGCTTTTTGGGCGCTTCATTTGGCACCAATAAAATCACAATGGCGCCAAGTAAGGGTAGGAGTGTGATAACAGAAAGTAGCGGAAACGTCATAAGAGCATCCTGATTTATCTGAGCCCTCGCCTGCGTTGCTAATCCAACACAAGCGAATGCTTATATTCGGGCCTTAAGTGCCAAAAACAAAGTATGCCACAACAACGGCAACGCCGATGAAGATACTGAGTGCATAGGTGGGCACGGCACCGTTTTGTAAATAACGGGCTTGTTCACCCAACGCGAGACTGCCCTTGCCAACGCCATTGACAATCGCATCAATCCCCATTTTGTCGACCGTTTTCGCAAACCACTCGGCAACCGCGCGGATGGGGTTAATAATGACAGCCATATAGAATTCGTCAATATACCACTTGTGTTCGGCCAGTGGTTGTAGGGGTTTGAAAGGCTCCACCAGCCGCTTCGTCCAGGCTTCCTGCTTGACATACAACCCATAGGCCAACAAGATGCCAAAGAGTGAGATGATAATGCTCAACAGAAACGTGAGCAACTCGATTATCAGGCTGGGCGCTTCGTGATGGCCAAGCGCGGGTTCCAACCAATGTTCCAACGTGAGCACATAGGGCAGATTCAGCAAGCCACCTACCACTGCCAACCCGGCCAAAATCCACAGCGGGATGGTCATCAGCGGCGGGCTTTCATGGGCATGATCATAGACATGCTTGTCGCGTGGCTTGCCAAAGAAGGGCACAAAGACGGCACGGGCACTATAAAATGCAGTGAGCAGCGCCGTAAAAAGTCCAATAATATATAAAATCGGATTTTGGACCAACGTGGCGGCCAGGATCGCATCTTTGGAGAAGAAACCAGAGAGCAGTGGCACACCGGCCAACGCTGCCGCGCCAATCGCAAAGGTGCGGAAGGTGGTGGGCAACTTATCGCGCAGGCCACCCATTTTGCGAATGTCCAACTCGCCATGCAAGGCGTGCATCACACTGCCTGCGGCCAAGAAGAGCAGCGCCTTGAAAAACGCATGGGTCATCAGGTGGAAAATCGCCGCGCCATAGGCACCCACGCCCACACCCAACATCATATAGCCGAGCTGCGAAATGGTCGAGTAGGCCAGAATTTTCTTGAGATCCACCTGTACCAACGCAATACTAGCCGCCAGCAGCGCCGTCAGCCCGCCGATCCAGGCGGCGGTAGTGGCTGCCCCTTCGGCAATGTGCCACAGCGTGTGCGTGCGCGCAATCATATAAATGCCTGCCGTCACCATGGTCGCGGCGTGGATGAGTGCAGAAACCGGTGTTGGGCCAGCCATGGCATCGGGCAGCCAAACATAGAGCGGAATTTGCGCGCTTTTGCCAGAGGCACCCAGCAGCAGCAACAAACAGACAATATTGGCTGTACCCACGGCCAGGCCATGTTCGGCCCCTTCAAACACTTCCAGAAAGGTAACCGTACCCAGCGCTGACCACAGCGCCACAATCGCCAAGATGACGCCGAAGTCACCAATGCGGTTGACTAGGAACGCTTTCTTCCCGGCATCGGCATAATAGCCATAGCTGTCATCGCGCTGGTCGAACCAGAAGCCGATGAGTAGATACGAAGCCAGACCTACACCTTCCCAGCCAACAAACATGCCAACGAAGTTATCGCTCAGCACGAGAATCAGCATGGCGAAGATGAAGAAATTGAGATAAATGAAGAAGCGTTGGAAGCGCTCGTCGTGCTCCATATAGCTTATAGAGTACAGATGAATCAACGAGCCGACCCCGGTAATGATCAGCGTCATCGTAATGCTCAGCGGGTCGATCAACAGTGACGCGCCCGCTTTAAATGTGCCAATGGTGATCCAGTCCCACAAATGAACGGTGACAACTCGATCTTCACTCGCGCGTCCCAAGAGACTGATCCAGACGCCAAGGGCGACCAAAAAAGATAAGATAACCGCACCGGATGCAATGGCACCAATGGTTTGTCTGTTCAATCGATGCCCAAAGAGCAGATTGATCAGGGCGCCTGCCGCCGGTAGGGCAAAGAGTAGCCAGGCAAGGTTCAACATGAATCAGTCCTTTACTACCACTTCAAAAGGTTGATTTCGTCAATATTAGTGGTCTGGGTATGGCGCGAATGGGCAATAATGATCGCCAAACCAACGGCCACTTCGGCGGCAGCAACGGCCATGATCATAAAGACAAAGACTTGTCCATTCAAATTGCCCCATTGATGGCTCAAGGCAATCAGCGTCAAATTGACACTGTTGAGCATCATCTCAACACACATCAAAATGATTAGGGCGCTGCGGCGGGTTAAGACGCCAATCGCACCGATAAAAAAGATCATTGCGCCTAGAATTAGATAGAAGTTTGTTGGGACCACGGAAACCTCACCTTACTTTGTCTCGATCTTGGAACGGCGCGCTAGCAACAAGGCACCCAACAGGGCCACCAGTAACAAGACGGCTGCTAATTCAAACGGGAGAATATATTGTGTAAAGAGTGCAAGACCTAATACCGGCGGCGCGCCACCATCGGGAATCGCCAAGGTAGGCGTACCAAATTGCTGACCAGTCATCACACTATAGGCCAGCGTAATCACCAAAATCAACCCTAAGAACATAGCGACATAGGGCGTCCAGGTACGATACGGTCCCTGATTTTCAATTCGTTCGCTACCAATTAACATAATCACGAATAGAATTAAAATAACAATGCCACCGGCATAGACAATGATCTGGGTTGCCGCAAGAAATTGGGCATCCAAGGTAATGTAGAGCACGGCCAGTGTTGCAAAGTGCGTTAACAAAAAGAGCGCACTGTGTATCGGTAGATTACTGGCTACTACCCCATAGGCAGCAGCTAGGCTAATAGCACCGATCACAATAAAGAAGAGCAATGAAAACGACATAAATCGTGTCCTTATTGATAAAACCTTTAAAAGCTGCACCATGATCCGCTTTCAGCCGAGCGTATCCAGGCACCTTTTAAATGATTTGTTCCTTACGTCTATGTAGCAGCGCTTGCGCAATTGGGCAAGGGGAGATTGCAACATCGTACAATCTCACCAGCGCGCCAGCGCTAAATTTTTACTCAGGCCGGATCACCACATTCGGTTCGCCCGGGTTAAGCAGTTGCTCTTTGGTTAAAATAAAATCGCGTCGGTTGTAATTGGCCATAGCAAATTCGTGTCCAAGCACAATCGCTTCCGTTGGGCACGCTTCTTCACAATCCCCACAGAAGACACAGCGCAATAGATTAATTTCATAGATTTGGGCGTACCGTTCACCTGGCGAAACGCGATCCGTCGGATCATTTTCGCTTGCTTCTACATAAATCGCGCCAGTGGGACAAGCTGCTTCACACAGCATACAACCGATACAGCGCTCTAGGCCATTTTCATATCGGCGCAACTCGTGCTTGCCCCGGAAACGGGGATAGAGCGGCACTGGCTCTTCGGGATACTGAACAGTGATCGGCTTACGGGCCAAGTGCTTTAGCGTCACACCCATTGCTTTGCCGATTTCAACTGCGCCCTTCAAAAAATCATTTACAGCCATGTTCATTTACCTCATGACGGTTTTACATACCAAGCTGACCAGCGGTTTGCCTCACAAGCAGTTCGAGCAGCTTGTTGCGCTTTATGCCTGTCATCCTGTTATCGGCTATCTTGTCATTTGAAAAACAACGTCAGCAACGCCGTAATCATCATATAGACCAATGCACCCGGCAATAACCTTTTCCAGGTGAATCGCATCAGTTGATCATAGCGGGGGCGACCTATACTCGCACGTACCCAAATAAAGAGAAACAGCAGTACAATCACCTTGGCAATCAGGACAAATGGCCCAATCCAGAGTACATCTTCGAGCAGGCCAAAGGGTAAGCGCCATCCCCCAAAGAAGAGGGTCGCCATGATCGCACTGGTGGTGATCATGTTGATATACTCAGCGATCATGAAGAGGGAAAATTTCATGCCGCCATATTCCGTCTGATAGCCGGCAATCAATTCATTTTCTGTTTCCGGTAGATCAAACGGGCTGCGATTGGTTTCTGCCAGAATACAGATAAAAAAGAAGGGGAACATCAGCCAGAGCCAAAGCCATTCCCACCATGCGCGCTGGCCATCCACCAAATCCACCAAGCTAAAGCCACCTGCCAGCATCAAGATGCTGACCAGGAAGAGGCCCATGGGCAACTCATACGAGATCATCTGGGCCGATGAACGCAGCGCACCTAGCAATGAATAATTGTTGTTGCTGCTCCACCCGGCCAGGATCAAGCCGTAGCTTTCGATACCGGCAATCGCCAGAATCCAGAGGAACCCGATATTGACATCGGCAATCACCGGGACCCCTTTGGCTACGGGGATCACTGCCCAAATGACCAATGCTGGAATCAAGGCCAGTGCCGGCCCCATCAAGTAGATCCATTTGTCTACATGATTTGGCACAACTTCTTCTTTAAAGATCGCCTTGATCGCATCTGCTGCCGGTTGCAATAGACCAAAAGGACCCGCTCGATTCGGACCGTATCGAATCTGAAAACGCCCAATTAGTTTGCGTTCCATCCACGTTAAATAAGCTGCCCCGGTTAAAACCGCAAAAATCAGAATCAGCGAGCGGATGATCGGAAAAACAACGAGATTTAGCCAGTCCATGAAATCCTCGTTATGAATGTGTTGACTACTGTCAAATCACCAAGCATCCAACCACCTGGCTAGGGGTAGCTATGTGATTGGATGCTTGGAAACAATCTAAATGCTGGGTACAGCTTATTTGGCCAGTTCGACCCGTACATACTCGACTGTACGGCTATTGAGCAATGCACCGACAGGTGCGCCGGGCAGACTTTCTGGAATCCAGATGGTGCCCTGTTGTACCTGGCTATCAACCTTGGCGGTCAAACGTAGCTCACCATTGCGGTTGACCACTTTGACGGTAACGCCTTCCGCAACGCCCAGATTTTTGGCATCTGCCGGATTGATGCCCACTTTCGTGCCAAATGCCATATTGTGCATTTGGGTGGTCAGTTGGAACAAATTGCCGCCATCAAAGAGCACCGTGCCGCTGACCAACGTATAGGGTTGGTTCTCGGACGGGACAAGACGCTGTTCGGCCTCGCGATAGACGGGCTTGCTGCGCACCTTGGCCGCATCCCATTGCATCCCTTGGTCGCCCAGGGCTTCCCAAGTTAGGCCGCTGTAGATCGGCACGGTCTTGCTAATGTCAGCCGTAATCGCGCGTTCATTGGCGTAGGCCCAATTGGTACCAAAGCGGTTGGCCAGATGGTCAAAGATCATCCAATCCGGCGCAGCTTTGCTGTCGGGGTCGCGCACAGCTTTATTGGTCCGTTGGACACGCCGTTCCAAGTTGGTGAAAGTGCCATCAGTCTCGGCCCAGCCTACGGCGGGCAAAACCACATCGGCCTTTTGCGCCGTCTCGGACAGGAAAAGATCCTGGACGACCAAGAAATCAAGCTTATCCAAGCCTTCTGCCCAGCCTGGGCGTTCGGTGGCCGGATTCGCCCCCATAATATAGAGCGCTTTGATCTCTTTGCCTGCGCCTGTCAGCATCTGCTTATAGCTTTTGCCGGCTTGCTTGGGCAGTGTGCAATTCCAAGCGCGTTCGAGGCGTTGACGGGCATCTACACTGTCGGCAGCTTGATGGCCCGGCAGGCGGTTGGGCAGGACACCCATATCGCGTGCACCCTGGCTGTTGGCTTCCAAACCTACGTAGGCTAACCGATTGTAGTGGCCGGTGAGCGTGGCAAGATTGGTAAGCGCATTCACGACTTGTTCGCCGGACTCGCCACGGGCAGCCATCGGCCCGTAAATGATCAGCGCATTTTCGCTGGCAACCAATAACTTGGCGGCTGCTTCGACGGCTGCCACATCGGCACCACAGAAATTGCTCAGGGCATCGTTAGTGATGTCGGCTACCCATTGTTGCAACTCGGCGGGTTTTTCGGTGCTGACCGCCAACGCGGCTTTGGTCAGCCCGTTGAGCAGCGTGACTTCGGTGCCCGGTTTGTAGCTCAGGTAGGGACCTTCGTAGCGCGTTAATTCGATCTTACGCGGATGGGCGATGATCAATTTGGCCTTGCCACGGCGCACGGCCCGTTTCAGATGGATATCTAAAACCGGTAATTCTTCGCTGGGATCTACGCCAAAGAGGAAAATCGTGTCCACCTTGGGGTTGGGACCATACTGCGGTTTCATCACTTCCGTCAGCGCGGGCAGCCCAGTGGGCAATGCCGCAACATCAGCCCCATCACGGTGATCGATATTGTTTGTGCCAATGATTTCGCGGAAGAAGCGTTGCAACAAATAGTTGCTCTCATTGGAGAGTTTGGCGCTGCCGATGGCCCCAATCGCTGCTGCGCCATTGGCACTTTTGATCGACTGTAACTTGTCGGTCACGACTTGCAGTGCTTCGGACCAGGTTGCGCCCACCAACTCGCCATTCTTACGCACCAATGGTGTGGTTAAGCGTTGGTCATTGTTGATCCAGGCATGGGCAAAGCGACCCTTGTCACACAGCCACTGGTCGTTGACGGCCATATTCTCGCGGCCAACAATGCGGCGGAGTTGATGGGTGCGGCTGTCCAAACGTACATTACAACCGACCGAGCAGTGATTGCAGACACTGGGTGTGCGCTCAATTTCCCACGGGCGATAGCTAAAGCGCGCAACGCGATTGGTCAACGCGCCAACCGGGCACAAGTCAATAATATTGCCGCTGGTCTTGGCATCGACCGGTTTGCCCTCTTGAATGTCAATAATGGTTTCGCCGCCGCGTTCAAAAAGCGCCAACTGCGGCTTGTCTTCCCACTCTTCCAAGTAGCGGATACAGCGCCAGCAGACCACACACCGTTCCTGATCCAACACAATGGTGTCGGAGATCATGTAGTGTTTCTTTTTGGGCCGCTTGGCTTCTACCAATTGGCTAAAGCCAGGGCCAAAGCGCATGGTTTGATCTTGCAACGGACACTCGCCACCCTTGTCACAGATCGGACAGTCTAGCGGGTGATTGAGCAAGATAAAGGCCAAGTTGGCTTCCTGAGTGGCTTTCACCTGCGGTGTATCTGTGCGTACTGCCATACCCTCTGCGACCGGCACCGAACAGGCAGTTTGTAGCATCGGGCCGCGTGGGCCGCTGATCTCGACCAAGCACATACGACAGCATGCCACTGGGTCAAGCTTGGGATGACTGCAGAAAACTGGAATTTCGATATTCAACTTTTCCGCAGCATCGACCACCAGTGTGCCCTTGGGCACAGAGATGGGACGATCATTAATCGTCAGGTTAACTAATTCGGTCATGAATTAACTACCTCTCGGTAATACTTCGTTCAAATCGTTTGGGCAGTCTGCAAAAGCCACTGTGTTCTTTTGCTCATCAGCCGAAAGCCCGAGTCATCACTTGCTTGGCGTAGGAACTTCCTTCCTTCCACGTTTCACAGCTGACTCAAGACAGTTAGTCGGCAGACACCATTGTATCACGGTTCAGGGGCGACTCACCCACTGGCTCCATGGTGCTGGTGGTTAATTTGCTGGGCTGGCCTGTATCTGGGCGATAAATCGGACGAATTGGAATTACAGGTCCAACATCAGTCGGATTGGTCTTTTCGATCAGGTCAATAAACTCGCCACGGAATTTGGCTAGATTGCTTTGCAAGCCCCATACGGCCGCATCGCCAAAGACACAGAAGGTCTTGCGCTCAATAAACTTGGTGATGTGTTCCATCAATTCCAAGTCCTGCATACGGCCACCACCATCTTCAATGCGTTCGAGAATGCTCTCCAACCAGCCGGTACCTTCGCGGCATGGGGTGCACTTCCCACAGCTCTCCTCCCGATAGAAGGACAAGGTGCGGCGTGCGATTTCAACCATCGAGGCACGTTGATCGATCACAAAGATGCCGGCAGAGCCCAACAGCGAGCCTGCGGCCTGAACATCTTCAAACGAGAGCTTGACATCGAGCTGTTCGGCTGTGAATAGCTTCATCGAGATGCCGCCGGGACAAATGGCTTTGATCGGCACATTGTCGTCCTGAAGCCCACCTGCATAATCATAGATCAGTTGACGCAGCGTGGTGCCATGGGGCAATTCATAGAGACCTGGTCGTTTGACATTGCCACTGAGACAGAAAATACGCATACCCGCGCTATGTTCGGTGCCCAGCTTCTTGTACCATTCCACCCCATAGCGCATGATATGGGGAATATTGCTGACCGACTCGGCGTTGTTTACAATGGTCGGCTTGGCATACAATCCTTCTACAGCGGGAAAAGGCGGCTTCATCCGTGGGTGACCCCGGTAGCCTTCCAAACTGGTGAGCAGGGCCGTTTCTTCGCCACACTCATAGGATCCGGCGCCGCGATGAATCACTAGATTCAATTTCTGGCCGGTACCAAAGATATTATCACCCAAGAAACCCTTGGCTTTGGCTTCATTCAGTGCTTGCACCAAACGTGTATAGGCAAAATAATATTCACCGCGAATGTAAACGAAGGCCAGCTCAGCTTGAATGGCAAACGAACTGATAATAATGCCTTCGATCAACTGATGCGGATCGTACTCCATAATAATGCGGTCTTTGAAGGTGCCGGGTTCAGATTCGTCGGCGTTGACCACCAAATAATGGGGCTTGGCCGGTGCTAAAAAGCCCCACTTGGTGCCGGTGGGGAAACCAGCGCCACCGCGGCCACGCAACCCACTGGCTTTGACCTGATCGATCACCTCGGTGGTTTGCATGGTCGTCAACACCCGATGGGCTGTTTCGTAACCCCCATCGGCCATATAGCTGTCGATTGTGTGGCTGTTCTCTTTGCCAACACGCCCGGTGAGATAGCGTTCTTCCATCCCGCCCACAGTATAGGGACCAGCCGCTTTGCCTTCATTTTTGGGATCGCCAGTTGGTGTCCAGCGTTCAAGGGTGCTAAAGCCCTTGCCACTTTTGACAACACCAAGGAACTTATCGACATCGGCTTCGCTCTTGAGTTCTTCAAAGTAGCGGCTTTGTCCGGTTTTGCGTTCGGTGACGGCTACCATGGGGGGCGTGCCGCACGAGCCAAGACATTCCATATGATCGAGCGTGAATTTGCCATCGGCAGTTGTTTCGCCGTGGTGAACGCCCAATTTTTCTTCTAAATGGTGCAGGCACTTATTCGCGCCCCGCAACATACAGGGTACATTCGTGCAGACCTCGACGTGGTATTCGCCTTTGGGCTCTTCGTGGAACATATTGTAGAAGCCAACAACTGCGCCAACTTCTGCCGGTTCCAGCCCTAACATTTCGGCTAGTTCGTTTTGCGCTTCGATAACACAATACCCGAATTCACGTTGGATCACGTAGAGCGCCGGCAAAATCGCCGACCGCTGACGGCCTGCTGGGTAAAAGTCCATCCATTTCTGGATTTCAGCACGTACAGATTGCGATAGGATCATGGTTTTCTTCCCAACTTTATCTATCCACTTCGCCCAGCACGATATCAATCGAGCCGATGTTCGTCACAATATCCGACAACATGTGCCCTTTGCTCATGTGGGTGACCGCATAAAGATTATTAAAACTCGGGCCATGTACATGCAAGCGATAGGGAACACCAGAACCATCACTATAGATATAGAAGCCAAGTTCGCCCTTGCTGGCCTCAATGCCATGATAGAACATCCCCGGCGCAACGCGGAACCCTTCTGTCATCAACTTGAAGTGGTGAATCAAGGCTTCCATGCTGGTATCAAGCTCGGCACGCGGTGGCAGACTCACTTTGCGTTCGTCGCTCCTATATGCGCCATCGGGTAGTCTGGCAATCGCCTGCTCAAGAATGCGCACACTCTGGCGCAACTCTTGCATGCGCAATAGGTAGCGTCCATAGCAATCGCCGGCGGTGGTTACGGGTACGACAAAATCATAATTCTCGTAGCCACTGTAGGGGGCATCACGGCGCAAATCCCAATCGACACCGCTGCCGCGCAACATAGGCCCTGTCAACCCCATGTTGATCGCATCTTCGCGGCTGATATAACCGATGCCTTCCAACCGTTCACGCCAGAGCGGGCCGTTGGTCAACATCGCCTCATACTCGTCAAAATAGGTGGGCAACATTTTGACCAGATCCTTCAAGTTCACCATAAAAGCGGGTGGCAAATCTTTCCATACCCCGCCAATGCGGATATAGCTGACGGTCAAGCGGGCCCCACAGACCATTTCAAAGAGATCGAGAATGCGTTCGCGTTCGCGCGTGGCATACATTAACAAGCTAATCGCCGTCCCCGAAACGTCCAGCGCGTGGGTCGAGAGCCAGAAGAGATGCGAGGCAATGCGCTGCAACTCGCTCATAATGACGCGAATCACTTGGGCACGTTCGGGAATCTCCAGCCCCAGCATTTTTTCTACGGTCAGCACATAGCCCAGGTTATTGTTCATCCCCGACAAATAATCCATGCGGTCGGTATAATAAACAAAATCCTTATAGCGTTTATTTTCGCCCGTCTTTTCAAAGCCGCTGTGTAGATAGCCCAGATCAGGATCAATATTGACCACATTCTCACCATCCAACTCGGCCACAATGCGTAACACACCGTGAGTGCTTGGATGATGCGGCCCCATGTTGAGAATCATATTCTCACGGCTCATACCAGGGGGCAATTTAGGGACAATACTGGTCGCTGGCAAAATTTGCTTACCCAGCGTTGTAAACTCTGGGTCACCCCAAGTGAGGGTAAAGGGTACTTCTTCGCCGCCTTCAGGAATTTCTTTGCGCAGCGGATGGTAAGGCCAATGATCGGGCATGAGAATCCTGCGGGGGTCGGGGTGGCCTTTGAAGGTAAAGCCCATCAGATCCAGCACTTCGCGTTCCGGCCAATTGGCTCCCTGATAGAGCGGTGTCAAACTTGGGACAACCGGATTGTTGCCACCGGCTGCCGAACAGATGATCATCAGGTGCTTTTTGTGCTGATAAGAGCGCAATTGATAGACTGTTTGAAAGCGCTCGGCCTCGGCTGGAATGGGTAACTTAGACCGATCCAAGGCTGTGACATCAATCAGCGCTTCATAGGCCAGGGCTGGATCCGTTTTGACAAAATTGACTACATCCAGTAATCGATCGGCGCTGACATGGACAACTTGTTGCCCATTGTGTTCACCGGCTGCCAAAATACCTTCACCGAACCGTTCAACAATGCGTTGCGTATCCGGCGTCTCGCCACTGGGTAGGGGCGCAAGCGCGGGGATCGCCGGGTCATTCAGCCCGGGCAGCGTTTCGTATGGTCGATGAACTGGAGAAACATTTAACATGGCGCGCTCCAAACTATTCGCCTGTGACTAACGTACAATTATGTGAAAACTAGCGTTTCCGAACCAATCGCATGGACTGGCCCCGGTTACGCTCTGCGCAGCACTTCCAGGGAATCGATCTGGCCGGCTGCTGTAACAACGGGAATTTCGCGGTACTTGGCAAAGGTTTCTTTCCCTTGCTTTTCGCGCAACTTGTCCAGGGCAAAAAGCAGCGCTTCGGGGCGGGGCGGGCAACCGGGGACATAGACATCAACTGGCACAATTTTGTCAACGCCCTGGATGATCGCATAGTTGTTAAACGGACCACCGGCACTAGCACAGATGCCCATCGCAATCACCCACTTGGGCTCGGACATTTGATCATAGAGCCGCTTGACGACAGGTGCCATCTTATTGCTGACCCGGCCCGATACAATCATCAGATCGGCTTGGCGGGGGCTGGCACGAAACAGCTCGGAGCCATAGCGCGAAATATCATGCCGCGCCGTGCTGGCCGCAATCATTTCGATGGCACAGCAGGCAAGACCGAAAAGCAACGGCCATGTACTGTTTTGCCGGCCCCAGTTCACCAACTTTTCCAGTTGGACGGTTAAAATTCCATCGGGTATTCGTTCTTCAAGGCCCATCTGTTCACCTTATAATGAGATTTCTAATGGACAAACCATTGATAAAGTCGTACATATCCTATGCTGGACGGCTGTATTCATACTGGGTGCGACTTTATAGGTTTATCGTTCAGCTCGGCAGACGCCTATTCCCAATCCAACGCGCCTTTGCGCCATTCATATACCAAGCCGACAATGAGGACCAACAGGAAAAAGCCCATAGGCACGATGGCAAAAGCAATCGAGTAATTGTCGCGCAGAGTGCGCATGACGGCTGCCCACGGAAATAGGAAGATCACCTCAATGTCAAACAAAATAAAGAGCATCGCCACCAAATAAAACTTAACGGGAAAGCGGCTGCGCGCATCGTTAAAGGGAATGATGCCAGATTCATAGGGTTGCAACTTCTGGGGGTTATCGCGGCGGGGACCTAATAAAGAAGGCCCGATCACCGCTACTGCACCAACGAAGGTTGCGATAATCACGAAAATCAGTAAAGGTACATACTCAATAGCCACAGCTGCTTCCTCCAGATTGCGGCTGTACAGGTTGATTGCTGTTGTTGGGCAATCCACCTGATTGCTGACAACAGAATAAACACTGCGCGGGTTAACACTACATGGCGATGACTATACCAACTCTACAGCATCTATACAGCATATAGTAACAACTACAGCAAACAAAATATAAACAACAACTACTTGTTACTACATGCTTTATTTACTGTTTGTGTTGAAATATAGGTTGTACGTGAAAGGAACGAAGTGATATAACGGCCAACAAAACATATTGACTCAACGCCGCTAACATAGCTCTGTTAACTGGTTGAGTCAGCCTGCAAAATGAAGAAAATGTACTCTTTTGCTTCATAGCATAAACGTTTGTAAATTCTATCACGAGCATCTAGGCATGTCAACTTTAGAAAATCTATTGTGAAAAATCGAACATTGCCTTTGGGTTTCACTGCTGATCCTCATAGATTCTCATAGTTTCTCAAGGCTTCTCAAGAATTGGCATCCTTTGGCATCCTGTGTTTGGTCATCTCTGTGCGCTTTTCCAATTTGTATTTTATGATTTGTTGCCGCGCAAATTTTTCCATTGTCCAGGTCGTATGCTACCATAAGTTATCATTTGTTCAATTCTACACAAATGGAACGTTCATCAACCAAAAGCGTGTATAGTCCCTTGGTTCCAGAGCGCGCGCAGAACAGATTACACGAAAATCGATCCAACCGATCCTTATAGATAAAACCCTTAAAAGTCATAGATACGCTCTCGTGTATTAACCGGGCTTATTTGTATGACTTTTAAATGGTTTGTCCATTAGTAGTGTGACGATTTGCGAGCGCAATTGATTTGTGGCAAACGCAGCTTAGCTAGCGAGCCTTGTGCACCGCTTCAGGAGTTCAATAATGCTTACTCAGTATGGTTTTATTCTGATTCTTAGTGCCTTTGCCTTTATCGTACCTGCTTCAGCCGTTGTGATGGGTTGGCTGTTGGGCCCGAAGCGCCCAGACGCGATCAAGACATCAACCTATGAGAGTGGTGTCGAAACCATTGGGGACACCTGGGTACAGTTTCGTGCTCAATATTATTTAATTGGGTTGATTTTCTTGATCTTTGATGTAGAAGTCATTTTTCTCTTTCCAATCGCCCTAGCGTATAGTCAGTTATCCCTGTTTGCGGTGATTTCTGCCATTACTTTTGTGCTGATTCTATTATTGGGTCTCTTGCTCGAGTGGCGTAAAGGCGCACTGGAGTGGAACTAACGATTCGTTCGCTCAAATAGCAGGTGGCTAGTTGGCCATTGTGGAACGATAAATCAATTTGGTGGAGACGAAAAACCATGGAGCAATGGAGTGAAAGCCTCTTCAACCTTTTAGGTGGATTGGGGCTCCCTCAAGAAGTGTCAACGATCATTGCGTTGGCCGTTGGCGCATTGGTGCTAGCAAGTGTTGCACCGGTCTTGGCGCTGGTTTTGATCTGGATTACGCGCAAAGTGATTAGCCGGATGCAAGATCGCATTGGCCCCAATCGCATTGGCCCTTTTGGCCTCTTGCAGACGGTTGCCGATGCCCTAAAGCTACTATCTAAAGAAGATATTCGCCCAGCCAATGCTGATTTCCTCTCATACGCATTAGCGCCAATTCTGTCGGTCTTCGGGGTAATTTTGACTGTGGCCGTGGTGGCGATTGCTCCTGGTTGGATCGGTGCTGATCTCAATATCGGCGTGCTTTATTTGGTCGCGCTCGGTTCAATTGGGATTATGGCCGCCCTTATGGCGGGCTGGAGCAGCAATAATAAGTATGCATTGCTGGCTGGCTTCCGTGTGGTGGCGCAATTATTGAGTTATGAAATCCCCATGGTGCTGGCAATGTTGGGCCCAGTTTTGTGGGTAGGCAGCATGCGCTTGGGTTTAATTACCGAAGCGCAGTCGCTCAATATCTTTGGATTCAACCTGGGCTTGGGTTGGTTTGTAATTTTGATGCCCGGTATGGCGCTGATCTATCTGATTAGTGCATTGGCCGAAAGCGAACAAACACCTTTCGACCTCCTGGAAGCTGAATCTGAGTTGATCGCCGGTTTTCATATTGAATATTCTGGCATGAAGTTTGCCATGTTCTTCCTGGCACAATTCCTGAATACATTCTTCCTTGGCGCGATTGGGGTGATGCTCTTCTTTGGTGGCTGGCAAGGTCCATTTGTGGATCAATTGCCGATCCTCGGTGTCTTCTACTTTTTGATTAAAGCCTTTGCCTTCTATGTGTTGGTCATGTGGATCAAAGGTACTTTCCCACGCGTCCGTGTGGATCAAATGATGTCCTTTGCCTGGAAGGTATTGGTGCCGCTGGTTCTGAGCTTGATTCTCTGGCAGATGTTGGCGATGAAACTCTTTGGGCCGGTTTGGCTGCAATATGTGGCTGTTTTGGCCGGCAATGTGATTGCGATTGGCATTGTTGTCAATGTATTGACCAGCCACTTCAAACAAGAGCAAGTTCGCACCAAGCGCGCCTTTGGCCCCAAGTCGCTGATTGGCACAATGCAACCCTATGCTGGTGATTGAGCGAAATTACACATCTGGAAAGTAAGTGTAGAAAGTAAGTGTGGAAAGTAAGTGCATCCATGATAGAACAGTTAAATCAATTAATTGAACAGTTATTGATCCAGACAGCACCCACTGTGCCGTCGATCCAGCAAGTGGTCTTTGTCATGCTGGCGATTCCGGCTGCCGCTGCGGCGCTCATGGTCGTGCTAGCCCGGAATTTGTTTCACAGTGCGCTTGCTTTGGTCGGTACACTGTTTGCGATTGCCGGTATCTATGTGCTGTTGGAAGCTGAGTTTTTAGCCGTCAGCCAGATTCTGGTCTATGTCGGTGCGATTTCGACCTTGATTACCTTTGCTATCATGTTGACACGCGGCATGATGTATGGGGCCACCTCACCGCTCAATCGCCAAGCCGGTACTGCGATCATGATTATGGTATTGCTTTTTGCTGTGCTCAGCGGGTTGGTCGCCTCGATGCCATGGCCAGAGAACCTTGTTGCGTTGGAAACTTTTTCCTGGGGCATTTTTTCCAACCGCATCACGGGCGAAGCGATTATTGCTTCGTTGGGACAGAAATTTCTCACAACCTACTTGGTGCCTTTTGAACTGATGGCCGTATTACTGTTGGTTTCGTTAGCTGGTGCCATTTTGTTGGCCCGCGATCGGCAATAGACCACTAATGGACAAACCATTTAAAAGTCATACAAATAAGCTTGGTAATACACGAGAGCGTATCTATGACTTTTAAGGGTTTTATCTATAAGTTTGTATACGACCAAAATTATCGAGATTGGGGATAAGATCATATGGTTCCTCTGAGTTGGTATCTTGTATTGGCCGCGTTTATCTTTTGTTGTGGTCTGTTGGCCGCACTGGCGCGGCGTAATGCAATTGCTGTTCTGATGGGCATTGAGCTAATGCTGAATGCCGTAAACATTAATCTGGTCGCTTTCTGGCGCTATGGTGCGGCAGTGGAACAACTAGATGGCTTGCTGTTCGCCCTCTTTGTGATTGCGATTGCCGCGGCAGAAGCGGCTGTTGGCCTGGCGCTGATCATTTCTGTCTATCGCAGCCGCAAGACCGTGAATTTGGATGAATTGACGCTGTTGCAGGGCTAAGGTCCTGTTGTTCAGGTTTGTAAAACGTAATGCCAAAACAGACATTAACGGGTACGTTGGAAGAGCAATGTGAATTTCTCTATCAACTTGCCCAGGAAAAGATGATTCAAGGAAATTACACGGGCGCGGTCTATGCGCTCAAAGAAATTGTAAAGCATGTACCATCCTTTCGCGACGCTGCCAGCTTGCTGGATGAGGCGAAACAAAAAAAGTCTGAGCAACAGCGCCTTCTTTTTTCCGCCATTGGTGGGGCAGCAATCGCAATTGCGATTGGGACGCTCTTGCAATTGCCCAATGATTGGTTATTTTTGATTTTTGCCACAGTTGGTGCCTTCATTGGGTTTGGTATTAGTAATTTTATTGAACTGCGTAAACGTCGTTATTAGTGTATGCTGAATTGCGCGCTTATTCATGCAAAACGGACTAAGCTGACCTACACACAATTTACCATATACTGCTATCGCTACTAGGAAACGATTGAGAATCTACGTCACCGTTACATCACTGTAGGGTGATTAGGTCATGACAGATGAGGTTTGCTCATGGATGGATTTCTAAATTTAGCCTGGCTGGTTCCTGTTCCACCCTTTTTAGCTTTTCTGGCAATTGTCCTCTTTTTGAACCCCAATAAGACGGTCAGTGCGATTGCTGCGATCAGCGGTGTTGTGATTAGCTTATTATTGAGCTGGCCAATTGCATTCTCTGCCTTCCTCACTGACCATTTTGGTGAACATCCGGTAGAGGGGCAACTCTTTTCGATTCCAACAGGGGGAAGCGCGATTTCTGTTGGTTATCAAATTGATCCGGCCAATGCGCTCATGTTATTCATGTCGTCGTTTCTGCTGGTCATGATCTTTGTCTATGCCAGTGGCTATATGACGTTCCCGCCCCATCTCAAGCCAGAGGCGTACCCGGAAGCCTACCGCCAAGGCAAAGACCCACGCTATAGCCGCTTTATGGCCTATATCAGTCTCTTTGCAACAGGGATGTTTGGCTTGGTAGTTTCCAACTCGCTGCTTACCTTCTTTATCTTCTGGGAAATCATGGGGTTGTGCAGTTACCTACTCATTGGTTTCTGGTATGAAAAGAAATCTGCCCAAGCCGCGTCGATCAAAGCCTTTATGACCACACGCATCGGCGATGTGATCATGTTGATCGGCATGATATTCCTCTACATTCACAGCGACCCCAGCAGCTTGATGTTCAGCGATATTCTGAAAGCTGAAAATCTGCACCACCTCGGCGAGTTAATGGTTACGATTCCGTTGGTTAATGTGACTGTACCTTGGGTAGCGGCCATTGCTGTGCTAATTTTCTTTGGCACGGTAGGCAAGAGTGCACAGTTCCCATTACATGTCTGGTTGCCCGATGCCATGGAAGGCCCCACACCCGTGAGCGCCATGATTCATGCGGCGACCATGGTTTCGGCAGGTGTCTTCTTGTTGGTGCGTATGTTCCCGCTCTTCTATGTAGCTGGTGAAGTATCGCCGAATACAATGCAATTTGTAGCCTTTATTGGCGCGTTTACAGCGATCTTCGCTTCGACAATTGCCGTGGCGCAATGGGATATCAAGCGCGTGTTGGCCTACTCGACGATCAGCCAGCTTGGCTTTATGATTGCGGCAATTGGTATTGGCGCATACGTAGCCGCCATTTTTCATCTGATTACTCACGCCTTCTTCAAAGCTTTGCTCTTCCTGGGTTCGGGCAGCGTGATTCATGGGGTGGAGCATGGGCTGCATCATGTGCATGAACACAGCGGACATGGTCATGGCGATGCTGCGCACGCTGATGATCATGGGCATGGGGCACCGGGTGAGTCGCATACGACACGTGTCTTGATTCCGCGCCCCGATGGTGCGTTGGATCCCGAAGATCCGCAAGATATGCGCAACATGGGCGGTCTCTTGAATCGTATGCCGCGTACTGCTTACACCTTTATTATTGGTGGTCTAGCCCTGAGTGGTTTCCCGCTCTTGACGGCTGGCTTCTGGTCGAAGGATGAAATTCTGGCCAGTGCGTGGTATGGTGGCAATACTTGGGTCTTCTGGACGCTGGCGATCGCGGCCTTCCTCACCGCTTTCTACACCATGCGTCAAATAGGGCTCTCCTTCCTGGGCAAGCCACGCACCGAGATGGCGGCGCATGCCCCCGAGAGTGTGGCGGCTATGACGATTCCGCTGATTCTGATTACACCTTTTGCGATTGGGTTGGGTTGGTTCGGCATTCCTGGCTGGTTTGGTATTACCAACTGGATCGAACATTTCCTCGAACCCTATGTGGAATACCTGGGCTTTTACTCTGTCCATCCCACATTCAACATTGTGCCGTTGGCCGTGTCCGTTATTGTGGCGTTGGGCGGTTTGGCCGTCGGCTATGTCGTCTATGGCAAAGGGTTGCAAGAAGGCCAGATCGACCCATTGCGTAAGCTCTTAGGACCGTTTTGGTTGGTGTTACATAACAAATACTATATTGATGAATTATACAAAAATACGATTGTTGCGCTAACCCTTGCGCTCACTAAATTCCTCTACTGGGTGGACGATCTCTGGATTATCGATCCGATTGTGAATGGTATTGGGAAAGGTGCCGTATGGCTTTCCAAAGTCGCGGCAGACTTTGATCGGATTGTGGTGGATGGGTTGGTCAACCTGATGGGCACGTTGTCGGATGGAGCTGGACGCATCCTGCGCAATACGCAAGATGGCCAAGTACAGGTCTATTTGATGGTGCTCGCTGTTTCTGTTACAGTTTGGCTGCTGCTCAAGGCGCTGCCAATTTTCTTGACGTTGGTGTAGTGGGAAACGGGTAAATTGATAGACTAGACCATTGTGTAGCCCTATGCAGGCTACTTTATGCTGCTGACTCTACCATGTTCTGTCTATTGATTTACCCCTGGTGTCACAAAACTTTTTGAGAAAATTTACTTTCAGATTGAATTCCAAAAGTAAGGCTCTGCGGAGGGAAAATTCATGGAATTCCTAAATTCATGGTTGTTGGTTTTGATTTTGTTCTGGCCTGCGGTTGCTGCCATCCTTGCGTTGATGTCCAGCAATGAGAAGGCAATTAAATGGGGTTCGATCTTTGCCAGTTTGCTACCTCTGGGCTTGAGCATTTACATGCTCTTTGCCTTTGATTTTAATGCAACAGGGATGCAATTCTCAGTCAAGGTGCCCTGGATTGAAGCATTAAATGTCAGTTTCCATTTGGGCGTGGATGGCTTGAGTGTTCCGCTAATTTTTCTGACGGCGCTGCTCTCGACACTTAGCATCTATTACAGCGCTGGCACAATTCGCACGCGCGTAAAAGAGTACTTTGTCATGTTCCAGTTGTTGGCGTTAAGCATGTTCGGCGTCTTCATGGCATTGGATTATGTGCTCTTCTACGTCTTCTGGGAAATCAGCTTGGTGCCCATGTATTTGTTGATTGGCATTTGGGGCGGCCCCAATCGCAACTATGCTTCGATCAAGTTCTTTATTTATACCTTGATCGGTTCGGTTGCTATGTTGCTGGCCATTCTTGGTACCTATTTTGCCACTGGTACCTTTGACATTTTGGATGCCGCGGCGCTGAAGCCTTTCCAGAATCTGCCTGCATCGGATGCCCTCTTGCTGACCAGTTTGGCTTTCTGGGGGTTCTTCTTCGGCTTTGCCTTCAAAGTGCCTAGCTTTCCCTTCCATACCTGGTTGCCCGACGCACATACGGAAGCACCCACGGCTGGCAGTGTGATCTTGGCCGGTGTTTTGCTAAAACTGGGTGCCTATGGCCTGCTGCGCATTGTGCTGCCAACCTATCCAACCGCCAGCCAGTATTGGGCGCTCTGGATTGTGGCGCTGGGCGCGATTGCTATCGTCTATGGCGCGTTTGTCTGCGTAGCGCAAACTGACTTGAAGCGCTTGATTGCCTATAGTTCGGTCTCGCACATGGGTTATGTCATGTTGGGCATTGGCGCGGCGGCACAGGTGATTACGCCCGAAGGGTTACAACAAGCTTCGCAGGTATTTCACCTTTCCGAAGAAGTCTTGCGTGATAGTGCTGTCATGGCAATTAACGGTGCTACATTGCAGATGTTCAACCATGGCATTATCACCGGTGCTTTGTTCTTGTTGGTAGGTATCATCTATGAAAGGGCCCATACGCGCGAGCTAGCCAAGTTTGGCGGTCTCAGTTCCAAGACGCCATACTTTTATGCGTTTATGCTCGTGACCGGCTTCGCGAGCCTTGGGTTGCCTGGGCTGGCTGGCTTCTGGGCTGAATTCTTTACCTTTCGCGGTGCGTTTGCGATTGTCCCCTACTGGACTGCTTTCGGCTCGATTGGTATTGTCATGACGGCTGTCTATATTCTATGGCGCATCATACAAAGCGTCTTTCTGGGCGAATATGATGAACACAAGGTGCATCATTGGACGACAGCCCAGGGCGAACATGCAGATGGCCCGACCGACATGGTTGCCTTTGAGAAGATCACTCTGTGGCCCTTGATCATTGCTATGTTCGTGTTGGGTATCTTCCCAACTCTGATCTTGAATTACTTCAACGGCGCGGCAGTGCAGTTGATCGACTTTATTCACGGTATTCTGTAATCAAAGTAGCGTAGCAAGCAGTAGCGTACACTAGAACATCTACTGCTTGCTGACCTACCTTTTTGTATACAAGGGGGCGACCTTGAGCGAAGTAACAGTCGGTTCACTTGGGTCGATCTTGCCAGAAATAATCCTGCTCTTTGGTGGTTTGCTCATTTTGATCCTGGACACCACGTTGGGCAATAAGAATGATTCGGGACGTGGCTATATGGCCATCTCTGTGTTGTTCTTGTTTGTTGGGTTAATCGGCGTGATTGCACAATTTGGTCAATTTTTGGCCGGGCCGGTCGTGCGCGAACCTTTTACCGCGCTATCGGTGATTGATGTTGATCCATTTGGCCTTTTCGTAAAAATTACAATCTATTCGGCAATGTTGCTTGTGGCTGTCTCGGGCGGCGCTTTTATGAATCGCCGCGTGACGGGCAAAGGTGAGTTTTGGTCACTTTTCCTCTTTGTCACCATGTCCATGAGCTTTGCCGTCAGCGCAAACAATTTGCTTTTAATTTTCCTGGCAATCGAATCACTTTCGATTATCAGCTATATTCTGGTGGGCATTGTCTACACAGATAAACGTAGCACTGAAGCTGGCGTCAAATATTTTCTCTACGGTTCTGTCGCCTCTTCAGTCATGCTCTATGGTATGAGCCTGCTCTACGGTGCCTCGGGTTCTCTCAACCTGCAAGCCATTGGCCAGGCCTTTGCAGAAAATGTGCATTTGGAACCGGTGGCGCTGATCTCCATGCTGTTAATATTGGTGGGGTTGGGCTTCAAGACAAGTCTTGCGCCTTTCTATCAGTGGGTACCGGATACATACGATGGCGCACCTACGCCGATCACGGCCTATCTATCCACGGCCTCTAAAGCAGTGGGGTTTGCTGTGTTGGCGCGTGTCTTTATTGTGGGCTTTGGTGCCTTTCGTTCCGACTGGATCCCGATCTTGGCCGGTATCAGCATTTTTACGATGAGTGTTGGCAACCTAATGGCCTTGCGCCAGACCAGTGTCAAGCGTATGCTGGCCTATAGCTCGGTGGCCCAAGCCGGCTACATTCTCATTGGTCTTGTTGCTGTCGTATCCAGTGAGCAAGGGGCAGTTGCTACCTTGACCATGAACGGCCTCAATGGCTTGCTCATCTATCTTTTCGCCTATCTATTCACCAATGTGGGTGCCTTTATGGTGGTGATGGCCGTTGAAGAGGATACTGGCAGCGCCAATATTGAAGGCTTTGAGAACCTCTCGCAACGTTCTCCATCGCTGGCATTTGCCATGTTTCTCTTTATGTTGAGTCTAACGGGTATTCCGCTGACGGGTGGTTTTATCGCCAAGTTCTATGTCTTTGGGGCCGCTGTTCAGCATCAATATTTCTGGTTGGCTGCCATTGCGACCATTAACGCTGCAATTGCTGCCTACTACTATTTGAATGTCGTGCGTGCAATGTTCTTTGGTGCCCATGTCGAAGACAAGAAGCCGCTGTTTATCAGTATCCCTGTCCAACTGGCGTTGATCGTGTGTGTGGTTGCCACCTTCTGGATCGGTCTCTATCCGCCGAATCTGATCGACTGGGCAGACAACGCTTCCCGTCAGTTGCTCGCACTCGTTTTCTAGTTGCTGGTTGGCGAAGCGTATACGCTGACAAGTTGTGTCGCTAGTGTAGTGCAAATATTGTAACAGAGTTGCAAACGTCAAGGTCCCGGTTTCGTTGCCATGGTCCTTGACGTTTGTTTTGTCTACGGCTAGCTTTCTCTCTGAATCTGATCTTGTCGGCCAAATTTACGGTTAGCCTGCGGTCTGTTGGCTGGGTGAAGCGACATAAGGTATAATCTCACCTGTGAATGACTGGTTTTCTGCACACCGTTGGCATGGGCTTCAACACTACATTGGTAGATTGACGCCCTTCTGCGGTTTAGCTTTGATCTTCTTATTACTCTGGCTACCAACCTGGGCATGGGCGCAAGGTGGGGTTATTCCCACGCGCAATGCCGTTATCAGTGTGGCGGTCATGCCTGGCGCGCCCGACAAGGTGCTGGCTGGCACCTTGAATGCGCCCGATCCGCCCAGTGTCTATCGCAGCGCCAATGGCGGGATTGCGTGGTCACCTGCTACCCAAGGGTTGCTCGAAAATATCAGTATTGCCGGTCTGGCTTTCGATCCCCAGAATCCGCGCATTGTGTTGGCGGGTGATGGTGGCTTTGGGAATCTGTTTCGCAGCAGTGATAGCGGGGAAAACTGGGAAGAGTTAATTGATTTTCGGGGCTTGCTCTCGGAAAATAGCGCTGTTGGCGAATTGTATGCGGACATTGAAGGCGGCAAAAGCGTCTTCTATGTCTGTACGCGCTTTGATGGCGTTTTTCGCAGTGAGGATGGTGGCAATAGCTGGCAGAAATTAGATGCCGGTCTGGCTGGCGAAGCGCGCCGGGTGCGCGAGCTAGCTCAATATGGCGATGTGCTCTACGCGGGCACCCACGCCGGTATCTATCGCTTGCCCGCCGCTGCTACCACCTGGGAATTGGTGGCTGGGTTTCCCAATAATCAGATCGTCTTTAGCATGACGGTGGAAAAAAATGTGCTGTACGCCGGTACGGGCAATGGCCTTTACCAAAGCGTTGACGGCAATACTTGGGAGCGCATGGCTGGCTTCCCCAATACGGTTGTCTACGATGTGGTGACAACGGGACGCTTGATTGTGGTCGCCACCGAAAATGGCTTGTGGACGGGTGCTGGTAATAGCTGGCAATTGGCAACCCTCAATGGCGTGCCCTATGATGGGGTGGTCTATGCGGTTTCCAATACGCCCAAAGCCCCGCGCACAATTTATGCCGGTACAGTGACCAATTGGGTGCTGCGCAGTGATGATGAGGGTGTTACATTTGGGTCGATTGCGGATATGCCGGCCATCAATGTACGGGCGGCGCTAGCCACGGCGACCCCGACCTTTACGCCAACACCGACCCCGACCGATACGGCAACCCCCACCAATACGCCGACGGAAACGCCCACTGCCACACCGACATTTACGCCAACGGATACCCCCGTCCCTACGGATACACCAACGCCAACCAGTCTGCCGACCGAGACACCCACCCTGTCCCCGACACCAACGGTGACGGAAACACCTGTGCCTGCCTTATTTGAGACACCCACAACGGTGGCGGCAACGCCAACATTGACTGCTGGCGTGCCGATTACGGCACCCTTGCCTGTGTCGATAACAACGACATTGATCTCTTCGCCAACGCCAGAGGGTACCAGTATTGATGTGGCGCAAGCGCCAGCCATTATTTCGCCAACCCTGCCCATCACCAATAGCGAGAGCCTGACCGGCGTCAATATTATTACGGTGGAGATTCCTCAAGTCCCACCAACGCCCACCACGACACCGACCGACACCGCAACGCCCGAGGTACCAACGGCAACGATTACCCCCACGCCGACGGTGACTGACACGCCAACCCCGGAACCGACACCAACGCACACGCTGACACCGACCAATACACCCACGCCAATTGATGTCGCTGCCATTGTCTATTCAAGTTTGCCGCCGGTGATGGTGGGTGTGAGTGTGTTGCTCGTCGCGGTGATTGTGATGGCTGGTCTTTCGATCGTTCGTGGGCCGCGCGATATCTAATGCGTTGTCGCGTTACACAGTTGAAAAGCACAGTTGCCTAGCTATACTATCCATAGGACCCTATGCGCTCGCTAGCCGAATTACTCAGTTATATACCCGCCTATCAATTCCATACAACCGGCGACCCAACCCTGGTCATGATCGAACAGGTCGTTTTTGACGGCCGCAAGGTGCAGCCGCAGACGCTCTTTGTGGCGTGGCAAGGGCGTGCTACCGATAGCCATCGCTTTATTCCCCAAGCAACGGCACGGGGTGCGGCGGCTGTCATTGGCACACGCTCGCCAACCGAGCTTGCACAACAAGGCATTGAACTATCACCTACGCTACCCTATATTCAAGTCGCAGATAGCCGGTTGGCGCTGGCGCTTTGTGCGGCTGCTCTCTATGATTTCCCCAGCCGCACCATGACCACCATCGGCGTGACGGGCACTGATGGCAAAACAACCACTTGTTCGCTCTTAGAAGCAGTTTTCAAAGCTGCCACCCAAACTGCCGTGCAACCACAAGGGCAAGTTGGTGTCATTACCACTGTCGCCGCGCACATTGGTGGCGCAGAGATTGATACAGGCTTTCATGTCACGACCCCGGACGCGCCCGACGTACAACGCTTGCTGGCCCAAATGCGCGATGCCGGTTGTCGTTATGCCGTGGTAGAAAGCACAAGCCACGGGCTGAATCAAGCCCGCGTGGCGGCCGTTGATTTTGATATTGCCGCGGTGACCAACATTACCCACGAACATCTGGATGAGCACGGCAGTCGCGCGGCCTATGTCGCCGCCAAAGCCCTGCTCTTCCGGGCGCTCTATGCTTCGCCCGCCAAGCCCGGCATACCACGCTGTGCCGTGCTCAACGCCGACGATGAAGGCAGTTTTGCTGCGCTGCAAGCAGTGTTGGCAGAAGAAGCCAACCAACATGTTGAGGCCGTGGCCGTGCGGTCCTATGGTGTTGCCGCCGCGGGAAAGATAGGGTTGGACGTGGCGGCGGAAAATATTGACTATGCCGCCAACGGCACACGTTTTCACTTGCGCTGGTGGGGTGGGGAATTTGCTGTAGAGACAGGGTTAATTGGCGAATTTAATGTCTCGAACGTGTTGTGCACGGCAACAGTGGCGCTGGCACTGGGCCTGGAGCCGGCTGTGATCCAAGCCGGCATCGCTCATTTTGCCGGTGTGCTGGGGCGCATGGAGCGCATTGATTGTGGTCAATCCTTTTTGGCAGTGGTAGATTTTGCGCACTCGCCCGTGAGCCTGGAACGGGCCTTGCTGACGCTGCGCAAAATGGTGAGCCATGATGAGCAAGGTCGGCCCGGGCGCTTGATTGCTGTTTTCGGCAGTGCCGGCCTGCGCGATGTTGCCAAACGGCGGCTTATGGGACAGGTCAGTGGTCGCTTGGCCGATTTCACGGTGGTTACGGCAGAAGACCCACGCACCGAAGAGCTAGCTGCCATCAAAGCGGAAATCAGTGCTGGTGTGCAGGAATATGCCCAGGCCGATACCTTTGTCGTGGTGCCAGATCGTGCCGCCGCCATTCAATTCGCAGTCGATATGGCGCGCACGGGCGATATTGTCGCAGCCTTTGGCAAAGGGCACGAGCGTAGCATGTGTTTTGGCGATACAGAATATCCGTGGAGCGATCAAGATGCGATGATCGCGGCGTTGAAGCACCGGCGTACGACATCGCTAGTTACTGAAAACTAGCTTGAAGGGCGCTTGTGTCTTCACTCGAATTGGTGTATCATTTTTCAAAACTATACTCATAGAAATTCTCTGTACAAGTACCACATTTTTTATCCAAAAACTCGGTCGTATACTACGCTGTGTATCTCTAACGTGTATTACAAACTTCACGACGAAGCCACTAAGAGTTTACACAGGATGCGCAATACGGCTATCAGCACAAAGGAGACTGCAAATGCGGGCAAAACCAAGGTTTGTTAGAATCTGCGCGGTTGCACTCGTTGTCAGTTTGGTGGTGAGCGCCTGTGGTGGTGGCACAACGGGTAAAACCTGGTTTAACCTGCCTTCCCTGCCGGTAACAATTCAGAGCGATGGCGCGGTTCGCCTGTTTGGTCTCACGGTTAGTTATGTGGACCCTGCGCTCGTGCTACAATTGCAGACCGCCAACATCCAACAACTTGAAGTGCGGTTCGGCTATAATGGGATTTTGATTTATGACAATGGGCAACCACTGCCCTATGTCACTTGGGACGCCGAATCAGTGGCGACCCTGCAAGATGTGATTCGCAATGCACCCAATATCCCGAATGCCGGTTTGATCGCCAGTGCGTTGCCCTGGTTGCGCCAAATTGGCTTGGGCGCATCGATCGATGTTGCCAATACCGCGACCCCCGACATGCGCTGGAATGGCGAGGAGACGACTGCTCTGGCCGAACCAGTGGAACCAACGATTGGACCTTTCCAACTGGGTGGCATTGCGTTTGATCCACAAGGCAATCTGAGCATTGGTAGCTTGGCTGCTGCCGATCTGGGTGTCGCTGG
>Ga0105048_10003074_pt1 | contig 27294 bp, 19 predicted proteins | sample MAT05_FD_78382 | JGI IMG/M metagenome (GOLD analysis project Ga0105048, IMG submission 78382) | Freshwater microbial communities from Lake Fryxell liftoff mats and glacier meltwater in Antarctica - MAT-05 | ecosystem: Environmental > Aquatic > Freshwater > Ice > Liftoff microbial mat | place...
GATGACCGCGCTCGCCGATGATCCGGAATAAGCCGGGCGAATCCGCGTTGTAGGTTTATAAGTACCGTCTCCGATAATCACTACGTCACCCGCGGCGGCAACGGAGGCAGCTTTATTGATTGTTGCATACGGCTGGCTAGGACTGCCGTCATAGGGTGCGCTATCACCGCGTGAGCCTGAGGCCGCCACGTAAATATTCCGCGCATTAAGTGCGGGAGTAATCACAAGTAAAAGCGCGAGTATACGAGCTAAAATTTGCTTTTTGAGGTAGGGGGGCATTTTTTTCGGGGGATTATGGGTTTTTGCGGAGTAAGGGAAAATGGAAGCGGGGAAATAACGGCAATAGAGACGCCATCCAACAGCAGCATAAGCTGCGTAATTTTAGACCAATACAATGACTCGATCTTCGTTTGATACTACGATGTATAAGGTAAGTCTTTGCGCATAGGATTGGACATTTACGTTCATTCTTGAGCGCGCCAAACCTAAACAAAGCGCTGCCAGCTTGAATGAAATTCCTTAAAAGGGGATCTGCAAAATGTTCGGAAAGCTGACAGCTACAGAAGGATAACTTTGATAAAATTAACACAGAAATCAGGGAAATATATTTATTTCATACAATTACAGTTTCTGACCGCGCCAATCCCGCCAGGGAGTCGTCACCGTCAATTCATTTTAAAAGCTGATCGAGCAAAACTACAAATTCATCCACCCGCTCTAGCCTCTCATGCAATGACTTGAGTTATGCATTTTAGTTCCAAACAATCGTGCACCTACGCGTTTTGAATGAGGCCTTGACCTATGCTTGCCCTATTATTCCGGGCAGACGCTGAGCGTGATGATTGCGGGTTGGCTGGACCGGCCAGCCGGTTTGATGTAATCGGGTGCGAGTGCGCTATCGGTGGTGCGCACTTGCTAGCGTCGTTTTTTCCGACCGTACAATCCGGCTTCGCGCATTGCAGCCCCACTCACGAAACCTAAACCATCAAGCACCGCGTCAATGTTTATCCTTTTGCCGCTGCGGGTAAGTCGTTGGCCTTTGTCGGCAAATCTGCCTCTTTTCGTCTTTCGTTTACAAGCAGGATCCCTTCATTTCACCCATCCCTTCTTAACTGTTATTCAGCTCTTTCTATGCCCAACACCTCGCCTACCCTTCCGGAAGATCCTCCTCAGCCCAACGCGTCGAGTTCCGACCGCCCCCCCATAACCCACCATAACAAAACGCTACCGGAAGACCGAGTGCCCTTTGTTACCAAAGCGTCTTTTGGTGCGGCCAGCATGGTCGGCTTGCTAACGAGCAATCTCACGATGGGGGCGACAGGGCTTGTCACGCCTGTCTACGTTGTCGCCTTAGGCATCTCGCCTTCGACCGTCGGCATTGCGATGGTAATTTTCCGTATCTACGACGCTTTGACTGACCTTGTGATGGGTTGGCTGTCAGATAATACCCGAACCCGTTGGGGACGCCGTCGGCCCTACATGCTGCTCGGAGCTCTACTCTGCGCAATCGTGCTCCCCGCTATGTGGATGGTGAACCGCGACTGGTCGACGTCGATGCACACCGCGTGGCTCATCGGCACGGGCATCGCTCTCTATACCTGCACCACCATTTATTGCGTGCCCTATGAGAGTTTCTCGCTCGAGCTCACACCCGACTACCGAGAACGAACAAGCGTGGCCTCCTACCGGATGGTGATTTCGTCGTTAGCGGGACTGCTCGTGGGCTGGTCGTGGTACATCACCCAACTCCCGATGTTCAACGACCCGATCACCGGCAAGCCTGATATTCTCATCGGTGCGCGTGCCCTGGCCGTCGTCGCTGCCGTGGGCGTTTTGCTCTTCGGCCTCGCCCCCGTCTTCTTCGCGCGTGAGCGATATTACGCTTCCGCCAGTAAACAAGCGAAGGTCACGCTCCGCGGCAATTGCAGTGCCGTCCTTAAAAATCGTCCCTTCCTCCTGCTCGCCACCTTTGGCGTCTTTGCTGTGACCGGCTCGTTTTTGACCGAAGGCATCGGTTTCTTCACCAATCTCTACTATGTTTGCCAAGGCGACCAAGTGCTCGCCGCCAAAATCACTGGCATTCGCGCCGCGATGTGGATGCCCGCCTCAATTGTCGCCGTATTTGTCTTTCAGTTAATTGGGGGCCGCTGGAGTAAGACCCACGCGTTACTCATCGCATTAAGCTTGTCGCTATTCTCGATTGTATGCCGTTGGTGGATCCTGCGCCCCGACCTGCCCTACCTAAGCCTGGTTAGCAGCTTTCTGCTCGCGTTTGGCATAACAGGGATGTGGCAGATGCTGCCCGCAATGAATGCCGACGTAATCGATTCCGACGAGTTGAATACGTCCATCCGCCGCGAAGGCGCTTTTGCCTCCATCTTCTCTTGGTTCATGAAACTCAGTTTCACTATCGGCTTGGGTCTGCCAGGCCTTATTGTGGATTGGAGCCGCTTTGAGATTGCTAAAGGTGCCGCCCAAGGACCGGGCATTATCACCGCGCTGCGCTTATGGGACACGATTTTCCCCGCTATCCTTACGGCAGTCGCCATCGTCCTTGTTTTGTTCTATCCCCTCACGGTTTCCCGCATGCAAAAAATTCGCGCTGCGCTGGAGACTCGTCGCGGCAAGCTCTAAGCCCCAAAATACACTTCTCGCGGCAAACCCAGCTCGCAAAAACGTCGGCGTTCAAACGCCGACGTTTTTTGTGTCCCTTTTGTCATGCCCCATCGGGCGAGCATTCAGATTTCTTTTTAAAGGCACATCGAGAATTGCCGGCGTGCGCCGCTCTCCGTGCATCGCCTGTAAGCGAACCAAAGCAAAGCGCCAGAGTGATTAGCTCTGGCGCTTGATACTCATCGAAAACTTCGTCGAGAAGTTTGCGACGAAGTGGAAGAAGGACTTTAACGTTTTTTGGTAACCTTGCGCACACCACCCAGCAAGGCCAGCACCATCAAAAACCATACGCTAGGCGCACCACCACCGCCACTGCCCGAGGAGGACGAACTGCTCGATGAACTCGATGATGAGCTGCTACTGAAACTTGAACCACCTGATGACGAGGAACTGCTGGAGGAGCTCGTGAATTCATCCGCGCCGATATCGGGCAGCGATCCGCGAGCGTCGCCATCGATATCCACCGTCACAGCGGAGATCACGACACCGCTATCCACCACGCCCGTCTGCGTGGCTTTCAGATGTAGGTCAGCGCTGGTGACAGCCGTGAACCACGTGCTCTGGGCCGTGGCGGAATTACTGGAGACAGTGCCGATGGCTCCATCGCGGGCGGTGATAGCTTTATTGGTGAGATTGTTTTTTATCACCGCGCCGGTGGTGGTGGCGTAACGGTATTCGATCGCGTTGGCGTAGGAGGCGGCTTGATACACCGAGTTGAAATACACCTCTGCGTTCGCGGCGGATTCCAGCGAGATACTGGCGACCGAAGCAGCAGAGGTGTTGTTATTCGCGACCATGTTATTACGGATCATGCCGCCGGTGTGAGTAACACCGCTGCTTCCCGAACCAAAGCCGATCGCCACGTCGCAATTCAGGATGAAGTTATTTTCAATGATTGTGCCGTTAGCGCCACTGTAGAAGTGAAGGGCTGGTTCGGCCGGTGTCGAAGTCGCGCTGGCAATGCCGCCAAAGGTATTGCCAGAAACAAGCCAATTGGCGCACTGCACGCCATCGACCGCCGCCTTCGTGGAGGCCGTGGTGTAGGTGAAAGCGCAGTTGCTGATCGTGCCGGTGTCGGCACCCGATTGGATCGCGATGGCGTGAAGCGGAGCGTTTTTAAAGGTAAGGCGGTCGATGACCACCTCGTCACCGGTGACGCGGAGAATGTTCGCATCAACCGCAAGACCAGAACCATCCAGAATCGCCTTGGCAGTGCCGGTGGTCGGCCCCTGCAGCGTCACCTTGTTGCCGGAAACAACCGGGAGCGGCGCGGTCAGTGTGTAGGTACCAGCGGCAAGACTGATCGTATAAACGGGGCTAGTATTAGCAGCGGCGGTGGTGAGCGCGTTCGTCAGGCCGGTGACATCGCTGACACTCGGACCCGTAACGGTCACCGCCGAGCTGGCGCTGGTCATGCTGTCGAACGAGGTCGAAACGACAACGGTGTAAATGCCCGAATCAGTATTCAAAGCGGCCGGTATGCTGAGCGTGGCAGCAGTTTTGCCCGAGAGATCGACACTGTCTTTCTTCCATTGGTAACTGATGCTGTCGCCCACGGCGCCAACACTGAGCGTGAGCGCGGAGCCTACATTGACATTCATCATCGCGGCCGGCTGGGTCAGGATGATCGGTTGGCGTTCAAAGGCACCGGCATCCAGCGTTCCGTCCGTTCCGCGCGGGTAGCCGAGAATATCAATGCGCCCGGTGCTGGGGTTGATCTGGCCAAGGTTGAAAGCAAGGCTGCCCGCGGCGAGTCGGAAGTCGTTGCTGGACGCATCGACAAAGATTGGGCTGGTCGTAGTATGGTTACCTATGTCCCCCGAATAGGTAGCGGCCGGCGTGCTGCCCGCGCCCACCTGATAGAGGTTGTTATAGAATCTAACGCCGACCATCCCAGCATTATCAAAGACCACCGGATTGAGCGGCTTGGCCTGACCGACCGAGGTGACCGTTTCATTAGCAATGACTACACCCGCCAAAGCAGGGGCTGAAACCATGATATTATTATAAAAATAAATATCATCCGACTGATTCGACCACAGCTCTCCATATTTAAGCACCTGACTATTGTGATAGGAGGTATTATTCACCACCGTGACGCGACGCGAGGTGTAGGAGTGCATTCCGGAGGAACCGTTAAACGCTGTCAGATTGCTCGCGACTAAAGTACGGCCCGGGTAAGAGCCCCGGGTGGCATTGCCTTGGGTGCAATAAAAATTATCAATAATGATGCCGTTGCCGTCGGAGAGGGCCCCTGTGCTGCCCCAACGCTTCAGACACTGATTGTGAATCGTCTGGTTGCCGAGAATCAGGTTACGATAGCCACTCGCGGTGGGCAGCCCGGCGTAATTAAAGAACTGGTTCAGGGAAATGCCAGACGTGGCGTAGACATTCCAGTAGCAGTTATCGCGCACCAAGCAGTTTTCGATGCTGAGATAGTCGGTGGGCCCCCCGCCAATGCCGCCACCCGAACAATTGCGGACCACGCAATCGGCGACACGCACATGATGAGGGATCTTGGACATATAACGACCATCGACGCTAATGCCATTGGTATTGGACGAACCATTCAAAGGTGACCCCTTGTCCGCATCGGCGATAGTATCGGCGACGCCACGCAGCTCCAGCCCGCGAAGTTCGATATAGGCCGCGCTCGCGGTGGTATCACGAGCGCCGTTAGAGCCTGCTCCGACCCGGAGGACGTGCCACCCGTAATTTTGAATGACAGGGCTTTCACCAGGATAGGCTTTATAGGTAATCCAAGCCGCCGGAGCACCCGCACGCTTGATTTGCACGCCTTGGTCGGTCGGATCGGCACTCAGCACGTAGTGCGGAGCCGAACCAGAGCCTGAACGAATCAAAATAATATCGCCCGGATCCGACTGCGTGACCGCATAGGCCATCGTGGCAAACGGGTCGCCTGCCCCCCCCGTGCTGCTATTGCTGCCGGTCGGGCTGACGTAATAGCGCGGACGGGCAAGGTGAACGTTGTCCACATCGACGACGAGCACTCCATTAGCCCAAGAGAAGGGAGCCGAGCCGCCGCCTTCCACCTGCCAAGAAAGCCTAATTTGACTGGCCGTGGGATCAAAGGTGCCACTGGCCGCCGTCATACTCGAAAGCTCAAACGAGTAACGCTGCATAAGATTAACGGCAGCGGGATAAATCCAATGTATAAGACGTCCGGTAACAATGCTGCCCGCACCGAGGGATTCCACCGCGACCAAGACCGGCCGCGCATCACTGACGCCGAGATCGAAGGCCAACGTTAACAGAGAGAGATCGGTGACCGAATTGCTGCTGGCCAGTGCGCCCGAGCTCAACGCCGCCGTCCAAGCTCCGGTGGCCCCGGTAGCATCGGCGGAGAGCCGCATCGCTCCGCTGGGGGTGAGAGAGCCAAACCCATCATAAGAGCCAAATCCACCAAAGGAGACACTGCCCGTGACCGTGCCAACATACGCGGCATTACTCCACCCCGCCGCATTAAAGTTTTCGCTCAAGATCGTCGAAGGCGACGTGATATTGGTGAAAGCGCCAGTGTCATGAAGAACCAACACATCATCAATGCGCAGCTGCGAAAAATTGACTAGACCGCCCGCAGGCACTTCGAAGGCCAGGGTATCAAAGGCAAACGTGTCGGGCGAGGAATCAGAAACCACCACCCACACCTCATTAATAAGGGCTTCCATGCGCAGCGTACTGCCACGGCGGGTGAGGCGCAGGCTCACCGGCGACCATTGACCAGAAGGCAAAGTGGACGCTCCCACCGAATCCGCCCCGAGTAAGGTGAACGCTGAGTTGGCGAACAGACCTTCCGCCCCACCCGAGCGTTTATAAGCAGTGACACCACCCGCAGCAGTGCCAGCGGGATTGATTTCCATCGTGTAGCCGCGATAGCCCGTAAAAAGTCCGGGCGGCACCGGCGTGACGCCATTCTCATAGTCAACCGTGGTGCGACTGCCGCCGGAGTCAAACAAACCGAAACGAAGCGCACGCGCCACATTGGCCACGCCGCCCGCCTTTAGGGAAAGGCGCATGACGAGCGATTCGCCATCCGCAAGCGCCTGCGGGGAGGAAGCCGTAAAATAAGTCAGCCCCAGCCCCTCCGCCGTGCTACTGGTAAGTAAAACAAGGTCTTTATTCGGATAGGCCGTGGCTGTGGTGGGAACAGATAAATTCGTTATTGAACCACCACTCGCTTGCAGCCACCACTTAATAGAACTGGGGGGCGACTGATTCGTCCGATCATTATCAACGAAAGTATCATTGAGCAGCTGAGCGGGTGAGCCTAACGAAGGCGTGTAAGTAACCACCACGTTATCGACCTTCGCCGTTTGACTACTTGGGACGGCACCGCTGCTAAAGAACAGACATATGTCATCAAACGCCGTCGTAAACTCCGGCGTGCTATCCGTGGTTGTGCTGGTCGTACCATTGACGTTGACACTCACACTCACCGCCGTGGAACTCGTCCGCGTGATCGTAATCGTGACGGGGAAAGCCGTATTAGCATTGATGCCGAGCGCAGGCTTTAATTTGTCTGCATTGATAATATGTGGATCGGTCGATCCAGATACAGTATACACAGGAATACCACTCGCGGTATCTGTGGTCTTTCGCTGCACCACATAGAAATTACAATCTCCAGAGGTATTACCAACGGCATTAAACTCAACGCAATAACCAGAATAACCGGCAAAAATAGTGTTATTCACACTGTTTGCTGCATCCGCTGTTTGCCTGACTCCCTTGGAGTTAAACAAACCGATACGAACACCTGTATCCAAGTACGGCGTGACGCTCAGCGTCAGAGAAAGCGAAAGCTGGATTGAATCTCCCACCGACAGCGCCTGTGGACTTCCCAAGCCTGTAAAGTAACCGTTGATCTGCGATGCATTGCCACCGCTAAACTGCATGGATAGGTCAGCGACGATGGGCACCACGCCCAGATGGTCAGCCGCCGTGGCGGGGCCGATATAGTACCACTGAGCGCTGGAAGGCAAACTGGCGTTGGTACGATTAAGATCGGTGAATGAGTCATCGATTAACACTGTTTCGGTGGCACCGGCCAAAGCTGCGCAAACCAGAAAAGCGGAGAAGAGAGGGACAAGCCGGGGACGCAGCCCGATGGGTTGAGGGGATGTTAGCATGTTTTTTAGCAGGATGAGGTGTGGGATAAAAACAGGCTTGGGGGTGAGCCGGGGCTAAACAGTCTCTGTATCACTCTCCATGAGCGTTCAGGACCGGGGGAGGGGGAGGAAAAGGGGGTAATAAGGCTGAAAACGCCTCATGAGCTGGAAAGATGCACGCCACGAACGGGCTTAGCAACTTTCATGCGCATAAAGCATCTCCAGGCGAACATGACACGTAACAAATGAAACAACACCTTGCATTCAGTTTTTCCCCGATAAAATTGAATGAAATAAATAAAAAAACCGCGTCTCCTAAGGACGCGGTTCACAAACCTGAAACCCATTTACCTCTGACCAGAAGACTTCATACACCCAATCCGTAAAGATCGGTTTGATAAGCCATAGGGGAACGATAAGTGCCGCGCTGCCAGACCACACAGGGCGCAGCCCCCTGCCTGAGGGGCACATACGGGTACAGGTTGTCACGGGCCGCATCAAACGTCAGCGGCTCCCAAGTGTACCGCTCGCCGGTTTCATCCGCCGTGCCACGATAAAGCTGGAAGCGGCCGGTCGCGTTGGGCGCGCCTGTGGCCGGCTCGACATTAGTGGAAACATACACCACCCGATCATGGGCAGGATCGAACGCGATACCGCCCATACCGCACGGCGCCGTCCGCGTGACCGCCGAACCGGCGTAAGCCAGCGGCTGCACCGTCCAATGAGCACGCTCCAAACTCCAGCGGGCGAGCACATAACGCAGCCCGCTCACCGCCGCGTCCGCCGTCGCGACGGTGAACACCACCCTCGCCTGACCGAGGCGGTCGAACGAAATACCCTCGGTCGACACGCCGCGCAGGGTCTCCGCTCCTGCGCAAACCGGCGTGGCGTCCTCAAGCGTAAGCGCCTGACGGGCCGCATCGGCCATGCTGCGCACAACCTTGCCAGCGGAAGCGTGAAACGCGCCGCCGTGATAATATATATGCCCAAATCCTCCGCCAGCCGTGCCCACCTTATCAGCAACGCACACCACATCGATGCGGTCGCGACCGTTGCCCATCACTCTGAGGTCAAACAAGGAGACCTCACAGTTGGCACCGAGAAAACGCACGGCCGGCTGCCAACTTTGCGCGCCGTCGTCGGACCAAGCGACATAAGCTCCGTCGGTGGCACGGTAGAAATGATACACCCGACCCGCTTCAGCCGTAAGCCGGACGAGCGCGAGCGTGGTGATGCCCCCCGCTTTGGCAGAAAAAGTCTTCTCCTCCGACCACTCGATCTTCAGCGCGCCCCAACCGGGCAGCTCCCGGGCGATCGACGCGATGCGCCAATGCCATGAGGCGGTGCCTTCATTTTTCGCGTACACCGCCAACAGCGTGTCGTCGAAGCGGAGGAAAGCCGGGCTGCCACGGTCATCGCTGCCGCCGCGCGTGCCGAAGCTGGCGCAATCACGCTGGATGGCCGGAGCGTTGGGTGGATTCAAGCGATAGGCGTAAAACTTGGTCAGACCCGCGGCATCGACCCCGCCGAGGTAAACGTGCTGATCGGCGATGACGGCGCGAGCGTCGTTGTGCGAACTCCACGCAGCGTCAGCCAGCATGAGGCGAGGCTGCTCCGCGAGTTCCACCGAGGTGAGATCAGCGAGGCTCAGGTTGAGCGAGTAAAGTTCGCCCGCCGCGAGCAGGAACGCGCCATGCGTGTAATCGATCGAGGATTCGGGCCGCACGGGATTCGGCGCGGAGTCGACGATCTGAGCGAAGCCAAGTTTGCCGTTGGTGCCGAGTTTGCCGACGAGGCCGCGCCAGGCCCGCAGCGCAACGGGCAGGTAGCTCTTTTTGTCGAGCCAGCCACGCCGAATGCCAGCCAGCAAGCCGTAGGCAAAAAAGCAGGTGCCGCTGACTTCGGGTGTCTGATCGAGATCGGTGCGGTTAAGCCAAGCGCGCCAGAGTCCGTCGGGGTACTGGAGTGTGACGAGCTTCCGGGTGAGCGTGCGAAAGAGTTCGAGGTAGCGACCGCGCTGCGGGTCGTTTTCCGGCAAGTAATCGAGCACGCGGACGAGTCCGGCATAAACCCAACCATTCCCCCGGCTCCAAAAAATCTTTTCATTTTCCAGCGCGGTGGCGCGGTCTTTCGGGAAAAATCCCTTGTCGCGATAGATGAGCGACGACTTCTCATCGAACAGGTGCGCAACGGTGTCCCAGTAAAATTTATGCAACAGGTCGAGATAGCGCTGATCTTTTGTCGCCGCGTGCATACGCACCAGCACCGGCGGCGCCATATAGAGCGCATCGCACCACCACCAGAGGTTGCGGCCGGTCATTTCGAGTTCTGTTGCCGGCGGGTAAGCATGGCAGTGCACCTCGTCGGCGGTCACTTTTTCACGGGTAAAATAAGCCTCCAGCAGACGTGTGAGTTCCTCGATGTAAACGGGGTTCTTCTCCGCCAAATAGAGATCGAGCATGGTTTGGCCCATGCAAATGTCGTCGGCGTAAAACGGCCGTGAGCCGATCCGCCAGTTAGCCTTCTGCCCCCAGGCGTGCGCGGCGTCGCGGTAGGAGGGCTCCTTCGTGGCGAGGTACGCGGCAAAGACGCCGGTGTAGTAGGTGCCCACTTTCCAATCGATCGCCGCGTTGCCGCCAAATTCCTTTTCCTGAAACGCCGTCACGCGATCCATGAGCGTTTTAATGAACGGGCGTTGCACGAGCGCCTCGAGATCGGCCGTCACGGCCGGTTCATCGGGCTGGCGGCGCGGATAAGGCGTGGCGGCCATTTCCTCGTCAAAACGGTTCACCAGTCCGGGATGGGCACCGTCGGGAAAAAAGGAGGAAGCGAGGTCGTTGGTTTTCATGTAAGGGAAAAGGAAGCTGCGGCCGACGAAGGGACTGACAATCAGCCCATGGGAAAAACGCCGATCAGAACCAACGCCCCCCGGCCGATCAATCCTGGAATTTTCTTCACTCAACCAACGCAGCGCGCGCAGAGAGGGTTTTGATCGAAGCTTATCATACTGGGCTTGCGCTTCCGCTCACAACGCCACGCCAGCTCTGCTCCACCCCTTCCCTGCGAGCGTACATACCCCCCCAGACAGGCCATAAATTTGGAGTCCACTTTTTCGAGGCAGGCCCATGGTGTGCCATGGAGACAGGGAAAGGCGTTGACCTAACCTGTGGCAAATCTACATCCACGCTCTTACTCTGTGGACACCACCGACATCCAGCCGCCTCTTCGCACCATGACCTCCGTGCAACACCGCTGGCGACTGGGATTTCTTCTCGGCCTGTGCGTGGTGATCACCGGCGCTGCGCAGCTTTATTTCAGCTGGCACCTATTCACTGCAAAGCAGCGACCTTTGGTGCGCGGAGTGGACAATAATTACTATTTTTTTTGGCTGCCATCGGTGCTTATTGACCACGATTTAGATTTTTCGAATCAAGTGCAGGACAGCCACTCGCTCGACGAGGAGGACAAAAAAACTTTTTTCGCCGAACCACTGTCGCCAGTCGGATTAAACTACAATAAATTCCCGTTGGGCTGGGCTTTGACCAGTGCGCCTTGGTTTTTGGCGGCGCAAGGCCTTGATGCGATCTGGGGCAAGGGCGGCAATACGGGTTGGGAACCGGTCTATCAAATCGCTCTTTGGCTGGGGCAGCTGGTTTATGCTGGGTTGGGATTATGGTACGCGTTTTGCGTGCTACGTCATTATTTTGCACCGACTGTGGCGGCCTATGCAGTTCTGATCGGTTGGCTGGCGAGTCCGCTGCTTTATTATCAAACGGTGGGACTATCGATGGTGCATTCGGTGGTGTTTTCGCTGGTCGCGTATGGCTCTTGGTTAGGAATCAAGATCGCTCAGGGCAACGGTGCGCGGCGCAGTTTTTTTTATCTCGGCGCTGTAGCAGGGCTGCTTTTGGTCACCCGTTATACGACGGTGTTTTATCTTTTCTTCCCCCTGGTTTGCCTCGTTCGTTTCTTCCGCAGCGATGCGGTGGTAGCACGGAAAGGAGATTGCGCGGTTCTACTGGTGTGCGGTGCGTTGCCGCCGATTTTGCTCCAAATGGGCGCATGGAAAATCATGTTTGGCTCGTGGCTGGTTTATTCCTACGGCGGCGAAGGCTTTTATTGGCTCCGCCCGAGTTTGATCCGCGTGCTATTTTCTCCGCTCCATGGGCTGTTCTATTGGCACCCGCTGCTGTTAGTGGGGATGGCCGGGCTTGTGGGATGGGCTTACGTTGAACGGCAGGTGCGTCCTTGGTGTTTCTCCTTTCTTGCGATGTGGTTGGTGAATGGCGCTTGGTGGTGTTGGTGGTTCGCTCATTCGTTTGGCAATCGCTCATTCGAAGGGGCCGTACTCTTCGCCATGGGCGGTTTGGCCTGGTTGTTGGCGAAAGCGGATGCACGTGCCTGGCTCAAAGGACTGCTCGTGGGATGCTGTGCTCTGGCTGTTATATGGAATGTTCTGCTGCTCGCATTATTTCTCACGAAGCGCATCTCGGGCGAGCAAGCCGTGACTTGGGCGCAGATGTGGCGCGTAGCGTTTCACTGGTTCGTTTGAGTGAGAAACACCGTGAGGAGCAGTGGCGGGAGAAAAACGCGGCTTAGCCGTTAAACTCGAACCACGCCAAGCCGAGGCCGGTTATGAGGCCAAAGAGGTGGCCTTCCCAAGAGGAGCCGTCGCGGGCGGGGGCGATGCCGGCGAGCATGCCGCCGTAGAAAATCAATACTCCGCCCGCCGCCAGTAGGTCGGGTGTCGCTCGGGTGAACCACGCCAACGCGAGTAGGTAGCCGAGAAAGCCGAAAATCACGCCGCTCATGCCGACATGCGCGGCTTTGCGGCCGAACAGCCAGAGCAGCAAGCCTTGCACTGCAGTGAGGAGGAGCGCGGTTTCGATGAAGTGGCTTTCACCGTGGCGCAGCACGAGTACGCCGAGCACAAGGAAAGGCGGTAGATTGGCCACGAGGTGCGCGAGGTTGGCGTGGACGAAGGGCGCAGTGACGATGCCGATAAGTCCGCCCGCCGTGCGCGGAACGATGGCGAGTGTTTCGGCCGCTTTGCGCGAACTCAGCGCGAGCAGCGTGCCGAGGATCATGGCCACCGCCGGCCAGGAGAGATAGATATACGGCGTGTCGGTGAAGAGCCGGGTCAAGTAGTCGAGGACGGTGTCCATTGAGCCAACTTGATCAGTTCATCCGGTGCGGTGAAAGCGCGAAAGGGCGGCCAACGCGGTCACTTTTCGAGCCGCTTGCTCAACGCTCGTCGGCCTGGTTTTCTTGGATAGGCTCGATATGGGCGAGCCGTTTGTCGTTGGCCGATGGTTTGCGCAGCACGCGGAGCAGGCTCCAGATGAAGAGCGACGTGACAAAGCCCACGGAGAGAAAAAGGTTGATCCAGCCGCCGGTGGTCATGGTGGGTTGTCCTGGTTATGGGTTTTGTTTTTTGCTTCCCAATTTTTGCCGGCCAAGTGGGCCAGCATGAATGAGAAAAGGAACATGATGGCGATTAGGGCGATGCTGAGGCGGGCGACGTAGCTGGGCGCGGGCCCGACGAGATCGAGAATGTAGCCGGTCGGTTCAAACCGGGCTCCAGCGCCAAAAGTGAAATTCCAGCCGAAGACGTTTTTCATCAGGAAAAGCGTAAAGATAGAAAGCAGGAAGGCGGGGGTGATGTATTTAATGATGGGCTTGAAAAATCTAGGGGCCCGCAGCTCGGAGCCGAGGTGCAACTCGTGCCAACCTTTTTCAATGCCTACCTGCCAGCCAAAAACAATGATAAGGATCGTGGCTTGGATAAAAATCAACAGCGTGCCCACCCAGAAATCAATCGTGTCCAGCGCCTTCAGATCCTTGGAGAAATACCAGACGAAAAGCGTGCCGGTCGCCGTGATGAAGCCGAGCATCGCGACTGAGGCTTTGCGCTTGAGGCCGAGTCCTTCTTCGAGAAACGCAATGCCGGGCTGGAGCATGGAGAGCGAGCTGGTGATGGCCGCCAGAAATAGCAGGGTGAAAAATACCGTGGCAAACAGACTTCCTGCGGGCATGCGGGCAAAGACTTCGGGCAGGATGTGGAAGCCGAGCCCGAAAGTGCCCTGACCGACGATGCCGGCCGAACCGAGAAAAATATACGCGGCGGGCACGGTGATGAGCCCGCCCAGTCCGACTTCGCAGAATTCGTTGGCGGCCGACGCCGTCAGGCCGCTAAGCACGACGTCGTCCTTGTCCTTCAGGTAGCTGGAGTAAGTGATGATGACGCCGAAACCAACAGACAGGGAGAAAAAGATCTGGCCAGCCGCGGCGAGCCAGAGCTGCGGGTTTTTCAGGCCGGTGGCGACGTCGCCGGGATTCCACATGAAGCCGAGTCCGCTGATGACGTTCTGATCGGGTTTGAGTGGATCGGGGGTGCCGAGGGTGAGTACGCGGGCGAGGATCACGAGCGCGAGCACGATGAGCGCGGGCATGGCGTACTTGCACAGCGCCTCGATGCCTTTGGAGATGCCGCGGTAGATGAGCCAGAAGTTGAGTAGGTAGACGATGACGACAAAAACCCCCACGTCCCGCAGCCCGAATTGTAGCGAGACTCCGTCGGCGCTGGCACCGGTGTAGTGGTTGAAAAACTGGCTGAAATCGACGCCGGGCTGGCTGAGTGTGCCGTTGGCGGCGTTGACCGCATAGCCGAGACACCACGCTTCGATGTACACATAATACATGTAAATCATGACCGGCACGATGAAGCCGATCACCCCGAGGTATTTGCCGGAGGGCCGGCGAAACAGGGCGTGAAAGATGCCCGGCGACGAGTGAAAGCCCTGCCTTCCGCCCTGGCGGCCGAGCGCCCACTCGGCCCAGCCGATGGGGAAGCCTATGATCAGTAACGACACGAAGTAGGCGATCATGAAGGCGCCGCCGCCATATTGCACGGCGATGCCGGGGAAACGCAGGAAATTGCCCAGTCCCACGGCGCTGCCCGCCACGGCGAGGATGACTCCGGTGTGCGACGACCAGGATTCCTTGGTGGTGCTCATGAGTGCGGAAGTAGCAAGGTAGGGGCCAACTGCAACCGTTAATTCGACGCCCAACTGTGCTCCATTTCGCGTCGTCTAAGGTCGGTTCATCCGGGGCGTTTCAAAGCAGGCTTGCGCCAATCAGGCTGGCCGGGCTTGCTCTGGCTTTTCATTCCCGATGCAACGCACCCATCACTGCGCCCAACTCACTCCCGCTAACCTCAACGCGACCGTCTCGCTCGTCGGCTGGGTCGACTCGATCCGCGATCACGGCGGCATCCTCTTCGTCGATCTGCGCGACCGCAAAGGCATCACGCAGGTGAAGTTCGACCCGCAGGTGAACGCCGCGCTCAGCACCGAGGCCGCCGGCCTCAAACCCGAGTCAGTCATCGGCGTCACAGGCAAAGTCGTCCCGCGCCCCGAAGGCACCGTCAACACCACGCTCCCCACCGGCGGGATCGAGATCGACGCGACAGCACTGGAAATTTTTAACCTCTCCGACACGCCGCCGTTCCCGCTCGACGACCATGGCGGCGACAAGGTCAACGAAGACCTTCGCCTCACCTATCGCTATCTGGATCTGCGCCGTCCGAAGATGCGCAAAAACCTTCAGGTCCGCCACCGCGCCGCCAAGTCGATTCGCGATTACTTTGACGCCGAAGAGTTCATCGAGGTCGAGACGCCCGCGCTCTTCAAAAGCACGCCCGAAGGCGCTCGCGAATACCTCGTGCCGTCGCGCATTCATCCCGGCCAGTTCTACGCTCTCTCGCAGTCGCCGCAGCAGTTCAAACAGATCCTCATGGTTGCCGGCGTGGAAAAATATTTCCAAATCGCCCGCTGCTTCCGCGACGAAGATCTGCGCTCCGACCGCCAGATGGAGTTCACTCAGGTCGACGTCGAGGCCTCTTTCATCGACCGCGAAGACGTCTACCGGCTCTTCGAAGGCATGCTGAAAAAGCTTTGGAAGGACGTGCTCGACACCGATCTTCCGACGCCCTTCTTGCGTCTGCCGTATTTGGACGCTATGAACCGGTTCGGTGTCGACAAGCCCGACATGCGCTTCGGCCTGGAACTCGTCGATCTTTCCGAGACTTTTAAAGCCTCCGCCTTCAAAGTTTTTCAGGCGACCGTCGCCGCTGGCGGCGTGATCAAGGCCTTCAACGCGAAAGGCCTCGCCGATCTCACGCAGGGTGAACTTAAGGGACTCGAAGACATCGCCAAAACCCTCGGTGCGAAAGGCCTCGCCTTCATCAAGGTCGAAGGCGGCGAATGGAAATCGCCCATCGTTAAATTTTTCTCCGACGCCGAGAAGGCCGCGCTCACCGAAAAACTCGCGATTGCCGATGGCGACATGATCTTCTTCGCCGCCGCGCCGTGGGAGAAAGCCTGCGCCATCCTCGGCCGCGTCCGCCTCGATGCCGCGCAGCTGCTCGTGAAACGCGGCAAGCTGACCATCCGCGCCGATGACTGGAAATTCCTTTGGGTGATCGAATTCCCCCTGATGTCCTACGACGAGGAATCCGGTCGCTACGTCGCCACGCATCATCCCTTCACTGCGCCGGTGCCGGAAGACTTGCAGTATCTCGACACGGATCCGAAGCGCGTCCGCGGACAGCACTACGACGCCGTGCTCAACGGTATGGAGCTAGGCGGTGGTTCGATCCGCATCCATCAACCCACTGTGCAGAAAAAAATATTTGAAGACGTGCTGAAGATTCCGGCCGACATCGTGGAAAGCCGTTTCGGCTACATGCTGAAAGCCTTCACCTACGGCGCGCCTCCGCACGGCGGCATCGCCTTCGGTCTGGATCGCATGTGCGCGCTGCTCTGCGGCACGACCAGCATCCGCGACGTCATCGCCTTCCCGAAGACACAAAAAGGCCAAGATCTCATGGCCCAGAGCCCGACGCCGGTCACCGCGAAGCAGCTCAAAGAACTGCACATCGCAACCGTCATCCCGCAGGTCGAAACGCCCGCCACCGCCAAACCGGCGAACTGATCATCAATCAACCCGCAGGCCGCGACCTCGATCACGCCTGCTTGAGGGGATTTATTTCAAGCCCGCACGACACCGTGCGGGCTTTTTATTTAGGCCGATTTGAAACCGCAGATAAAACTGATGGCCGCAGATGGGTATATCGAGCTGCGGTGCCATGACCCTGCCCGCGCAGAACAAAATAGAATCGCTCTGCGCCTCTGCGAGAACATGGATCGAAATCACAACTTTCACGCAAAGCCGCGACGGCGCACAAAAATCTCAACGATCCAATCCCCTACTCTTCTACTGGCTTCATCCGCAGTTTTTTTGGCGGCTTGGCGTCCTGTGCGCGAGATACCGCACCAGTAAACGTCTCTATTCAAACACCCGCTCGCGTTCGGCTACGCTAAGTTCGCGCCACTGCCCCGGAGCAAGAGCCAGCTCGGCAAGCGCGAGTCTGCCGATGCGTGCGCGCAGGAGGCGGAGTGTCGGGTGGCCGATCGCAGCGGTCATGCGGCGGACTTGGCGGTTTTTCCCCTCGGTCAACTCTAGCGCGAGCCAGCAATCCGGCACGGTCTTACGCACGCGGATGGGCGGATTGCGCGGTGAAATCACGGGCTCTGGTTCAAGCCGCCAAGCACGACAGGGAAGAGTCTCGTGATCTCCGAGTCGCAGACCGTCGGCGAGCTGTGCGAGGGCGTTGGCGGTGGGGATGCGTTCGACTTGCACCCAGTATTCACGGTGATGGCCGTGGCGCGGATGGAGCAGCCGCTGGTTGAGCGCCGTTTCGTCGGTGAGGAGGATTAGCCCCTCGCTGTCGGCATCGAGCCGCCCGATCGGATACACGCGTGGCGGCAGGCCTAATGTCGCGAGCGTTAGCCAACGCGAGCCCGGCTCGGGCGTGAACTGCGAGAGCACGCCATAAGGTTTATACAAGGCGAGAAGCACTGCGTGAAACAGCGCCATGTTCGCGCTGGGAGGGCAAGGCTTCTGGTGATGACCGCGTCCGCTGTGGAAACTGGCTGATCGGTTTTCGTTGCCGACTCTGCTGGAGAGGAAAAGGTGGACCACCCGCTTGACCCGATGAGATAGACCACACGTCCTTAAGCTGTTTACTCTCCCCACACGAAGAAATTTATGCGCACTCTTTCCCTGATTATCGCCCTCACGACGGGCATTCCCGCTCTGGCTGAAAGTCCGGCTACGGCACCGACCGACAGTGCAATGTCCATCGCCCAGTCTGGTCCTTCTGAGTTGGTGCAAGAAGTGAAGGCCGTATCCGATCGGAATGCCACCGTCCAATTCGGTTATCCTGAAAACTTGAAATCCGGCTGTAGTTACAGCGCCACGTGGAAGACGGGCGATTATACTGCTGAAATTTGGTTCAGTAAAAACTTCACTGGCAGCAAGGCGAACCTGACGACCGTTGGAGGAAAAGGGTTTCGCATCGATTGGGATATGCAGGTCTATGGATTCCTGCATCAGGTGGGACTGTATGATTTGTCGATTGAGGCCGATTCGATTAAAGAGAATGCTAAAGCGAGCTACAGTCACGAGCTAAACGATATCACCGGTGGCGGTGGTTACACTGGCTTTTACGGTTGGTTGGGGGATGTCGGAAAGCCGGACGCCGTTGAATTTTATATAAACGAAAATTGGGCCGGTGGTCCGATCAACATGTCCGACTGCGTTAAAATGGGAAGTATCGAGGTGGATGGAGGTACTTATGAAATCTATACCCGCCCCCGCAAAGGCAATAGGTTTGTCCAGTGGTGGAGCAATAGGACAACACCCCGCACCAGCGGAGAGATCTCCTATGCTAAACACATTCAGGCGTGGCTAAAACTCGGCATGCCGAATGGATCCCTTGTCCGACTGACCTTTTGCTTAGAAGTGAAATGGGGCCATCCCTCCAGCGGATCCGTCGTCTATAAAACCTTTGCCATCGACAAACCCTCGGCGCGTTAGAACGTTTTAGTAAATGCCGTAGCCGTTTTTTGCGGATGGCGTTTTGAGTAGGCAGCGAGCTTGCTCGCGCTTGGGCCGTAGGCCGCTACAGTTTTATTTAGAACGCTCTAGCTGCAGCGCGGAGAACGGCCGGGCGGTGAACGAGTGCCGTGCATTTCAGCGAAGGCCGTCGTTTATTCCGAGGGCGCTCCTATTTTCCTGAGGTGAACCCCTCAGGCGGAGATTATAAAACCCTTATTTTTGCCCACAAGTGCGGAGTAGATTTGCAGGGCATCGGGGCCTTTGTACCTTCATTCACGATGGTTCACGGCCTTACAGGGTCGGCTAATCCGCACGCTCATTTTTTCCGCGACTTCGCTAAAAGGACGCGGTTGGAGGAGCTGGCGCACTTGCGGAAGGCCGGCGCGGAAGCGGTACCGATTGAAGTCGATACCGCCAAAAAGGTCAGCGAAGACCCCGCTGCAACATCCGATGAGGTGATCGCCATGTTCGAATCGCGCAATCGCGAGGTACTAGCGCACGAGGCGTCGCATATGGCTGCGGCTGGCGCTTACGCGCTCGGCGGGGCAAGTTATACCTATCAAACGGGTCCGGATGGAAAACAGTATGCGATCGGTGGGCAGGTCAGTATTGATATGTCGCCCGTGCCGGGGAATCCGAGCGCCACGATCATGAAGATGATGGCCATACGGGCAGCGGCGCTTTCACCCGCCGATCCCTCCGGTCAGGATGTTTCCGTGGCGGCGGCCGCGGCACAGATCGAGGCGCAGGCACGCGCCCAGCTCAGCCAAAGTAAAACCAGTGACTCAGAGCCAATGATGAGTGGCGTCGCCAGCCGCTATGCGCAGCCTGCCTCATCGTCGGGAGCCTTCATCAATCAAGTTGCGTGAAAGCAGCGAGTGGACTCGCGCGGCACTGTTGGGCGAAGGGTTCGGAACATCACTCTGTGCATCAGGCATGAATTCAATTCACCGTTTGGCGCTCACGGTTGGCATAGGTCAAGCAACAGCAGAGAGCGTATGAAACTTCAATAATATCGCCCCGCCCGGCAGAGCCACAGGTCTCGCCTGGCGGGGCTAAGTTTCAGCTTTTTTTGGGCGTCTAAAAAGACAGGTCTTAAGAAAAATCCCTCAAATTTGCCGCCTTGCTGACCGACCGACTAGGCCAACCGCGCACTCGCGCAGCAAGCATCACGCAGTGGAGCTCGAAACTGTAAAAAATCGAAATTTAAGTTCTCATTAAAGTTATATACTGCTTAATTAAAATGGGATACGTAATTTAAAAGCCTTCTCTGCGTGAATAAATGTTAAAATCCAGTTTAAACCGAGCCCCGGGGGTGCATTTGCAAAACTTGCCTAGCTCGTGAAGGCCAAATCACTGGACCTAGCCCGAATTTTGCTCCAATCGGAGCGCGCTTCGGTTGGCGGGACACCCCGCCGATCTGGGGCAACAAACGCTATGAAAACTATTCTCACCCTTCTCTTTATTGGGGTATTTTGTGTGACAGGTCGAGCAAGCACCAACGACGTGCTGTGTGGGATTCGCATGGTTGAAACGCAGGACCAGTTGCACCCGCCGCGCGGGAAATTAGGCGAACGTGGTTCCTACCAGTTTCGCCGCAGCACTTGGCGGATGCATACGTCTTCCAGCTTCGAACTCGCCGAGAACCGGGGAATCGCGAATACCGTTGCGAAGCGCCATTACGCTTGGATCGAGGCCCAGCTCCTCGCCAATGGAATCGCTGCTTCCCCGTACAACGTGGCCTTGGCTTGGAATGCGGGCGTGAACGCAGTCATCCGCGGCACAACTCCGGCCGTGTCACACGACTATGCTGAACGGGTGGTTAATATTGCCAGCACGATGCCTGTTGACGAACCAGCTCAGCGCCAGACGTCGATTGTGGTGAATGAAGAAACATCCGCAAAATCGGAGGCACCTGCTGCGCCCGCAGTGGAACCAGAACCTGTTCCCGCTCAGGCCCCCAGTATTCTCGTTTCGACCGACGACCCAGGACGCGCGGATCTGATCGAAGTGCGCTACTATTCGGACCCGATCATGCTCGCTTATAGCCGAAAAAGCGCACTGTAGAAATTAACCCAAACGGACGGCGTTGCCACCGGGCAACGCTATATTCGCTCCGTGCGGCGCGCTGTTATTTTCACTTCTCTGCTTTCGTCGCGTACGCACGCAGGGAAAGCGCCAGCCAACCGGCTACGCCATAAATCGCGCCGCCGATGTGGGCAACGGTGGCGACGCGGATCGATGAATCATCGAAGCGGATTGCGCCACCGCCGGTACCGCGGTTGTGGATTTCCAGAAAAACCTCGATCACATGGATACCGAGGATCGCGGGCCAAAACCAGTCGAGCCAGTTTTTCTGCCAGCCGCAGCAAGCGAGGAAAACCAGCAGCCCGACGTTCACACCCGATAGTCCGCCATAGATATTCATGGCGGGGTCGAACCAGTAAATAGCGGCACTCACCGCGACGGGCAGCAGGAGCAGCGAGAGCCAGCTGAAGTAACGTTGCGAGCGTTCCAACGCCCAGCCGATCACGACGAAGAGCGCGCCGTCGGCGAGGTAATGCGGCCAGCCGAAGTGGACGAGGTGTCCTGTCCAGATGCGCCAGTATTCGCCATGGGCGATGCCACCGCGATGATAGATCAGCCCGGGACGCAAGTCGGGGAGCGCCGTGGCGACGCCCGCAATGAGGACGAGGGCGAGGTAGAACCAAGGCAGTCGGCGGGGATCGAGGGTGTCTTTCAGCAAGGCGTACATGGAGATCGAAAAAAGGAGAGAGATTCTGGTTCTGGAGATCGGAGTAAACCGGAACGCGAACTTTCAAATCCAGTCAGTGCTGGCCTGCAGCGTGACACGCAGGGTCACGACGGTGAAAAGCGTGAGAGCGAGGAAGGGGTTCACCCAAGCCCCAGAGGCTAAGAAGCAGCGCTGGGATAGCGAGTTCTAGGGAAAGGGCTGAAAGGGCTATTTCGTAAATACGGTTGGTCAGCATGGCATTGCGAAGGTGATAGCGTCCTAGATGAAACGGCAGGGATAAATGATGCGCTTCGTCAGTTGGGCATGTATCGAAAAAACGAATTCCCACCGGATTCCTTAGCTCTGTGACCTCAGGGCCACCTCTCGTGAGCTCTCTGTAATGGTTCGACAAGAGCGGTCTGGCTCGTGGCCCACCCGCTCAGCCCACCAGCGGGTCAGCGCGGATTTTTTCCGTCAGATCAACAAAGGGCTTTTGCGCTTCGCGCCAGCGCAGATCAGCGCGCAGCTCTTCCATCGAGCCGTACGTGTTGTTACAAAGCAGATAGGCTGTCTCACCTAGCCGCACGCAGGCGTCAAAACGCGAACCACGCGCTGCCGCCACAAATTCAAAATCGCCGACGCCGTAGTGCCGTCCTTGCATCTCGGCAAAGAGCGGACCCGAATCGTGGTGGAACTGTTTCGCAAAGGACTCGGCGCGCGGCCCGACGTAAATCAGGATGTCGGTCTTGCCTGCGGAAAAATTCACGACGACCCATTCGTCGAAAACGGGTTTCTGGTAGAGCGCATCCATGCGCTCGCGGCAAAGGCGGAGGTGTTGCGAGACGGTGGGGAGATTCATGCTGGGGTGCTGGGGTGTGGGCACATTCCACCGCATTCGCGTCGTGCAGCCAGCACAAAAAAGCCCGCACGATTTTCCGGGCGGGCTTTGAGGAATTAATTACGTTTTCCCGTGGCGGCGCTCAGATGTGGATCGCTTCGCCCATCGTGGCGGCGGCGGCTTCCATGTTGGCTTCGCTCAGCGTCGGGTGCGCGTGGATCGTATGATGAATGTCCTCGACGGTCGCTTCCAGGTGGATCGCGAGGCCGTACTCGGCGATGAGCTCGGTCGCTTCGGCTCCGATGATGTGCGCGCCGTAGATCTCGCCGGTCTTCGCGTCGGTGATGATCTTGACGAAGCCTTCGCTCTCGGCGGAGGCGACGGCCTTGCCGGAGGCGGTGAAGGGGAATTTGCCGATGCGGATATCGAGTTTCTTTTCCTTCGCGGCTTTCTCCGTGAGGCCGATGCTCGAAACCTGTGGCTGGCTATACGTGCAACCGGGAAAACTCTTCACGCGTTTCGGCGTGCCGTGGCCGAACAGGCCGTTGACGGCGCTGATCGCCTCGTAGGTGGCGACGTGCGCGAGCCACGGCGGCCCGATGATATCGCCAGCTCCGTAGATGCCTTTGATGCTCGATTGGTAATCGTCGCCGACTTTCAGGTAGTTGCGGTCGAGCTCGGGTTTCACGCTCGCGCCGAAGAGACCTTCGATGTTGGCCATGACGCCGATGGCGGAGAGCAACACCTCGGCCTCGACCTCGGTCTTTTTGTCTCCGGCGACGAGATCGACCTTCACGCTGTCGGGGCCAACGCGGAAATTTTCGCACTTCGTGTTCACATGGCTCACGATGCCCTGTTTGTCGAAGGCGCGGTTGAGCGTGCGGGAAACCTCTTCGTCCTCGATCGGGAGGAGCTGCGGCAGCATTTCGACGAGCGTGACCTTCGTGCCGAGCGCGTTGAAGAAATAGGCAAACTCCACGCCGATCGCGCCCGCGCCGACGATGATGATCGACTTCGGTTGCTTCGTGTTGGCCAGCGCTTCACGCGAGGTCATCACGCGCACACCGTCGTAGTCGAGACCGGGGATTTTGCGCATCTTGCAACCGGTGGCGACGAGGATGGCTTTGGTTTTGAGAAACTGGCCTTTTCGATCGCCCTCGACGAGCGAGACCATGCCGGGCGCGTCGACACGGGCCTGGCCGACGATGTACTCGACCTTGTATTTCTTGAAGAGAAACTCGATGCCCTTGGCCATCTGGTTAGCGACGCCGCGCGAGCGCTCGACGATCTTGGCGAAATCAAACGTCACGTCCTTCGCGCTGATGCCGTAGGTCTCGGCCTTCTTGATTTTCTGGTAGAGCTCGGCGCTCTTGAGCAACGCCTTTGTCGGGATGCAGCCCCAGTTCAGACAGGTGCCGCCCGCGCGCTCCAGCTCGATGCAGGCGACTTTTTTGCCAAGTTGCCCGGCACGAATCGCGCCCGCGTAACCCGCAGGACCGCCGCCAATAACAATGAGGTCGTATTCGGTAGTTTCAGCCATGTTGAAAAAATGTAGGGGGTCAGAAAAATCGCAACTGTCACCTTCAAGCAGCCTGACTTAGCAAAAAACGGCGCAACCGCGCGCCGCAGAAAAAGCACTTCAAATATCGATCACATCACTGCCGACCGACGCAGGCGTTTTCGCGTTCGGTGGAGACGGCGGAGACGGCGGAGACGTTCCCTTCAACAGCTGGCTCACCACCATATTCGTCACGCCCACGACGAGCGCGCCGCCCAGCGCCGGCCAAAAACCGGCCACATAAAAACCTTCCACGATCCGGCCCACAAGGTAGAACAACCCGGCATTGATCACGATCAACCCCACGCCCAGACTCAGCACGATGAACGGCAACGTAAAGAACACCAGCAACGGCTTCAGGATTGCATTGAAAAACGTCAGCAGCAGCACGACACAGATCAGCGTGAATGGACCATCGCAACGGATTCCCGGAATGATTTTAGTGGAAAGCGCCACGCCCAAAGCCAACACCGACCAGCGCACCAACATTTGAAGCAACGGTTGTTTCATCGATGACCTCCACTGTCCTCCCCTCGCCGCCCGGAGCAATGCAAATTCTCATCCTCCAAGACCGCCTCCGCAGCGGTGGCACCGAACGCCAATCCGTCCTCCTCGCCAACGCTTTCGCCGCCACCGGTCACGCGGCCACGCTCCTCACTTTTCGCCCCGGCGGAGTGCTCGCCGCCACCGTCGCCCCCGCCATCACGCGCCGCGTGCTCCAGCCCTTTGATGCCGGTATGGACTGGTTCGCCCCCGGCCTCTACCGCGAAGTCCGCCGCGCACAGCCCGACATCATTCTCTGCATGGGCCGCATGGCTAATTGCTACGCGGGCGGCCTCCAGGAACGTTTCCCGACCACCTCTGTGATCGCCACCATGCGCACGGGCAAAAAACTCCCGCGCCTCTTCCGGCGCTCGCTCGGCATCGTGCGCGCCATCGTCGCCAACAGCCACGACGCCCGCGCCAACCTCATCGCCCACCATGGCGTCGCCCCCGAACGCGTCAGCGTCATCCACAACTCCCTCGTCTTTCCGCCCGCACCCGTCACCGGCCTCCGCACGCAACTCCGCGCCAACCACGGCGCGACGAACAATACCGTCGTGCTCCTCTGCGTCGCGATGTTTCGCCCGGAGAAAAACCAACGCGAACTGATCGAGCTCGCCGCGCAACTTCCCGCCGACCTCGATTGGCAACTCTGGCTCGGTGGCGACGGCCCCGCCCGCCCCGCCTGCGAAAAATTTGCTGCCGAAAAAAGCCTCGTCGCCCGCGTGAAATTTCTCGGCTGGCAACGCGATCCCGCGCCGCTTTACGCCGCCGCCGATCTCGCCGTCCACGCATCGTGGAGCGAGGCGTTGTCAAATTTCCTCATCGAATCCCAAGCCAGCGGCCTGCCCGTCGTCGCCTACGACGCCCAAGGCATCGCCGAATGTTTTGTACCCGACGACACCGGCTACGTCATCGCGCGCGACAACCGCGCCGCGTTTCTCGAGAAAATCCTCCACCTCAGCTGCGCCACCGCCGCCGAAAAATCTGCACGCGCCGAACACGCTCGCACCTATGCCCGCGACGCCTTCGACCCCGCCCGCCAAGTCGCGCGCTACCTGGAGCTCTTCGCCCGCCTGCAACGCTCCGCCGCAAATCTTAACACCACGCCGCCGCTGGCTTAGGGCGTTTTTTTAAACCTCAGAATAGAGCCAATCGAGAAAAGACTGCCAGAAGGATAAAGCCGAGGAAAGTTTCTGCGAGTTGGTCGTAGCAAGTGCCGATGCACCGGAAACGTTTGAGACGGGTGAAGGCATTTTCGATCGTGTGACGCTAAGCTTACAGTAGGGGATTGAAGTCGTAGGTTTTGCGTCGGCCGGATTTGAGCGAGATTTTCAATCTCATTGGACGGAATTGACAATGGAGAGTTGCTTATGAAAACGGCCCGGTCGGTCCGGGCCGCGCTTGCCACCGCCTCGGATGGCCAAGCGGCGACATTGCCTGGCACATGGGCGACAACGTTTTCCCAGCTCAGCGAGAAGCGGTTGCTCCATTCCATAACCGGCATCGAACTCGATGGCCTGATAAACGAGCAACTGAGACTATAACTGGTCGAGACCGCCGTTGCGCTGGGGAGCCAAACGCAAAGCAGAAATTGTTTTGCGAGTTTTACGCTCGACGCGCTCAGCCGCCAAACGGCCGTGCCAATGCCACGCCTTGAACACTGGCGCGAGCAAGCGCTCAGCGACATGGAGCAGTTCTTGCAAATCCGCGCGACCGACGAACCCGGCGCAGCAACGACTCGACGAAGCCAACCGGTGCATCGGCGAACTTTCCATGGAGGTCAAACTGCTGCGTGCCTAGTGCCATATACCGTCTATAATTTCGGATAAAGGTGGGTGAGTTTGATCCGTGCGTCGTCGGTGGTGAAGCGCCAGCTTACTGGAGCGCCGCGATTGTTTCGGTCTGATTGGCAGGCGGCGATTTGGTGGCGCATAGCCTGGGACGAAGGGATGCGACGACGCAGGCACTGGCCGTTGAGGGCGCTCAATTTTATTTCTGCAATGTTTAACCAGCTGCCATGCTTGGTCGTGTAATGGATTTCGAGGCGTTCGGCCAAACGGCGGGCTTCGGCTGGCGGGAAGGTTGCGTAGAGCGAGGCGAGGTCGTGGGTATTGAGATTGTCCATCACCAGTCGCACTTTAGTCGCCTTCGGGAAGCGTTCATCGAGCATGGGTTTAATGAAGTGGGCCCAGTCTTGCCGCGTGCGTCGTTCGGTGACCTCGACGTGGCGTCGTCCGGCCAACGCTTCGACTTCGACAAACAACGTAGCCACGCCGTTGCGCACCCATTCATGGTCGAGGATGCGTCCACGGCCCGGCGCGATGGGGATGGGCGCATGCACCTCACCGATCAATGGCTTGTTCGACTCGTCCATGCACACGACGGGGAAAAGCGGATCGTGCGGCAGCTGGTAAACCGCCAGCACCTCTTCCATCGCTGCGACAAAAGCCCCATCGCCGTCAGGCGGTATCTTCCAGTATTTGCTCAGGTGAGGACGCCGTTCGTTTTTTTTAGAGACCGCTGCACGGTCATGGGCGAAACGCGGTCGGCGATCTTTAACTCCACCAGTTTTTCTGCCAACAATCGCACCGTCCAGCGTTGTCGTCCTGCTGGCGCTGGCGAACACGCCAGCGCGGTGAGCCGGGCGTCAAACGCTCCATCGAAGCTCACGGTCCTGGTCTTGCTCTGGGGCTTGCGCGCCAGTGCCGCCTCGATGCCGTCCTCAACAAAACGCTGCTTGAGGTGCTCGATCGTGCGCGAACTTACCCCCAAAGCCGCCGCCGCATCGGCAACTTTCCAGGGATCACCAAATTCGCCTGCATCACAGAGAAGCAAGGCACGCGCATGAATAAAC
>Ga0105048_10003076_pt1 | contig 27287 bp, 23 predicted proteins | sample MAT05_FD_78382 | JGI IMG/M metagenome (GOLD analysis project Ga0105048, IMG submission 78382) | Freshwater microbial communities from Lake Fryxell liftoff mats and glacier meltwater in Antarctica - MAT-05 | ecosystem: Environmental > Aquatic > Freshwater > Ice > Liftoff microbial mat | place...
AGAAGTTTGGATAAAGATGGGTGGTTGGGGTAATATTTATTTCACGCAAAGAGACGCAAAGTAAAGGCGCAGAGTTCCGCGAAGGTTAAATACTAAAATAAAATACTATGTCTGAAAATGAAATTTCTTATCTAATAATTGGTAAGGCTATCGAAATAGATAAGGAGCTTGGTCCTGGACTACTCGAATCTGTTTATGAAAATACGTTGGCATTTGAATTGAATAATCTAGGTTTGTTTGTAGAACAGCAAGTAGCTATGCCACTTATTTATAAATCCATCAAACTCGCTTGTGGTTATCGCATGGATTTACGAGTAGAAAAAAAAGTAATTGTTGAATTTAAATCTGTTGAAACCATTGCTCCCGTGCATTTTGTACAAACATTGACATACACAAGGTTAAGTGGCTGCAAATTGGGTCTTTTAATTAATTTCAAAACCATTTTATTAAAAGATGGAATTCAAAGAGTCGTGAATAACCTTTAAACACTAGGCTTCTCTACGTTTCTTTGCGCAATAACTTTGCTGTCCTTTGCGTGAATAAAACCAATGGTTTCAAATCCCCTTAAAAACCCATCAGTTTTTTTGTACATTTACCAACCAATTAACTTTTTATGGACAGAAGATCGATTTTAGTACCGCATGATTTTACAGCTGTTGGCGACAATGCTTTACAGTATGCAATTAACCTTGCTGATATTATTCAATCAAACGTTGATATCCTTCATGTTGTTAAAGATGAAAAAGATCGTGCAAAAGCAACTGCTCAATGCGAAAAAATTATTTCCGAATTAACGAATAAACCAAAAGATGTCGCTGTTAATTTTCATATTCAATCAGGAACTATTTTTACAGATATCGCTTCCAAAGCCTCTGAATTAAAGTCGTCTCTAATTATTATGGGTACGCATGGTGCTGTTGGAATGCAAAAATTATTTGGCAGTTTTGCTATTAAAGTTATCACAAGTACACAAGTTCCTTTTTTGGTTGTTCAACAAAAATATACTGGTTCTGATTTAAGTAAAATTGTTGTTCCGTTAGATGAATCACAAGAGAGTTTACAAATTGAACAAGTAACAAGTGCACTAGCTCTATTAACAAAATCTGAAATTCATATTCTTACCGCAAAACAAATTGACTCTAATTTGAAATTAAAAAATGCTGTTCACAGTGGTTTAATTTCAAAACAATTCAAAGAAAAAGGACTAAAATATATTCCCGTTGTTTTACCAAAAGTGAAAGGTTATTCATCTGATATTGTTACATACGCCATTAAAGAAAAAGCGAATTTAATTGCATTCGCTTATCACAGCGATAGCTTGTTGCCGGCTTTTGATAAATTTGCTCAAAACTTGATTACGAATACAGATGGTGTTCCTGTATTAGTGTTAAATTCGAAAGAAGCAGGAAATTATTTCTTCTAGATTTTAAAGAAGAATCATTGGAACAACAACACGCTGTTGATTTGCTTCTATTATAGTGCGATAAATACCCTTGTTTAATTGTTGTTGTTCAATAATTGTGATTCAGTTACACTATTATATTTTCTTATACCAATGTGAAATAAGTAATGGTCCAATTCCGTTTCTCTGCATTGCACCAAACTTCTTTCCAATCGGCATAAACCACTGTAAGATTTGTAATTATTGGCATAATTAATACAGATACTCCCTGTCTGCCTGACCGGCAGTCAGGCAGGTATCGGCATTTACAATACTAAGCCCAAATTATCCTTTGGACTAATTTGAACTAAGTAATGGTATAATAAATCACATTGGTCTAATATCTCCTTGAGATGGGTTTGGAAAAAAAGAAATTTGATTTCCATTAATTTCATCAAAACCTAAATCGTCTGTCACAATTATTCCCGATTCACAATCGGTATCTGTACAACCGTTGTTATTATTTATTTGTGCACAAACACATAAATCAGTTCCAATAGTGTCCCAAGAATTATAAAAAAAAGAAGATGAAGACGAAGTATTTCCATCACAAAAATCCCAAAAATAAGTAGCTCTTGGTATTAATCCTGAAGTTGTAAAATTGATAAAAACACTATCACTTGCATAAAGGCTAGTTGCAGAAACATTGACATTAATTATTGGACTTTGATTGACTGTAATGACCGTTGTTGCTGAATCAACACAACTTATTCCAATAGACGCAATCAATTCAACATTGAATATTCCGGCAGTAGAAAATAAGTTAGAAAAATTAGTACCGGAACTAAAAACAATTTCATTTATTTTCCAGGAATAGAGTGTTGAAGATGTTGAAGTATTTATGAAATTTACAATTCCACCAGAGCAAATTTAAGTTGCAGGACTGTTAAAAGATGCATCACATTGCGAAAATGAATTGATACCAAATAAGACAAAAGAAAATAGTAGATATCTAAAAATCATTTGGAAGTGTTTAATTAAATGTAGCGAATAACACACATGAAAACAAACACTCGTAAACATCCGAATGACAATCAATATTTACGATTGTCGGCTCATTCAATTTAAGATTAAGAAAAGTCAAAAATCACTTTTCATTTACCCTTGAAAAAAATCTTTCATTTTTTTGAAAAAACCTTGCTCACTTCCACCTGGATTTGGGATAAAGTTTTCGGAAGTTCTCAGTTTTTCCAACATTGCTTTTTCTTCAGAACTCACTTTTTTCGGAGTCCAGACATTTATGTGAACAAACAAATCTCCAGTACCGTATCCATTTAAATTAGGAAGACCTTTGCCTCTTAATCGCAACATTTTTCCGCTTTGTGTTCCTGGGTCGATTTTGATTTTTGCTTTTCCTTCCACCAACGGCACTTCAATCGTGTTTCCTAAAACGGCATCTACAAAACTGATATAAGCTTCAACGTGCAAATTTTCGCCGTCGCGTTGCAATTGTTCATTTTTTTCTTCTTCTATAACAACCAAAAGATCTCCAGGCACACCGCCAAATGGGCCAGCGTTACCTTTTCCACTCAATTTCAATTGCATTCCTTCACCAACACCTGCCGGAATATTTACTTCAACAATTTCTTCCTGACGTTTTAATCCTTGCGCATCTACACCAGCTGGTTTTTTATCAATTATTTTTCCGGTTCCTTGGCAAGTGTGACAAGTAGATTGAGTTTGCATAGCGCCTAACATGGTTTGCGTTACACGTAACACGCGACCTTGACCGTTGCATGTTTTACACGAATTGTATGTAACACCCTCGGCATTCACCAATTTATTTACTTTGATTTTTTTTGCAGCGCCGTTCGCAATTTCTTTTAGGTTGAGTTTAATTTTAATTCTTAAATCAGAACCACGACTAACGCGCGAGCCACCTCCACTGCTTCTGCCACCAAAAGAGCCACCAAAAATATCTCCGAATTGATCAAAAATATCTTCCATGTTCATGCCACCGCCACTAAATCCGCCACCTGAAGCTCCGCCTACACCTTGATGACCAAAACGATCGTACCGTGCTTTTTTATCTGCGTCACTTAAAATCTCATAAGCCTCTGCGGCTTCTTTAAATTTTTCTTCTGCTTCTTTATTATCAGGATTTTTATCGGGATGAAATTTAAGCGCAATTTTTCGATACGCTTTTTTTATTTCTTGTGTGTCTGCATTTTTACCTACACCTAAAATGTCATAATAATCTCGTTTCTGACTCATTTCAATTTTCTGTTTATCCGATTACTGACCAACAATTACTTTTGCATAACGCAGCGATTTTCCATGCAAATTATAGCCGCGTTCAACAACATCAATTACTTTTCCTTTTTGATTTTTATCTTCAACCTGAACATTCGTAATCGCTTCGTGTTTGTCAGAATTAAATGTTTCGCCTTTTGACTCTACTTGCTCTAAACCTTTGCTTTGAAGTGCTAATGTTAATTTGTGTTGAATTAATTTAAATCCTTCTTTCAACACATTTGCATCTTCTACTTTTTCATTGTTCAAAATTGCACGTTCAAAATCATCCAATACAACAAGCAAATCTTTAATCACATCTGCACTTGCATTGCTAATAATATCAGCTTTTTCCTTAATTGTTCTTTTACGAAAATTATCAAAATCAGAATAAAGCAAAATGTATTTATTGTTTAAGTCAGCAAAACGCTCTTCGCAAGTTGGAATAATTTCACTTTCAGAAACATTTTCAGCTTGAGTTTGTTCGTTTTCAATTTCTGTGTCATTTAATTTTTCGTCCACTTCTTCGTTTTCCTTCTCTTTATCCTTACGCGCCATGATTGATTTTTTTAATTAATCTGAAGTGAAAATTATCCCGATAGCTATCTGGATAATTTTCTACTTTTAATATTCTTTTTTTAAAATTTACTCAAATTAACTGCCAGTCCTGTTTTTTAGACATTCTGTCACGCAAATTCCTTTAGAAAGCACAATGTGAACAAAATTCTGCCAAAATAACCCGACACAATCTGCCATTAGGAAGTACGAATACCTTTACTTTTCAAATACGTGACGATTGCAAAAATGTAAAGTCCTAACGCCAAAAACAAAGAAATTCGACCGATAATATCACCGAATCGAACAAAAAAAGTGAATTTGGTATTTCGATTAATTTCAGCCTGAAGTATTCCTGCTTTGTTCCAACCTAATTCAGAAATTATTTCACCACGTTGATCAATAAAACAAGAAATGCCTGTATTGGCCGACCGAGCAACACTGCGACGGTTTTCAATGGCACGAATTTGCGAAAACATTCTATGCTGTTTGTATCCAGGAGTATCTTGCCACCAACCGTCGTTTGTAATAACGGTTAAAATATCTGCACCTTTTTGTGTGTATTTTGTTACATACTCACCATAAACAGATTCGTAACAAATGATTGGCGCAAATAATAATCCGCTTGCTTCTAAATTTAACGGTTCTTTTCCAATTCCTAATACGCCCGCTGTTCCGCCCAATTCAACGGCATAATCTTTCAAAAAAGGAAACATACCTGCAAAAGGTAATTTTTCAGGACCTAAAACTAATTTTGATTTGTGATAAAGTTGAGTTGGAAAATTAGTTTGAATCATGCACGCAGTATTGTATCCTTCGTACCAAAAATTAGCAATTGGTTTTGACGCTACAGAATTTTCTTCCTTAAAATAAACTTCACTGGAAGCGCCTATCAACATTGGCACATCGTGATTTACTTTTAAATAAGATTTAGTATATTTTATTGGGCCTTGTTCTTCAATTTTACTTTCATCTAATGAATTTACGATGGCTGTTTCTGGACAAATTACTAAATCAGTTTCTGATGTTATTGCATCTTGCGCCAACAAAAACATTTTATTCATTTGCAATTGTGGTGACGTATTAAATTTTTCGAAATGTGATTCAATATTTGGTTGAACGATAATAATATTCACCGGATCTTTTTTCTCTTCATAATTATAATAGATTAAAAGAGAACTTGAAATAGGAATGACTAAAGCCAAAAAAGTAAAAATAAAAATCGGAGTTTGAATTTTTACTGACTCTTTTCGCAACCACAAATTACGAACCAATAAATAAACAAAAATATTTACGATGACAATCCACAATGAACCGCCTGTAACTCCGCTGTATTCATACCACTGAATCAATTTTGGAGAATCACCTAAAATATGTCCAAGGTTTAACCAAGGCCAAGAAACTTCCCAATAAAAATGAGCATATTCAAACGACATCCAAAGTACCGTTACAGCAATTAAACCTCTTGCTTCACCTAGTTGTCGTGTAATAAATCCCGCAAAGAAAAAAGGCAATGTCATTAAAATAGAATTTGCAAAAACAGCCATATAAACACCTTCAGAAGATGCGTGATAAATCCACCAAGTTGTAACAGCGTTATAGATGACGAAGTAGAGATAATTTAATCCAAACCTTATTAGAAATCGAAATCGTTTTTTTTCATTTAAATGAAAATTGATAATCAACAACGGAACGAAAGCAATAAACGCAAAGGGAATTATGCCACCAGGAATTGGAATAGTGAACCATGAAAAAACAGGAACATCTGCATAAGCAAACGGAAAACTCATTCCAAGCAATAATCCGCCAAGAATAGAAAAAATAAGCAAGTGAATTGTTTTCGTTTGCATGGGTACAAATGTACACTTATTCAATAAATCGTAGCGTTAAGAAAACCATTTAAAGGTGATATTTCTTAAGTCAATTAGTTTTGTATATTTGATTTTTAAATACTGATAATAAAATATTTAGACAATCAATGCCTAAAAGTAAACGGCTTCATTTCAAAGACATCGACGCAATGCGTTTTTTGGCGTTTTTACCTATTTTTTTGTATTGCGTTTTATTTGCAACAATTACAGAAGATGAAGGATTTCATTATGAGCTTACAAATTTGTTAGGTTTTATAAAACAAAACAGTCTCGATTTTTTCTTTTTTATTTCTGCTTTTTTATTGACTTCACAAGCTCTCCGTGAATATAAATACAACAATTCTTTTTCACTTAAAAGTTTTTACATCCGTCGCGTTTTTAGAATTGCACCTTTGTTTATTATTGGAATTATTTTTGCTTTTCTTGTTCATCCATGGATTCTTTCAACGCTTAAATTAAATACAATTGTTACGCCAGAAGGGTTTAGTTACTTGTTAATGCTTCCAAATTATTTTACCGGAATTACACAAGAACAATATTTGTATCTAGCAATTATTTGGACTATTTATATGTTTATTCAGTTTTACTTTGTTATCGGAATTATTCTAAAATATTTAAAAAATCAACTTTTTGTTGTTTCAATTTCCTTCATTGTAATTGGAATTGTTGCGCGCATTGTGCATCATTCTTTAAATTTTAGTTTTGAATTTGATACTTTGAGTTATGGTGTTCCAATTGGCATTGGCCTTATTCTTGCCAAATTAATTCGTGAAGATTCTCCTTATATTGAAAAAATAAAAATGGTTCCTAAAAAAATAATTTTGCCAATTTATTTATTGGGAGGATTGATTGTATTAACCGGCTATCTTATTTCTACAAATGTTGTGATGATAAGTTTGGTTCCTGTTTTTACTTCAGTGTTTTTTGCTTTCGCACTTGTTGAACAAACTTTTGGAAAAAATTCTATTGGAAAATTAAGAAACAATAAAGTATTCAGTCACCTTGGAAAGGCGAGCTATGGATTAATTTTATATCAAGCAATATTAAATGTGTTGCTTGTTATCGGGATTGATTCGCTCAATTTTGATATTAATTCTGAAACCGTTAAAGTTGCGTTTTTGTTAATCAGTTTTGTGATGACATGGATTATTGCCGACATCAGCTATAATTTTTATGAGAAACCTTTAATTAGATTGAGGAGAGAATTCAAAAAAGTTTAGACTTTAGAGTCTTCATGTTCAAGAACAGCATTTTCCCATTCTTTCATTACATGCTCGAGCTTTTTTTCAAGCTCTTTAAAATCAATTGTGATTTTTTCGTATTTAGAAGTATCCGAAAAATCCGTTACTTCTAATTCAGTTGTTTTATCTTTTAATTGTTTTTCTATTGATTCGATTTCGCGTTCCAATTTTTTAACTTGATTCTCTAATTTTTTTTGAAGGCCTTTGTCTTCTTTTTTTTGTTGATGCTGAATTTTATTTTCAACTTTTGCTGCCGGCACAACCGCCGATGACATGTCGTCAAAATTAATTCGTTCCAAAAATTCATTCACACCAAAATAATGTGTTCTGATTTTACCATCTTGAATTTCCCAAATTTTGTTACTCAATCCATCTAAAAAATCTCTATCATGAGATACAAGCAACATGGTGCCTTCATAAGATATCAGCGCTTCTTTTAAAATTTCTTTACTACTGATGTCAAGATGATTTGTGGGCTCATCCATGATTAAGAAATTAAAATCTTGAAATAAAAGTTTACAAATCGCAAGCCTTGTTCTTTCGCCTCCGGATAAAACTTTTACTTTTTTTTCTACATCTTCTCCACTAAACAAAAATGCACCAAGTGTACTTCTAATATCTTTTCGTTTATCTCCTTGCGCAATGTCATCAATTGTTTCAAAAACCGTTTTTTCTGCATTTAATTTTTCGGCTGAATCTTGAGCAAAATATCCAATTGTTACATTGTGACCAAACTCAAGTGTTCCTTCAAAATCAGTTTCTTTCGTTACTAATTTTATAAAAGTTGATTTACCAACACCATTTGGACCAAGCAAAGCGATTTTTTCTCCACGACCTAACACAACATCCAATTTATCAAATATTAATTTACTTCCGTATCTTTTTGTAAGCTCTTTAGCATCGACAACCATTTTGCCAGAAGGATTTTTTAAAGAGAACTTTAGATTAAATGCTTTGCGTTCTATCGTATCTATTTCAATGCGTTCAACCTTATCTAATTTTTTTATCAAACTTTGTGCAAATGCTGCCTTATTCGCTTTTGCGCGGTATTTGCTAATTAAATCTTCAGTTCTTTTTATTTCTTTGTCTTGATTCTTTTTTGCAAGCATAGCGTGTTCCAATTCTTCAGCATGGAGCACTAAATATTTTGTGTAATTGCATTTGTAATCATAAAGTCGTTGATTCGCAATTTCAATTGTACGATTTGTTACATTATCTAAAAATCTTCTATCATGCGATATTAGAATAAGACCTCCTTTAAAATTTTTCAAATAATTCTCAAGCCATTGAATTGAAACAATGTCAAGGTGATTTGTTGGTTCATCAATTAATAAAACATCTGGATTGTTTACCAAAAGTTTTGCTAGTTCAACTCGCATTTGCCAACCACCGCTAAAGCTTCCAATTAAATTGTCAAATTCACGAACATTAAATCCAAGTCCTTTTAAAACATGTTCAATTTTTTCAGCAAAAAGATGCGCATCCAACATGGTTAGACGATCATTAATTTCGGTTATTTCATGGACTAAATCATTGTAATAATCCGATTCGTAATCTGTTCTGCTTACCAACTCATTGTTAACAAAATTGAGCCGCTCAATTAAACGTGTTACCTCAACATTTGATTTTTCTATATAACCTCTTACAGTAATATTTTTTTCAATTTCAATGTCTTGAGTAAGATATCCGATTGAAATATTTTTTTCACTAATAACAGAACCCTCACTCGGAATAATTTCTTTCGAAAATAATTTTAGCAATGTTGATTTTCCAACTCCATTTTTTCCAGTAAGTCCAATTTTATCACCGCGATTTATTAGCATGGAAATATTCTTATAAAGAAATCCTTGCGGTAAATGGTAAGATAAATTTGCTAACCGAATCATGAATGTGCTTAATTTTTCTGCGGTGCAAAGGTACTACATTCAAAAGAATAAAAAAAGAGACATCTTTTTAGATGTCCCTCTTTCTCGTTTATTCCTGAAAATATACGTATTATCTTACTTTCACCATCATTGTAGCAATTTTTCCAACATTGGCTTGGTCTTTATAATTAACTTCTATACTAATTGTTTTGCCTTGAGATTGTATGATAAGTCCTTTTGCTGCAGTATCAAAGTTGCCATTCGCATCAATTAAACCAACACCAGAAATACTGCTAACTAAAACAGTTCCTCCAGTAATTTTATAAGTAAGGTTTGTCAATGAAACAGAAGGATCTGGTGCAATACGAATTCCAATTTGATTTTTTGCTGAAACGTATGGTACGGTTCCTCCTGATTGAGTTTGACCAAAATATAGAATTGCAGGTGGCAATGGTTTACAAATAAAATCAAAAGAACCAACACTCACAGGAGTTCCATCATCCTTTCGTGCACTTACTCCAATTCTTGCAGTTCTGGTTCCTCGTTCTACATTTGCCGTATATTTTCCGTTTCCATTAGGTGAAAGTGAACATCCCGTACTACCAGAAAGTGAAATCTGGTCTGCAGGAAAACCAGATGCTGTTCCTTCTACAATATTCGGATAACCCCAATATAAAATTCTCATCTCCGGTTGAGCGACAACACCCAAGGGCTGTCCAACGGTATAACTGAAGTCCCAAGGTTTCCAAGCTGTCACTCCTTTTTCTTGAACAGCAATCTCTCCTTTAATTCTATGAAATCCAGGAGAAGAGCTATTCAACGCAATTTTACCTGAACCTTCTATCCATGCATTTTTATTGGCAGTGTCAGCATCCATTCCATATCTAATTTTAGAAATTTCATTAGAATCATAAGCAGCAATCATCACACTTAAGTCTAACGAGTCACCAAGATTTATATAACCGGAATTTGCAAAAGCCATTGGATCTATTTTATTAAAAACAAAGGGTTCCACTTCAATTTGTGCAAGCATATATTCGCTCGCAAAAGCTTGAGCATTTTTTACATCTAATTTTAATGAAGTAAACATTGCGGCCGCTGCAACAATAGGTGCATGATCAAACGTAACAGAAACCCAGGGAAGATCTTCTCCTTCCTCAGCAGCAAAAAGAAATTCAGGAATTGTTAGTACTCTATAAAACTGAGCTAAACTAGCGGTATCCTTTGGATTCGCAGTCTTCAATGCAGTGGTCAATTCCGCAATAGTTTTTGGAGCAGCAAATTGCCAACTGTTATTTCCGTCTTTATAAGTACCCATAGATTCAACAATTTGGTTTCGATAGGCGTGAATTCGATTCGTAATTTCAAGTCCGCGTTTATTTGGGTTTTTTGGATTTCCTCCTACAAATAAATTAGTTGGAATATCATAGTCATCCATATTTTCAATTCCATCCAATGATTTTAATTTGGATATATTTCCAAAAGAATCTTTTTCATCAATCCAGTCAGTTCCTTCAGCAATCTTAATCATCTCATTGCATTCACTCAATAAATATCCTACAAGTTCATTTGAAGATTTTTTTAAATTATCTACTTTGTTTTTCCATAAATTAAATTTTGACATATCACTCTTTTCAAGCGTCAAAGCTGCTGCTTTATAATCAAACCCACCATACGTGTCCTCAATTCGAACATCTATATTTGAAGCGTTTAAATCTAATTTATTGTTCAATGTAATAAATGCTGATACAATTTGTTTAGATACATTCAATGCAAGCAATGCAGTTAAAACTAAATACATCATTCCAATCATTTTTTGTCTTGGTGTTTCTTTCGCTCCGGACATAATTTTGGTTTTTATTGGTTATAACTGAACAATTCGCCAATAAAAAAAAGTAACACAGAATATTTTTTCATCCACAAAAAAAATAGCAAAAAAAAGAGGCCCTGAAATATCAGAGCCTCTTTTTACAATTATTTAATACACTTTTAGAAATTCCACAAATCGTGTTCAAAAGTAAAAATCTGATCTTTAATTTTTTCGGCTTCAAGCAAAGCGTCTACACCTGCTTTGTAGCTTTCAATTTCACGATCATATAAGTTTGTTTCCTTCATGATGTAGCTTTGGAACATTCGTTTCCAAAACAAGTCATCAAATGACATTCTTTGTGCATCATTGTTTCTATTCTGAACAAAGAAGTTCTGGAACACGTAACGACACTCAGGGAAATACAACCAAAATAATTCTTTTAATCCACTTATTTCACCTGTTTGATCGTCAATTCTATAAGTGACAGGTGCTATTCCTATAATACGAACATCAAGAACTGATCTTTCTTTGTCAAAAAACCAATCTTCTTTAATTCGATACTGAACAATATCCTGTGAACGATACCAATTGTATTCGCGTTCATAATAAGCAGTGTTACCATTCGCATCGATTGAATCCTCACCAGGAAACTCTATACTTAAAATGGCTGCTCGTCCTCCAGACATATCAGTTATCCCAAGATACTGTTTCAATTGTTTCATAAAAAGCGAATCTGTTAAAGGAGTTGCATTAGGATTTCCATTCAATGCATATTTAGACGCACTAATTGGATATTTGAACAAATCACCATCTTGCCACTGTTGCCAATCTGGATCATAAGGCGAATAAGCCGTTAAGTCACCCGTTAAAACATGATAACGAATAATTGTCCATAAACTCCATCTTGTAGGATTACGATTCCAAAGAGCAAAATCATTTGCACTTGCCCCAGGCTGCAGGTCATCCAACGGATAGTAAATAGGATGATTGAATTTTTCTCTTAAATCGATCACTCGCCAAACACGTTTACTCCAAGTAACATCCGCTTCTCTTATGTATTCATAAGGCACCACCTTTTTAGTTGGAATATGTTCTTGAACATAAACTCCATCCAAAACACCAGGTGCAGGATTAGCAATTGGACCACGATCTTGTGCTGTTCCACTTAACACTACGAAACCCATCACCACTAAAAATAAAATCCACTTTTTCATACGCTCCATTTTTAATTCAACTATTTCACTTTGAAAGAAGTTGTACCAATTTTTCCAATTCCATCAGGTCCTTTATAACTTACCTCAATAATAACAGTTTTACCTTTTGATTGATTAAGTAATTTAACTGCAGTACCATCAAACGTTCCACCTGAGTTCACTTTTCCTTCTCCAGTTAGCCCAGATACGAAAAGACTACCTCCACTAACGGTATATTTTACATTTGTCAAAGGAACAGATGGATCAAGCGCAACCCTCACATTTGGTTGGTTTTTTGCAGCAGTATATTGAATACTACCTCCAGATTCTGTGTTCCCGAAATAAATCATAGCATTTGGAATAGGTTTAACAACAAAGTCAAATGAACCTAAGCTCACCGAACTTCCGTCGTCCTTTTTACCACTAATGCTGATTTTAGCACTTCGTGTTGGCTTGTTAACACTAGCGATGTATTGACCATTTCCTTTAGAAGATAATGAACAACCACTTCCCGATAACGTTACTTTTGATGGATCAAAACCAGAAGCTGTTCCTTCAACAACATTTGGATATCCCCAATAAAGTACGCGCATTTCAGGCAATGCTACTACACCCATTGGCTGACCAACAGTATAGCTAAACTCCCATGGTTTCCAAGCTATCTCGCCTTTTTCTTTTACACCAATTTCACCTTTAACTTTGTGAAATCCAGGTTTAGAACCGTCAAGACCAATTTTTCCTGTTACTTCTTTCCAAGCTGTTTTGTTTGCTGTATCAGCATCCATTCCATATCGGATTTTAGAAACTTCGTTTGAGTCATACGCAGCAATCATAACACTAAGCGCCAATGAATCACCTTGGTTTATATAACCTGTTCTTGCAAAAGCCAAAGGTTCAATTTTATTAAAGTTGAACACAGGTGCTTCTACTTTACTTAACATGAATTCAGTTGCCATTGATTCGGCATTCTTGATATCCAATTTGAGTGAAGTAAACATTGCACCAGCAGCAACAACGGGAGCGTGGTCAAACATCACAGACGGCCAAGGCATTTCACCTTGCTCGTGCGCTTCCAATTTTTCAGGAATCGTTAACGCTCTGAAAAACTGAGCAATCTTAGCAGTATCGGCAGGATTAACAGTTGCAAGTGCGGCATTTAATCCTGTTTCATCCGCAGGTGCAGTAAACGTGTAATTGTTCTTACCCGATTTATAGGTCGCCATTTCAGTCGCAATTTTATCGCGGTATGCATGAATCTTAATACGGATATCTAATCCTTTCTGAACCGGTGATTGCGGGTTGCCACCAACAAACATCCCAGTGGGAATATCGTAATTATCCATATTCTGAATTTCCATGAAAGGTTTCAACTTAGTGATAACTTTTACCGTTTTACCTTCAGCATCCACTACGTCAGCCTCACCACCCTCTGCAATCCAATCAACGCCTTCGCACTGTTTAATCATTTCATTGCACTCTCCAAGTAAATAGCCAACTATAATTTTGGTTTCACTTTTCAACAGCTCAGCTTTTGCTTGCCACATCTTAAAGAGATCCATATCACCTTTCGTTGCGATAAGAGCAGCTTTCTTTTTTTCAAACCCTGCGTGCGTATCATCATTTTTTCTGTTGATGATAGTCGCAGAGTCATCTAATTTATTATTCAACGTAACGAAAGCAGCGACAATCTGCTTCGACACATTCAAAGCCAAAAGAGCGGTGAGTACAAGGTACATCATCCCGATCATCTTTTGTCTTGGGGTTTCTTTTCCTCCAGACATGATTTATAAGTATTATTTAATTATACAATTAATTAATTCAATATTTTCAAAAAGTAACAATTGTTACTATCTGGTAATAGTCATGGCTTTTAGCATGTTTCCATAAACCTGATTCAAATCAGTCAAGTTACGAGACAATACTGCCATATTTTCTTTGTAGAGTTTAGTGTCCTCGATCGAGTCATTTAAGTTGGTCATCATTTCAATAACACCAGCCTGGAATTTCTCGCTTGTTTCCAAATGAGCCGCAGAGCCTTTTAATTGAAGTTCATAAACGTTGTTTAACGCTGACAAATTTGACGATACTTTTTGCAATTGTTCTCCAATGTTCACACCTTCATCAGATGCGTTTTTCAAACCTAACAAAGATTCAGATGCAGCCTCATAAGACAATGACAAACCTTGTACTTGTTTTGAAGCGCCTTCTAAACTTGCAACATAAGAATCAGTTGCAGCAGCAGCACCAGAAACGGCTTTAAGACCTTCAGCATTATCGCTTAATGTTCTTATTCCATCTCCTAGTCTGTTTAACAATTCTGCGTCAATTTTTGCTTCTTCCAAAAGATTATCAAATTTTTCAGTAATTCCAGTTACAGAACCACCTCCGCCACCACCATGGCTAGATTCACCTTTTTCATCAATATAAGCATGTAAATCAAACTCTTCATCATGAGCTAAAGCCAATTCAGGATAAACTAATTCCCATTTCGGATCTTCATGTAATGGCTCAAATGCAGAGAAAAAGAAAATTACGGCCTCAGTACTCAATCCACCTACAAGCATCGCACCCGCACCTGGCCAGTGCATGATTTTAAACATCGCACCAACGATTACAACTGCTGCACCTATACCGTACAACTTAGCCATAAATAATTTCCATTTTTTTGTTCCTGGTCTCATAGTTTCCTTGCTTTTAGTTTAACATTTATTTATTTGGTTTATAATTTGCTCGTTATCTTAATTCAATATCTGATCTTAACTCCTCACCACCTTCTCTTGAGAAATCACGTCCACCACGACCGATATGAGTTTGTACACATCTAAATCCAACATATGATTTCGATGTATCTTGATATTCGTACGTTCTTGCACTTGTTTGCAAATAAAATCCTATATCTTTCCATGAACCACCACGAATCACTTTTCTTTTCATCACAGGTGGATCCCAATCCATTGCATAATATCTGTATTCAGGGCTTAAATCATGAGAGAATTCATAAACCGACTCATCAAAAGCGGTTTCTGTCCACTCGGCAACATTACCAGCCATACAATATAAACCATAACCATTAGGGTTGTAAGAATAAGCTTTAACTGGATAAAAACCACCATCATCAAAATATCTACCTCTCATTGGTTTAAAGTTGCCAAGCATACAACCTGCTGAGTTTCTGATATAAGGTCCACCCCAAGGGTAAGGACTATCTTTTAAATCACCCCTTGCAGCATATTCCCATTCACCTTCAGTTGGCAATCTGAAATCTTGTACCCAAAGAGCACCCAAGCTTTCTAACCAATTGTTTAGTTTTTGAGTTCTCCATACACAAAATGCTCGAGCTTGTACCCATGTTACACCAATAACCGGATAGTTATCATAAGCTGGGTGCCAGAAATACATATTGGTCATCGGATCGTTAAAAGAATAAGTAAAGTCTCTTACCCAACACAATGTATCAGGATATACATTTATTTCTTCAGTAATAATGAAACGGCCTCGATCTTCATGTGATCTTAAGGCATTATTCTGACCTTTTTTGTTAAAGTAACCTTGATCCAAATCTTGACCAACTGGTTCACCAGTAAAAGCATGCTCAGGATTTTTCAAATCTCTGTGTTGTGGCTCTAAAGAAGGACTGGTATAATTACCATCTTTATCATAACCATTTCTCAAAACATTAACTCGACCTTTTTTAGCTGCTTCTGGTAAATCAATCCAATAATATTTAAAATTTAATTTTCGAACATCCAACTCACGTCTTTTGTACCATTGTTCATTAGGCTTTAAATACAAATCTCTAATCAAAGGAATTACTTGTTCGTCTTTAATACCACGTAATCTCCAAGACAACGGGAAAATAGTTCTCATTGTAGCAGGATCTATCACTTGAAATGGATCAGCAGGGTCAAACGCCTCCCAAGTATTACTAGTTTCATCATAATAGATATCTGGATAATTTAGCATATCACCCAATAAATCAAGCTCAATGGTTGGTTCAATACTATTACCTAAATTGTTTGTCCAATCACCATCATTTTTGTAAATTTCTTCAAGCATAATGGAATCTTTTACCCAAAATACAAACTCACGATATTCGTTGTTTGTGATTTCAGTTTGATCCATGTACAATGCATGAATAGAAACAACTTTAGATCTAGCTTGATGCAAGAAGGGAACATCTTGATCGCCTGTTCCCATCGTATATGAGCCCGAGGGAATATAAATCATTCCGAGTGGTATCTCAGGATAAAACACTCGTCTACCTTGCACACCGATCAAATGACCTGATCCCTGATCGCAACTGGTTATTACCAAAGCGATACCTACAACTGCCAATAATAATAATTTTCTCATGCTACCTTTTTTTTTCTACCAATCATTTACTTTCGACTATCAGGACTTCAGGGGTTGGGTTTCTCTTTAACGAGAATTACATTATTTGGTTACAAAAAAAATTCTTACTGTAAAATAAATGGGTTACCATGTCTAGGAACCACAGGAGGTGGCGGGAACAAACAGTAATTAACCATTAGCTCATGAGTTCCCTTTCCATAAGTATTCAAAGGATTCGTCATGATATCAAACGAATAACCAAATTTCAACCAGTTTTTGCTTGGATTAAATCCAGGCGCGAATCCATATCCAATCATAATAGGAATACCATCAGACATACGATAAGATACCCCAGCCCATAAATAAGCCGCAGTATTTAAATAATATTCCGCCATCAAATTAATATCAAATATTGCAGTCGCTCCATCGGCCTTAACCAACACGGAAGGTTTAAGCATAATTTTGTTAACTGATCCAATTTGATTACCTAAATCAAAATCATATCCTGCAAGAACATAATAATGTCTTGCAACACTATAATTTACATTTTTCAATGTAGGGGGCGCTATGTGCGTTGTGGACAAACCAACATAATATGGATAGTCTCCTGTTGCGTGCCAATAAAGACCTAAATTCATATCAAAACCTGTTCCAGCAGCTGTACCTGGAAGATTTGCATCGAAGGTTGTGGTAGGTGGAACCCACTTTGGAGCAAACGACACATTTACAATTCCAACTGAAGCACCAACGCTTAATATACCATAAGTTGTTGCGATGTGTCGAGCATAAGACGCTTGAATCACATTATTTCTTTGGAATCCAATCGCATCATTCATAATAGACAGACCCACACCACTGCTGATTTGAGGAATGTTTGCCTGAAGATTAATGAGCGTTGAGTTTGGCGCATCCTGAACTCTGTCCCATTGATTACGATATATGATTGTTCCACAATATCCTTTAAAACCAGTTGAAGCTGGATTGAAAGACATGCGATCAAACATAAAATGGGTGTACTGTTTATCTTGCTGCCCAAAAGACAGAGACACAAATAAATAGCAAATAACAAAAGATAAAATCTTTCTCATAAATTAACTTTTTTTCACACTATTTTGACGTCAGAATACTCCAACAAGGCGCTAAAATAAGTAAAAAAACTTTACATGGTGTTATTTTAGTTGAAACATTTTTGATTTTAAACGGGTGACCGTTCAAAACTTTAGGACAATTTTTGAAAAGTCTTCCACCAAAGATTTGGCATTTCATTTTTAAGTGCATTCTCATAATCCTCATAATTACAAGGAACAAGTAGATGTCTTTGAAATTTTACTCCTTTTATTTTTGGATATGGCACTTCCATCCACCATCGTCCACTTTTATCACTTTTAAAGAAAATAATTTCATCTTTAAAGTCATCCAAAGACACGGTATATCTTGTGTAGTTGGTTTTGGATCCGATTGGATAGTCTTTTTTTCTCAGATTAAAACCTTCGAAAAAATACCAAATCATCTGTGCAATCAAATTAGAATCGGAATGTAAATTTTCTGGTTTGCTCGAAAAATTAAATAGACCAAGACTTGTTAATTTATCACTCCAACCTGCGTATCGCATTATTCGACAAGCGTCCTCACCATAAAATCCATGTGGTAAATTAAATTGATTGCCTTTATAGTCCGAAGAGCGAATAGCGTTTAAATCAAACGTTAGAATATCAGCATTACGAACAATTGGCTCTACCATTTTATCATTCGAATAAAATTCACCTAATCGAAATGCATCGAAATACATTTTTTCCAACAAATTAATTTCGGCTGGATTGACTAAATAAGATTGATAACCTAGTAAAGAATAATTAAATAAATAACCTGGTTTGTGAACCACAATTTTACTGAGCCAATTTGAAGTTGATAACTTTTCATCAGGACCACCCATATCCAGTGAAGCATCTACATTTAAAATGTTTACTGTTTGTTCAAGATTTTGATAACCGGAATAAACCGAATAGGTTAAATCTTGACTGCCACCAATAATTACGGGAACAACCTTCGCTTTAACCAATTCTGCAATAATTTCTTTTACTGCAGCGCAAGTATCCTGAACTGTTTTGCCGGGTTTAACGACACCCAAATCATAAATTGGTGCGCGCCAATCTCCACCATAAAGAGTATAAAGGGATTGACGAATTGAATGAATGAAATCTATACTTTGTTCGCTTTCCGAATTTCTGTATTCAGGAACAAACATTATGGCAATGCTATCCTTTTTAGGTAAAATAAAATCCTTTTCGGAATTATAAACAACTGATTTACCAAGTTGTCCAGCAGTGTATTTACCCTCCGAAGCAAAATCGCTAAAATAAATTCCGATATTTCTCATTCGACCAAATTACTGAAAAAATTATTTCTTTTTTGGCTTTGCAATTGTCTTTGTTTTAGCAGGTGTTTTTTTAGTTGCAGTCGCTTTCTTCTTAGATGTTGATTTAGCTGCTGATTTTTTTTCTTTTGGTGCAGCTTTTGTTTTAGTTGTTTCTTTTTTTACTCCTTTTTGTGAAGTCGCTCCTCTACCCTTACCTTTTTTTGCTGGCTGACTTGCAGCAATATCAACACATTCTTGATAGGTCAATTTTGCTGGATCTGATCCTTTAGGCAATTTAAAATTGTCTTTATCAATTTTCAAATATGGACCATAACGACCATTCAGCAACTGCATCGTTTCGTCTTCTGCAAATGTTTTTATTAGTCGATTTTTTTCTTCTTCACGTTTTGCAACAATTAATTCTATTGCTCTTTCAATTGTTATATTTTCTAGCGTATCACCATTTTTTACACTGATAGACACGAACTTTTTATCATGTAAAATATAAGGACCGAAACGACCATTATTTACTTTCACTTCATTGCTTTCAAACTCGCCCAACAACTTTGGAAACTTAAATAATTCAAGCGCCTGATCGAGTGTAATAGTTTGAATACTTTGATCTCTTTTTACAGAAGCAAATTTTGGTTTTTCTTCGTCGTCTTGTTCACCAATTTGAATCATTGGACCAAATCGACCGATACGCGCATAAACGTTTTTTCCGGATGCTGTATCAACACCTAATAAACGTTCGCCAGTTGCACGTTCAGAATGTTCTAATGTTTGTTCAACAGTTAAATGAAAGGGTTTGTAAAATTCAGCAATCATGTTGGTCCATTTCAATAAACCTTGAGCAATATCATCAAACTCTTTTTCTACATTTGCAGTGAAATTATAATCAAGAATTTTGGCGAAATTCAAAACCAAAAATTCAGTTACAATTCGACCAATATCAGTAGGTACTAGTTTACCTTTATCGCTTCCTGTTTTTTCTGAATTTTCAAGCTCATTTACTTTTCCCGCCTTCAAAATTATTTGAATAAATTTTCTTTCGGTTCCTTCTTTTTCGCCTTTTTCTACGTAACCTCTTTTTTGTATTGTTGAAATCGTTGGAGCATAAGTTGAGGGTCTACCTATACCCAATTCTTCTAATTTTTTAACAAGACTTGCCTCAACAAATCGCGAAGGTGGTCGTGTAAATCTTTCGGTTGAAGAAATTTCTTTACTAGTTAAGTTATCACCAACATTAAGTGGTGGTAGAAGCCCTTCCATTTCTTCTTCCTCTTCTTCAATATTTGTTTCAAGATAAACTTTCAAGAAACCATCAAATTTAATTACCTCACCTGTTGCGGTGAACTCATTATTTAGTGGAGCTGAAATTCTTACCGTTGTTCTTTCTAATTGTGCATCTGTCATTTGCGAAGCGATTGCTCGTTTCCAAATGAGTTGATACAATTTTTCTTCATCTCTTTCAGATTCAATGCTATGTAATGCAAAATTTGTGGGACGAATAGCCTCATGCGCTTCTTGAGCATTTGCAGATTTAGTTTTGAATTTTCTTAAAAAATGATATTCTTTTCCGTAAGCATTTTCAATTTCTGCTTTTGATGCATCTAAAGCCGTTTGAGATAGATTTACTGAATCCGTTCTCATATAACTGATTAAACCAGCCTCATATAATTTTTGTGCAACAGTCATCGTTCTTGAAACATTGAAACCTAATTTCAAACTTGCTTCTTGCTGGAGTGTTGAAGTAGTAAAAGGTGCCGTTGGTGATTTTGTAGCCGGCTTTTTTACAACATCGGTTACTTTAAAATCAAATCCATTACAAGCCGTTACAAATTTCAACGCTTCATCTTTCGTATCAAAATTGTTATTGATTTTAGCTTTAAGTTGAGCATTTCCAGCTGCGAAAATTCCGTCAGTTCGATAAAAAACAGTTGAAAGAAATTTTTCAATTTCATATTCGCGCTCTACAATTAAACGCACCGCTACAGATTGAACACGACCTGCGGATAACGAAGGTTTTACTTTTTTCCAAAGCACTGGTGATAATTCAAAACCCACCAAACGATCCAATATTCTTCGTGCTTGCTGTGCGTTTACTAAATCCTGATCAATGTCCCTTGGATTTTCAATTGCATGCATGACCGCAGGCTTTGTAATTTCGTTAAAAGTAATTCTTTTGTATTCATTCGCTTTTAAACCAAGTGCTTCTTTTAAATGCCAAGAAATAGCTTCCCCTTCACGATCCTCATCGGAAGCTAACCAAACCTGATCGGCTTCTTTCGCTAATTTTTTTAATTCGGCAATTACTTTTGTTTTATCCGGTGATACTATATACGTAGGAGTAAAATTATTATTTACATCAATGGATCCGTCTCCTTTGGCTAAGTCTCTAACATGACCAAAACTTGATTTAACGATATAATCTTTTCCTAAATATTTTTCGATTGTTGCTGCCTTAGCCGGTGACTCGACTATTACTAAATTTTTTGCCATAGTTTATTTTCCTGGTTTTGTACAGAGCTACTAAAAAAGTCACAAAAGTATAAATCAAATCCAAAGTTCAACACATCATAAAAGAAAGCATGCGTTTTTGAAATCCTTATTATTTATAATAATAAAGAAATTCAATAATTTTTTGTTTTGGTGAAATATTTTAACAAGGACGAAAGCGAACCCTTTAAAATACTCAAGAAAATCGCTGACAGTTTGGCAGAGAATTATGATTTAATCGCTAAATTTGCACTCAAGACTGAAATCAACAATGGAGGAAATTCATATAAAAGAAAAAATAATTGACGAGTCTATTCAGGGTTCTGCATTAATGTTAGATTCAAAAATCATTAATGGAAAAAAACTTTATTTAGAAAGTTATGGATGTCAAATGAATTTTGCTGATAGTGAAATTGTTGCTTCTATTTTAACTAAAACTGGATTTACAACAACGCGCAACTCGGCCGAGGCTGATGTGATTTTAATGAACACTTGTTCAATTAGAGAGAATGCTGAATTGCGTGTACGAAATAAACTGCGACAATTCAATAAACAAAAAAAGAAAAACCCATCTCTTGTTATTGGAATTTTAGGTTGTATGGCCGAGCGATTAAAAAAGGATTTACTAGAAGAAGAAAAATTAGTTGACCTTGTTGCCGGACCAGATGCCTACCGAGATTTACCAAATCTCATTGAAGAAGTTGAAGGAGGACATAAAGCAGTAAACGTATTGCTATCGCGCGAAGAAACGTATGCAGATATTTCACCTGTGCGTTTAGATAAAGGTGGTGTTACATCATTCATATCAATCATGCGTGGGTGCGATAATATGTGCTCATTTTGTGTTGTGCCATTTACAAGAGGTAGAGAACGCAGCCGCGATCCGGAATCAATTTTAAAAGAAGTACAAGAACTTTTAGCAATGGGATATCGCGAAGTAACATTGCTTGGACAAAACGTAGACAGCTACAAATGGAATTTTACAAAAAAAAATGAAATCGTTGATCCAAATCAACCAACGGTAACTTTTGCACAACTACTTGAAAAAGTTGCTTTGGTAAATCCACTTTTACGTGTTCGATTTTCCACATCACATCCAAAAGACATGACTGACGACGTACTTCATGTTATTGCAAAATATGAGAACATCTGCAAGTACATTCATTTACCTATTCAATCTGGAAATTCAAATGTACTAGCAAGAATGAACAGAGGTTATACACGCGAATGGTATTTAGAAAAAATTGCTGCAATAAATAAAATCATTCCTGAAGCATCTATTTCAACAGATATAATTTCTGGATTTTGTGGAGAAACGGAAGAAGAACATCAAGACACTTTAACGTTAATGCGTGAAGTTGAATTTGATTTTTCATACATGTTTTTTTATTCAGAACGACCAAAAACGTTAGCAGAACGAAAATTTGAAGACGATATTCCTCAAGAAGTAAAACAACGCAGATTAACCGAAGTACAAGCCGTTCAAGGCGAACTATCTTATTTAAATAATTCTAAAACCGTTGGTAAAATTTATAAAGTTTTAGTTGAAGGAACTTCTAAACGCTCTATCGATTTTGTACATGGAAGAAATTCGCAAAACCTCACCATTATTTTCCCAAAAGGAGATTTGAAGCCCGGCGATTATGCACATGTTTTAATCACTGAATTTACAAGTGCTACCGCAAAAGGAATTATAGCAGATAAAATTAATTAAAGATGGACGCACAACAAGTTAAACAGCGATTCGGAATACTTGGAAATTCGCCTGCTTTAAACAGAGCGTTGAATGTTGCCGTTCAAGTTTCTCCAACAGACATTAGTGTATTAATAACAGGTGAAAGTGGAACCGGAAAAGAAGCTATTCCAAAAGTAATTCATCAATTAAGTTCGCGCAAACATGGGCCCTATATCGCTGTTAACTGCGGAGCAATTCCAGAAGGAACTATAGACAGTGAACTTTTTGGACATGAAAAAGGATCATTTACTGGCGCGCACGATCAACGCAAAGGATATTTTGAAGTAGCTGATGGTGGAACCATTTTTTTGGATGAAGTTGCTGAACTTCCACACCCAACTCAAGTTAGGTTATTAAGAGTTTTAGAGACTGGAGAGTTTATTAGAGTTGGTTCGTCAAAAATTATAAAAACAAATGTGCGTGTTGTTGCGGCGACCAATGAAAACATGGCCCAAGCCATTCAAACAGGAAAATTTAGAGAAGATCTTTTTTATAGATTGAGTACTGTGCCAATTCATTTACCGCCATTAAGAAATAGACGAGAAGATATTCATTTGCTGTTTAGAAAATTTGTGGTAGATTTTTCTGAAAAGTACCGAATGCCCCCAATCCGTTTAACAGATGAAGCTGTAGAACTTTTAGTAAATTATAATTGGCCAGGAAATATTCGTCAACTTAAAAATTTAACTGAACAAATTTCGGTGATTGAAAGTGAACGAGCAATATCAGCAGATTTATTAAAAACGTATTTGCCAGATTATGCTTCCACCAATTTACCAGCTTTAACAAAAAACGCTGAAAGCACTGATTTTAATGAGCGTGATTTACTTTACAAAGTTCTTTTTGACATGCGTAAAGACATAACTGATTTAAAAAAATTGGTGATTGAATTGTTGCAAACAGGAAATGAAACGATTAGCAATGATGACAAAAGAAAAATTATAGACAAACTTTATCGTGAAATTACTCCGTCGGTTGAAAGTTTAGTAACAGAGCCATATCGTGTAGAAAAATCAAATTCAAATTTTGAGCGTGAAGATAATTTTTCACCCAACTATGAAGTACACACTGAAGTTGAAGAGTCGCTATCATTAGAAGAGAGAGAAAAAGAACTGATAAAAAAGGCGCTCGAAAAACATCGCGGAAAAAGAAAATATGCGGCACAAGATCTTGGAATTTCTGAACGAACCTTGTATCGAAAAATTAAAGAATTTGAATTATAAACAATAGGTTTAAGTAAATCCCGTTTGTAAATACATGAAAAAATTTATTCTCATTATCTGTTTTTTGATTCCATTGATCTCTTGCAAAGTTCAATACTCAATGGTTGATGGTAGTATTGATGCGTCTACTTTTTCGGTAGAAATTTTTGAAGAACAAGCGCCAAAAGCGCCAGCAGGTTATGGTGCTAATTTTTCTAATTTTTTAAAAGATTATGTTATTTCCAGAACAAAATTAAATCTAACTGTATCATCTCCAGATATAGAAATTAGTGGAAAAATAATTAACTATGATACAGCGCCACTTTCAGTTCAAGCGGATGAAGTTGCGGCCTTGAATCGTTTAACAGTGACAATGCTTGTAATCGTTATCAATAACAAAGATGAAACTCAAAGTTTTGAACTTAATTTTTCTCAATTTTCAGATTACAGTGCGGATCAAGATTTGGCCGATGTTGAAACTGCTTTGATTGACGATATCAATAATAAATTGTCGCAAGACATTATAAATAAACTAACAAGCAACTGGTGATTAGCGCAGAAAAAATTGGCGAACTCATTAAAAATCCTCAGCTTGTTCAAAGCGCGAGTGTTGCGGATATTGCAGAATTAAAAGAAAAATTTGCTTATTGCAGCTCCCTTCATTTGCTTTATTTGAAAGGTTTAGCAATTAATAACGATGTGCATTTTGAAGATGAATTACGGTACGCGGCTGCACATGTAATTGATCGTGAACGAATGTATTATTTAATTCACTCGGGTGAAGAAATTCAAAATTCAAATCAAGAAAATTCAAAACCTATTACTGAAGAAATAAAAATTGAATTACCAAAACTCACGACTGAAAAATCAACAATTGAAATTCCGATAAAGACAGAGAAAAAATTAGTTGAACCAATTCTGACAAAAATTATTCCTGTTGAACCGAATACAAAAAATTCAGAAGAAAAAATCATAGAAAAATCTGCTGAAAAAGATTCACCAAAATTAGAAGAACCAATTGAAATTAAATCAACAAAAGAAGTTGATGATTTAATTGAAGCAACCATTTCAGCTACTGTTATTGATGCGCTTTACGAAAAGGAATTAAATACACTTTCAGAAAATCAATCTGAAAAAATTACTCCAAAATCAACTGAAAAAACAGAACAAAAAATTCAGATTGAATTAACAAAATCTGAAGAAAAAAAGATAGAAAAACAAACTGAACCAATTCAAAAATCAGAAACAAAACAAACTGTTGATTTATCAAAATTAAGTTTTGTAGAATGGTTAAAGTATAAACAGAGTCAACCAACAGAATCAACTCAAGACGAGAAAAAAGAAAAGACAATTGCGTCGAAAATAGAAGGTCAACCAAAACAACAAGAAGTAGCGCAACCACAAAAAAAATCTGAAAGCATTTCAACCTCAAAATCTCGTGTTGATGACTTATTAAACAAATTCATAAAAGAAGAACCATCAATTTCGAAACCAAAAAGTGAGTTCTTTAGCCCAACAAAAACTGCTAAACAAAGCTTAGAAGAAGCACCAGATTTAGTAACTGAAACATTAGCAAAAATCTATGTGTTACAAAAAAACTACTCCAAAGCTATTCAGGCTTATGAGCAATTAATTTTGGTATATCCAGAAAAAAAGACTTTCTTTGTATCCCTAATTGAAAAAATAAAGAAAGAACAACACTAAATAATTACGACAATGACAGCATTTTTGACCATTTTGATTATAGTAGGATGTTTAGGATTAGTACTTTTTGTATTGGTTCAAAACCCAAAAGGCGGTGGATTAAATTCAGAATTCGGTTCTGCAGTTCAACTAGGCGGTGCTAAACGCGCAACCGATATTTTAGAAAAAGGAACTTGGGGACTAGCAGCAGGTATTGCATTGATTTGTTTAATTCAAGCAAAAGATGTTATTCCAACAACAGGCGAAAAAGATGGCGAAAATGTAGAATTAGAAGCAGATCCAAACGCAGTGAGTGAAGAACCAGCAACTGCACCAACAACACCCGGACTTGATTACGGCGGTGGTGCGGGACAATAGATAAAAAGACTTTTATAAAAATGTCAGTGTGTCATTCATGCTGACATTTTTTTTATCTATAAAATTAATTTTTTACACTTTTTGACAAGATGTCGGCCAAATAATTGGTTGGCACAAATTGTGACCAAAGAGAATCAGCACTAAATAAATAAACGAGTATATGTTAAAACCAATAGCAGACAGAGTTCTAATTGAACCCGCTCCGGCAGAAGTAAAAACAGCCAGTGGCATAATTATTCCTGATACAGCAAAAGAAAAACCTTTACGAGGAAAAGTAATTGCAGTAGGACCAGGAAAAGAAGATGAAAAAATGACCGTAAAAAAAGACGACCTAGTTCTTTACGGACAATATTCAGGCACAGAAATAAAATTAGAAGGTAAAACTTACCTCATCATGCGTGAATCTGACATCTACGGAATTCTTTAATAAATCAAATGAAGTAGAAACAAGTTTCACTTCATTATCTTAAAAACAACATTAAAAAAAATACAAAATGGCAAAAGAAATTCTATTTAACATTGATGCGCGCGACCGTCTGAAAAGAGGCGTTGATGCATTGGCAAACGCTGTTAAAATAACGCTTGGACCTAAAGGTCGTAATGTGATTATCGGCAAAAAATTTGGTGCACCAATTATTACAAAAGATGGTGTCACGGTTGCGAAAGAAATTGAATTGAAAGATCCAATTGAAAATATGGGTGCGCAAATTGTAAAAGAAGTTGCTTCTAAAACTGCCGACATTGCAGGCGATGGAACAACAACTGCTACCGTATTAGCACAAGCAATTATTACTGGTGATTAAAAAACGTTGCTGCAGGAGCCAATCCAATGGATTTAAAAAGAGGAATTGACAAAGCAGTTGAATTGGTTGTAAAAACTTTAAAGAAAAATTC
>Ga0105048_10003077_pt1 | contig 27285 bp, 26 predicted proteins | sample MAT05_FD_78382 | JGI IMG/M metagenome (GOLD analysis project Ga0105048, IMG submission 78382) | Freshwater microbial communities from Lake Fryxell liftoff mats and glacier meltwater in Antarctica - MAT-05 | ecosystem: Environmental > Aquatic > Freshwater > Ice > Liftoff microbial mat | place...
AGTAGGGACTTGAGCGATGGCTGGCTATTTGAGCGTTGCGAGCAGGTCAGCGATGCCGATTGAGGCAAAGCGGATGGCCGAGTCTGCGACGCCGTAAGGCACGAGCAGCCGATTGCCAACCTTCAGCGCTCCGCAGGTGTAGACGACGTTGGGCACATATCCCTCACGCGTCTCGTTGATGGGCTCAAGGAACGGCTCGACAGAACGACCTAGCAGACGCGAAGGATCCTTCTTGTCCAACAACGCTGCGCCGATGGAATACTGCCGCATGGCTCCGACGCCGTGTGTGAGCAAGAGCCAGCCTTCGTCCAGCTCGATGGGCGATCCGCAATTACCCATCTGCACAAGCTCCCAGAGGTATTTGGGGCCCAGGATGCGACGACCATAGTTCCAGATGAATCGGTCATCCGACTGCATGAAGTAGATCGACTCGTGATCCAGCCGTCCGATGGCGGCATAGCGCCCGTTCAGCTTGCGCGGAAAGAGAGCGAGGCCTTTGTGCTGTGCGGCGGCCCCGCGCAACGGGGTCAGCTGGAATTCGGAGAACCCTTCGGTCGTCAGCATTTCACAGCCGACGTCCGTTCCGGAGTAGGCCGTGTAGGTGCCGTAGAAATGCTTCGACCCATCGTCCTCGGTGAACTGCACCAGCCGCAGATCCTCAAGGCCATTCTTCTGGGCGCGCGTGATGGGGAAAAGCACGACGCCTGAAAGCGGCGACGATTCATGGCGTCGCACGGTAACCGGCCCGCCTTCGCCGTCGTGGTTCATCGCCGCGGCTGCTATGGCGAACGGCGTTTCCGGCCAAAGCGAGAAATTGCCGTCCGTTGTGGCGACGCCTTCACGGAATGAGATGGATGAGATGTGCCCTTCGCCGACCGTTCGCAATGAGAGCACAAACCTGATCGCGCCATCGCGCACGCCGGACTGGTCCGGGTGGGGCACGATCGACGGGTTCATGACGGCCGCAGCAGCGTAGGAATACTCGTGGCTGAAATAGGCGCCGATAAGTTTGGCGTGGTCTTCATTGACGTTGTCGAGTCCGCCGATCATCTCGCGGACATGTTTGAAGCGCTCGATGAAGATCGCGTGCGTCTGCCAGTGACGACCGAAAAAATCGCCATCGACTTGCCCAAGATATGCGCGGCATTCCTCATTGGTCAGGCCCATGACGGCTTTCGCGATGCGCTCGGCGCGCGTCATCATGCCGGAGGCGTTGCCTCTCGGTTCGCCTGATATGCTGAAGGGACGGATCACAACGCGAGATGGATCCGCGTTGAGCTGCGTGTCGAAGTGTTTGATTTCCAAGGTCGTCCCGCCATAGGCCATTTCTAGAATTCTCTCAGCCTGCACGCGTTGGCAAGGCGAGAAGGCCGTTACGAATGGATGTCGCCGCCAGCTGATAGCTGAGGATCGATTCGGCCCCATGGTTGCGGTTCAGGCCTGCAATCGTGAGCGCGTCATGGCACACGCCGTCTTCCGGTTTGGCAAGCGCCACGCCGTGGACGTTGTGCCCGCCGAACCATTCAAAAGCGAGGCGAGCGCCACGAACGTGACGTGTATCGCCCGTCGCGTGCCAGGCAGCCAGGCAGGCGTCGACCGTTGCGACAGCTTCAATTGGCTGCTGGTCGAAATGCGCATGGTCGGCCCGCGTCTCCGCGAAGCCACTCGTCGCCACGGGTGCAAACCACCCTTGCGGGGTAACTTGCAGCTTCATCAGGTGCTCCAGCGTTTCGAAACCGGCGGAGAGCATGTCGGCGTCCTGCAGCCGCTCTCCCGCAAGGATCAATGCTTCGGGCAGTCTTGCATTGTCATACGCAAAGGTCGGCTCGAACCAGCCTTCCGCACGGCCATTCCGCGCTGCTGTCAGCAGGGGCGTGGCGGCCTTTTCGATGAGGCGGCTGGTCTCCTCCGGGCTGATCACGCTGTTCTCAGCCGCGATACATGCCTTTATCAGCAGCGCGTGAGAGCGCAGCGACGTCCATGTGTGGATGTGCTGGATGACTTCGCGCGCCAGATCAGCAGCCCAGTCGCGGAGCTCGGCGTGCGGCCAATCCCGCGCGAGTACGCAGAGCGCCTCGAGCGCGCGGGCGCAACAGTCGTCAGATCCGCCCTCGTCGAGCCATCGGCGGTCGAAACCCATGAAATTGCGGAAGCGGCCGGTGTCTGGATTCCATGCGTGATTCAGAAAGGCGGCGCACGATCCGGCGAGCTTGAGCGCAGCCGCATCAAGCGGGCCTTCCTTCGCCAATCGGGCAAGCAGGGTAAGCGCGCGGGCATTGTCGTCCGAGCAATAACCGTGGCTCCGGTCAGGGGCGCCAAAACGCGAGTGCTGAAGCACGCCGCAATCGTCAGACATGCGGTGCAGACCGTCGAGCACGGGATGGGCAAGTTGGCGGAACGCGTCTTCGGTACGACGCTCGTGCGATGCACGGCAGGCGAGGGCCAGACCCGCTGTTTCCTTCGCCACTGTACGCCAGCGTGTCGGCTCCCCGGCGCTGTATGCCCGACGGGCCATGGCTTCACGGCGCGTGTCATCCGAAAGCAGCTCGATGATCGCGTACGCAAATGCGTTTGTATCGTTGAACGGACAGAGAAGGCCAACGCCTTCAGCCAGCGCTTCCTTGGCGTGCCAGTAGGGCGTCGAAATGACAGGTTTGCCCACGGCAATGGCGTAGGCAAGCGTGCCGGACGTGATCTGCGCTTCGGTCAGGTACGGCGTGACATAGAGGTCCGCGGCCTGAAGCAGGTCGATCAGTTCATCATCGCCGACAAACCGGTTTATGAAATGGAGGCTGCCTTCCACGCCGAGCGATTTCGCCAGCGCGACAAGGCTGTCGCGATAGCTCTCCCCTTCGTGCTGAACGAGATGCGGGTGCGTGGCGCCGACGATCAGGTAGGTCGCGTTCGGATGACGATCAAGGATTGCAGGCAGGCCGCGGATGATCGTCTCGATACCCTTGTTCGGAGATAACAATCCGAACGACATGATCACCTTGTTGCCGGACAGGCCCAGCGGAGCTTTGAAAGAGTCTGTAGGAAGAAAGGCACGCTCCGGCGCGCCGTGCGGTATGACGTGCACCTTGCGCGGACCGGCTCCATGGACGCGCTCCAGAATATCGGCGCCGATCTCGGTCATGACGATCACGGCCGAAGCAATACGCAGGATGTCGTCGAGAACGGTTTTTTGCGCTGGGTTAGGACGCTCAAGCACAGTGTGGAGCGTGACGACGATTGGCATGCGCAGGCGGCGCAGGAGAACGAGCAAGTGCGAGCCGCTGTCGCCGCCGAAGATGCCGAACTCGTGCTGCACGAACACCACTTCGACGCCCGACCTGTTGAGGTCGTCGGCCACGTTTTCGTACGCGGTGATATCGTCCTGCGGAATGACGTGCGTTACCGCTGCAGGATACTCATGCTGGGCTGAGCGGTCTTCCATCGCCACAAGGCTCCAGTCCGTGCGCGGCAATGCTGCGCGCAGGCTTTCAAAAGAGTCGCGGGTGAACGTGGCGATACCGCACTTGCGGGGCGGGAAGTTTCCGATCATCGCCGCGCGACGAAGGCGCGTGGGCGAGGCTTCGGTCCGCTCGGACTGCAGGGAACGAACGATCGCGGACGCTGAATCGAAGCCCATGGAATACCCTGCGTTTAAAGCGTGGCTGTGCCCAGTCGTGTCAACGCTCGCAGACGCAGCAAGTTCCCCCGCGACACGAATGCTTGCGTGTCGTCCTCGGAACGGCCCGCGAGCCTTTTAATAGGGTCTTCTGGCGGTTCGGTGGCGCTTAGAGCGCCGCAGCAATACGCGCGGCCTGATCCCTCAGCACACCCATGTCTGCTGGTTTGCCGCCATGGTGCGGCTGCAGCGGCAAGTTGGCGTAGCGCGGGATCACGTGAACGTGCAGGTGGAACACCGTTTGCCCCGCCGGAGCGCCGTTGAACTGCGTGACGATCACACCGTCGCAATCGAGTGCTTTCACCACAGCGCTTGATAGTTTCTGCGCGGCCGCAAACAGAACGCCCAGGCGGTCAGCGGGAAATTCTAGCAGATTGCGGGCCGTCGTGTTCTTCGGAATGACGAGGCAGTGGCCTTGGCTCTGAGGGAAAATGTCCATGAAGGCGAGGACGTTGTCGTCCTCGAAAATCTTCACGCACGGCGCCTCGCCGCGAAGGATCTTCGCGAAGATGTTAGCGCCATCGTATTCACCGGCCAGGCTCATCAGAACCCCTCCTCGTCTTGCTCTTCGGCAGGCTGCAGATCCACCTTCCTGAAAGGTGTGTAGGCCTGCAGCTCGCCAATGCCTTCCTCGACCGCAATACGCTCGCTGTCGAGATAATTCGCAACCGCTGACCGCAATCCCGGGTGTCCGATCCAGTGGGCCGAGCGGGTGAGCCGAGGTTCATAGCCGCGCGTGAGTTTGTGTTCGCCCTGTGCGCCGGCTTCCACGAAGGCGAGGCCACGCTTGATCGCAAAGTCGATCGCCTGATAATAGCAGATCTCGAAGTGGAGGAAGGGGCGCTCCACCGCACGACCCCAATACCGCCCATAGACCGTATCTGACCCGATCATGTTCAGCGCGCCGGCGATGGGCTCGCCATCCTGCATCGCCAGGATCAGCAGGCACTTGTCTGCCATGCGGTCATGCAGAACCTCGAAGAACTGGCGATTGAGGTATGGCGAGCCCCATTTGCGTCCGCCGGTGTCCATGTAAAACTCGAAGAACGCATCCCAGTGATGGCTGCGCAGGTCTGCGCCGGAGACGCGGATGATCTCCAGGCCTTCCTGAGCCTCGCGCCTTTCCCGCCGCAGCATCTTGCGCTTGCGCGACGAAAGGGCGTTCAGGAAGTCGTCGAAGGACTTGTAGCCGCGATTGATCCAGTGGAACTGCTGATCCTCGCGCAGGAGCAGGCCCGAGCTGCCGAGCAGGCTCCATGTCTCCTCATCGAGAAAGTTGAAGTGGGCGGAAGATGTCCGCCACTGCTGTGTCGCCTCGACGATGGCCTGGGCGAGTGCGTGGCGGATCGACAGCGCGTTGGGCCCGTCTGCAAGGAGGCGACGCCCCGTAACGGGCGTGAAGGGCACAGCGCAAAGCACCTTGGGATAGTATCGCCCGCCCGCTCGATGCAGCGCATCAGCCCAGGAATGATCGAACACGAACTCGCCGCGTGAGTGGGCCTTCAGGTAGAGCGGGGCTGCGCCGACGAGTTTGCCGGACTGGTCATGAGCCAGCATGTGACGAGGAGTCCAGCCCGTCTCGGGCTGGGCGCATCCCGTGCTTTCGCAGGCCTCCAGAAAGTCCCAGTCGAGGAAGGGGTCATAGCGTTCGCCCGGCGGGTTCGCGATGGCGTTCCATTGGGCGCGGTTAACGTCGCCCATCGCCTCGGCAATCGAGAGCGAAAGCGTTATCCTGTCCGCACTATCATCCGCCAAGGCATTCCCCGGGATCGGCCATCGTCTGGGGCCAGACAGACTATATCGTGTTCGCGAAGGACTTTACGAGGGCAGGGCTCAGTCCTTCGAAAATCAGCGCTGCATTGCTTGCACGGGCGGCGGTAAGCTCAGGAAGCGTGCGCACGGTCCACGTCACGCGTGGCAGGTGGCCAAACTGCTCCGATATGGGCGCCAGCACCGAGACATGCGGGGCGAGATAGCTGCACGGTCCCTGGTCGGCGCGGATGGCTTTCGCAATCGCCCAGCCTTCGTCACCCTGTTCGTCTGGCTCGATCAACTGGCCAATCGGCCGCCGTTCAACTTCACTGCCGAGCCAGGCCACGGCCTCCTCGTCAAAGCTCATTGCGGCCGCAGGTGCCTCGGAGGAGTTGAGGAGCGCGACCAGGGCGGGAATGCCCGCATGATTTCCGTCAAAGCCGCGCCTAGATCCGTCCGTTTTCAGCTCGACGAGCACAGGCAGGCCAGACATGGCCGCGAGCGCCTCTTCCAGGGTGGGAATGACGGATCCGTCCGGCAGCAGGATCGCGCGGACAGCCCGAAGGTCGAGGTCAACGATCCGCTCGGGTCGTCCGCACATGCGTTGCAGCGTCGCGTCATGGAAAACGACCAGCCTCTGGTCAGCCGTGACCCGCACATCGAGTTCGCAGCCAACGCCTGCGTTTGCTGCGGCCTCAAAGGCGCGCAGCGAGTTCTCCGGTATGTCGCCGCCCCATAGCCCGCGGTGGGCGTAGACGAAGGCCGACACATCGAAGTTGGCTTCACTCATCCGATCAGGCGAACTCGACGACGGCATCGACCTCAACTGCGACTCCCATCGGCAGGACAGGACAGGCTACGGCCGAACGCGCGTGGTGGCCCTTGTCGCCAAACGCCTCCACCATCAGGTCCGAGCAGCCGTTCACCACCTTTGGAATGTCGATGAAATCGTGCGCCGCGTTGACGAAGCCGCCCAGCTTCACCACGCGCGTCACGCGCTCAAGATCGCCGAGCGCGGCCTGCATTTGTGCGAGCAGGTTGATGCCGCACGCGCGCGCGGCGTGCTGGCCCTGTTCCAGTGTCATGTCCTCGCCCAGACGGCCCTTGATCAGGCCATCCGGTGTGACGCTGACCTGGCCTGAGATGAAGAGCAGATTTCCCGTGATTACCCATGGCACGTAGTTGGCGACGGGCGGTCGGGCTTCGGGCAAAGTTACGCCAGCGGCCTTGAGACGGTCGGATACGGACATGCTGGCGGCTCCTCGCGCAATGATCGCAAGGGCATGGGTATACGGGGGATTTTCGTTAGCTCAATCCATTGCCGGATCGCAGCCACTCAAATCCCTCAGCCGCGGGATACGAGGCCCTGAGGCTGAGGAAACGTGACCGCGATAAGGCCTTTTTGCGCCATTGCGTGAATGTGGCGTGGAACAACGGCGATCCGCTCGGCAAGATCGCGCTGCGCCTGCTGGTCCAAGGCGCCAAACATTTCGACGATCGACTGGCGGTAAGCGAGGGGCTCAAACGCGGCATCAGCGCGCTTTTTGGCAGAGGACATGCGGTGTCTTTCAAGTCTGGAGCCGGTGTCACGCGTTGCCGCGCGGCGATCAACGGATTTTGGCGTAGGTGTTCCGAGCGTGGCCCAGTTCTGGCGTCAACATCCGCATACGAGCCTGCTGATAGCCGGGCCTATTCCTTGCGCCGTCCATGCTCGATCCGCGCGCCGCGTCCGGTCATCACAGCGCCGTCGCCAAATTTTTCCCGCGCCTTGTCGGATGCGCGTTCGGCCTTTGCGCGCTTGAGCGACTTCGGATCGGCCAGGTCCAGCGCATCCGCGCGAGCATCCGCCAGCTCGGAGATTCCAACACCGAGGAGACGGTATCGCTGGCCTGCCGCCTCTCGGGCAAGCATCGGCTTGGCGGCGCGGAAGATAGCCTGGGCCAGCTGAGTTGGCTCATTGAGCGAGACGCGACGGGTGAAACTCTTGAAGTCGTGCGTCTTCAACTTAAGGGTCACGACGCGACCTTCAACGGCGGATTCCTTCGCCCTGTCGGCTGTGCGTTGTGACAGTCGCCACAGCACATCTTCCAGGGTGCGGGGATCGGAGATGTCTTCGTTGAACGTGGTTTCCGAGGACACGCTCTTGCGCTCTCCGCTGGGGTCAACCTTGCGCTCATGGCGTCCGAAGGCGCAATTGTGCAGCCAGAGGCCTGTTTCGCCGTAACGGCGGACGAGCGTCTTGGCGTCGATCTTCTGGAGGTCGCCGACCGTGCGGATGCCGTCTCCGTTGAGCTTCTTTTCAAACTGCGCGCCAACGCCGCCAATGACGCGCACCGACTTGTCAGCGAGATAGGCCGGCGCCTCATCAATGGAGAGCGCGAAAAAGCCCCGGGGCTTGTCGGCCTCGGATGCGGTCTTGGCGAGAAATTTGTTGCTCGCCAGTCCGACCGAGATGGTGAGGCCGAGATCGGCTTCGAGTCGCTTCTGAAGCTTCATCAGGCTTATGACCGGGGGAGCCCCGTGAAGCGCGTCAGTTCCCGACAGGTCCAGATAGGCCTCGTCGATCGACACGGGCTCAACCAGCGGCGTGAGTTCCTGCATCAGCGCGCGGATGCGCCGGCCCTCCTGCACGTAGAGATCCATGCGGCCCTTGATGACGACGGCGTTCGGGCAAAGCTTCAACGCCTTGAACATCGGCATGGCGGACCGCACCCCGTACGTTCGCGCTACGTAACAGCATGTCGACACCACGCCCCTTCTGCCTCCGCCAACGATCACGGGGAGCGCGGCAAGCTCGGGGGCGTCGCGCTTTTCGATGGAGGCGTAGAAGGCGTCGCAATCGATGTGCGCAACTGTCAGGTCAAACAGACGCGGATGCGAGACGACTCGTTCCGATCTGCATTCCGGGCAACGGGGCGCCTTTCCCGTCCAGGCGCGAAAGCAATCGCGGCAGGCCATGGGTAAATTAAGTGTGCCTGTAGCAACATTCGGGGGCAAGGTTGAACTCCGGCCGGAAGTGTTTGTTTTGAGAGCAGTTTTGTTAATTCGCAGCGTATGGGCTGCGGCTCTGCCAGACACAGTTGAAAATAGGCGATTAATACTCTCAGGTCTAACAACAGAGGACGAAGACGGGAATCAACCCGGGTCCGGTCCTGACAGATGTGCTGATGGCGACGCCCCCCGCCAAGAAAGTCCTCGTGGTCGAAGATAACGAGCTCAATATGAAGCTCTTCTGCGACCTGTTGGATGCCTTCGGTTTCGAGACCGTCCAGAGCCGGGACGGGCTGAAAGCCGTTGAACTCGCGCGCGCCAACAAGCCCGACCTGATCATCATGGATATCCAGCTGCCGGAAGTGTCGGGGCTTGATCTCACACGCTGGATCAAGGACGACGCTTCGATCAAGACCATTCCGATCATGGCGGTCACTGCCTTCGCGATGCGTCAGGACGAGCGCCTCGTGCGCGAAGCGGGCTGCGAAGCCTACATGTCCAAGCCGATCCAGATGACCGCATTCATCACCGAAGTGAAGCGGCTGACCGGAACACTGACAGCAACGCCTGCGCGGCGGCCATCGGCGCGGAGAGCGAGCCGATGAGCGCACGTGTCCTGGTCGTCGACGACATCGAGCAGAACCGGAAGCTGCTGAGCGACAAGCTCCGCAACGAGTACTTCCACGTCATCACGGCGGTGGATGGCGAAGACGCCATCGACAAGGCGCTGGCCGAGGAGCCGGACGTCATCCTGATGGACGTGATGATGCCTAAGCTGAACGGCGTTGACGCCTGCCGCCGGCTGAAGACGGATGCGCGTACCGAGCATATTCCGATCGTGCTTGTTACCGCGCTGAACGAGCGCGAAGACAGGTTGCGCGGCCTTGGCGCCGGCGCCGACGATTTCCTCACCAAGCCGGTCAACGACCTGCAGCTTCTCTCTCGCGTGCGCGCGCTGACCAAGTACAAGATGGTCGCTGATGAACTGCGCAAGCGCGAAGCCTCCGGTAAGCGCATGGGCGCGGTGGACATCGCAACGCAGGGCCGTGCATCAGAGCCAGCACGCATTCTTGTCGTTGACGAGAACGAGCGTCAGGCGCGCCGCATCTGTCGCTATCTCGAAGGTCTGCACCGGCCGATCTCGCATTCGGAAGCCAGCCAGCTCGGCATCTCCGGCTCGATGGTCGACCTGCTGATCGTGTCGCTGTCGAACGAGAAGCTCGATGGGCTGAAGCTGTGCGCCTATTTCCGCTCGCTGGAATCGACGCGCGATCTGCCAATCCTGGTCGTGTCCGAACCGGACGACGAAAAGAGGGCCGTGCGTGCGCTCGACCTCGGCGCGTCGGACATCGTCATCAAGCCGATCGACAGCGAGGAACTTCTCGCCCGCGTAAAAACGCAGGTGCGCAAGAAGCGCTATCTCGATGCGCTGCGCGCCCGTCTGGACCAGTCGATGGAGCTGGCGGTCACTGACCAGCTGACCGGCCTGCACAATCGCCGTTACATGCGCGTGCAGCTCGAGAGCTTCCTGAAGCGAGCCAATATGGGCGGCGCCCCGGTGTCGATTCTGCTTTGCGACATCGATCACTTCAAGAAGATCAACGACATTCACGGCCATGCGGCCGGCGACGATGTGCTGCGCGAGTTTGGCCGTCGCTTGCGCGAGAACATCCGCCCGATGGACCTTGCCTGCCGCTATGGCGGGGAAGAGTTCGTGATCATCATGCCGGAAACCACTCAGGAACAGGCGCAGGATGCCGGCGAGCGTATCCGCCAGATCGTAGCCGAAAACACGTTCTCGATCAGCCGCGGCGACGAACTTAAAGTCACCATGTCCGGCGGCGTGTCGACGAACATCCCCGCCGAAGACACGATGGATGCGCTGCTCAAGCGCGCCGACGATGCGCTTTACCGCGCCAAATCCGCCGGCCGGAACAAGGTCGAGCTGGAAAGCATCGGCATCGACTAGCCCCGCTGGAATGGGCGTTCTGGCGCCTTAACTTCTCCGCAGATCGGGGGCATATAGCGCCAATGGACACGTTCACCCCCGGCGCACAGCCCGGCGAAGCGAGACTTCGCTATCTGGATGCAGACTTCGAGGTTCTGAAACCCGGCCGTTTCGTGCTGTGCACTGTCACGCGCCGGCGCATCGCGCTGGAAGACCTGCGTTATTGGAATGTTGATACTCAGGAAGCGTACTTCGACGCGGAGACGGCGTTGAACCGATGGAAACAGCTGAACGGTCGGGACTGACACTTTCGCTAATTCTCATGGCGGCCCTGCTTGCTTCATGCGCGGGGCCGACTACTGCGCCTGCACCTTTATCCGATGCTGGACCCGCGCCGATCATTGCGGCTGAGCTGCCGCCACAGCCCACCATTGCCGACGTCGTGATTGCCGAGCCTGCGCCTGTTGAGCCGCCAGCCGGTGCCATGCCCGCACCGACGACGACAGCCACCATCACTTGCGGTGGTCCTGCGAGGCAGGGCGGTGCTGTGGTCTGCAAGTCTCGCGCGGGTTCGATGTTCTCCCTTGACGGAAAGCAGGTCGCCATTGCGAATGCTGATGGCGTCGCCGTCATTGGCCTGGCGCGCGGCGCGCCAGCAGAGGTGCGCATCGGCGCCCGTCCGCTCGACAGCGAATACGAGGCAATCGCCACCATCACTGTCCTGTCGCGAACCGACACCGTCTCAAAGCTGTCGATGGAGTGTAACAAGATCTCGGCGCAGTCGCCGGAAGAAAAGCGCCACGCCGAAGTCAGCTGGGTGAAGAAGGACAAGGCGCTGAAGACCTTCGCGCAGCCTGTTGCGCCCGTCGGGCTGATCAAGCCGGCGGAAGGGCCTTACTCCAGCCCCTTCGGCGCGACACGCACCTACGAGCCAAAGACGAACGACTGCGAGCCGACCACCAACGTTCACAACGGGCAGGACATTGCCATCGCGACGGGCACGCCGATCCGTGCGCCGATGGCGGGCACGGTCATCCTGGCCGATCCCGATCTCTACTATGAGGGCGGCGCCGTCTTCCTCGATCTCGGCTACGGCCTCGTTTCCATAACGATGCACATGAGCCGGATCGATGTCGTAGATGGCCAGGTCGTCAGGCAGGGCGATGTGTTGGGTCTTTCCGGAGCAACTGGTCGCGTAACCGGCCCGCACCTCCACTGGGCGATCAAATATCGCAACGTGCACTCCGCCGATCGCGGTACGGATATCTGGCTCGACCCTGTGCTGATGATGGGACTTACGATTCCGGAATAGGGGGCTTCGAAATGGCAGACACCAAGACCAAGGCCACAAAGGTCAGCGTGAAGGACTTCATCGCGAGCGTGCCGAACGAGACGCGGCAGGCCGACGCGAAGGTACTTCTGAAGCTGTTCGAGAAGGTCTCCGGCTGGAAGGCCCAGATGTGGGGACCGACGATCGTTGGTTTTGGCCGGTACACCTACACTTACGAAAGCGGCGCTTCCGGCGACGCCCCCGTCATCGGATTCTCGCCACGTGGTTCGAGCCTGTCGATCTACAGCGGCATGAACGCTGAACAGGCCGCGCCCCATCTCAAAGCGGTAGGCAAGCACAAGGTCGCCAAATCGTGCATCTACATCAACAAGCTGTCCGACGTGGACATGGCCGCGTTCGAGAAGCTGCTGAAGGCGGGCCTCGCCAACATGAAAAAGACGTCGAAGGAAAAAGGTTGGCCGATCAGCGCGACATGATCGGCCCCGGCACTTCTAATTCACGCGCGCGCAAGCTACAGACTGGCAGAGCGTCGGGTCCGCGGCTGGGTCTGGTGTCTGACCAATCGGGGACGCTGTGATCAAGATCATTATCGTTGTCGTGCTCGGACTGGTCGGCGCCATGCTCGTGGCCCGGCTGATGAACAATCGGCGCCCGCCGCCCGACCAGTGAAGCCCAGACACTGAACCTCAGACTGTAAGGCCCGCTGGCGCGACGCCGGCCAGAGAGGCCTGCATTTCCGGGCTCGCCGGAATGATCTTTCGCGTATCGAGGTTGAGTGCGATGGCCACGGCTTCGCTGGTGCACCACGCCGCGCCCGTATCCGGATCGATCAGCCAGTGACCGAAAGAGTGGGTCTTCTCCTTCTGGAAGCCACGCGCGGAGCGAATGACGAAGCGGTCACCCGCGCGCGGCCAGCGGCGATAGGCCAGCCGGTATTCCAGCACCGCGCCACCTTGCCGGATCGTCTCGCCACGCGCGCGGGCCTGTTCTGCCAGCGTCTCCCGCCACGGCCGCAGTAGGTGACCGACTGAATCCGACACACGGCCGATGAAGAACTCCGCCAGCATGTGGCCGTTGGCGTCCAGATGCTGGGGCAGCACAACACCGCGCCCGATCACGGGCGCATTGATCGCGTCCGCATCCGCCATCGACGCTGTGGCGCGTGGCGGAACGAACAGATCGATGGAGCGCGGCGCACACGCCGCCGGCGCTTCGCCGCGCAAGGACTGCAGCTTCTTCCGCGAAACGGTGGACCAGGGCTCCGGCTTGCCGCTGCTGACATCGACCAGGTCGATCCATGTGCGGAAGGCGGCGCAAGGCTCGCCGGTGTAGTGGTCGATCTGCTGATAGAGCAGGGCAGACGTATCGGTGACGTCGAGGATGCAGCCGCTCATGGTGAAGGGCGAGCCTGCATGCGCCTCCTTCATGAAGCGGATATGCTGGTCGCGAGGGCGCAGCGTCTGCTGCGCTGACTGCCGGAAAGCGCCGGGCAAGCCGATGTGGTGGGACAGCTCGGCCAGCCCCTCCATCATCTTGGCGACGTAGAAGCGCACATTCATGTGCCCCATCTCGTCGCATTCCCAGGTGTTGATGCTGCCCCGGTAGAGTTCGATCATCCGTCACGCTTCCCGATCTTCCAATCCACCTTCACCGTGGCGCAGGTGGGACCGCCCCTGGCGTCCGTGCCTTCATAGGATGCTTCCAGCACGAGGCCTGCACCTTCGGCGGCCTTGATCATCGCTGGTGTTGGCTCTGGCAGGTCCACCTTTGCGCGGCGGCTCCATTCCGTGTGTTGCCCGGCCTGCTGTCCTGTCGCGACATAGACGAAGCGGCGTGTCTTTCCCTCGGTGCGCACGTAGTCACCAAGGAAGCGATGACCGGTCTTGCCGGGCTCCAGGCGGATCGGCATTTCAAACAGGATCGTCTTGCCGGTGGACATGCGCACATCAAGCGGCGCGCTGGTCTTGTCCTGAAGGCTATGGGCGACGTTTCTGGGCGGAGACACTACGGACAGCCGCAGGATCACATTGTCTCGCGCGGCGGCCGGCATGTCAGGCGGCGCAGGCCGAGCAGGTGCCGTGGATCTCGATCACGGCGCTGCGCAAGCGGAAGTTCACGCTTTCGACTTCCTGCGTCAGTTTCTTGACGCTGTCGTTGGCGTGCAATTCGCCCGCCGTCCCGCACTTGTCACAGATGAGGAACACGGCGGCGTGGCCGTGCTTCCAGTGGCCGCAGGCGACATAGGCGTTGAGGCTCTCGATCTTGTGGGCGAGGCCCATCTCCAGCAGGAAATCGAGCGAGCGGTAGACCGAAGGCGGCTTGGCCGCGCCGTCCTCACCCAGATGCTCCAGCAGGTCGTAGGCCTTGGCTGGGCCCTCCGATTCCAGAAGCAGGGTGAGAACCTTCCGGCGGAGCGGCGTCAGCTTGCCGCCGCGCTCGTCGCACAGCGTTTCGGCCTCTTTCAGGCTGTCGGAAACCGCAATTGGTGCGCAGGCGAGGTGGGCATGGGCCATGGGCTCAATGTCGGCGGTCGCGCCATGATTCACAAGGGGCGGCCGGCGGCCGCACAATGACCCATGCTCAGCAATGTTTTAACCCGAGGCTGGCCTGATCGCCGGATCGCGAATCGGCCCGGGGCCCCCTCATGGCAGACCCAAGCGACGCCGGGGGCGAACTCCCGCCGCGTCCGCCCTCTTTCTCCCTGCGCCTTCTTGGCGACAGGTTGGTCTGGATCGGGCTCGCCTGGCTCCTGCTTGCCTTTGTACTGCGCCCGGCTGCGATGGCGGCTCACCATGGCGATGTCGCGGGCATTGCCGGCTGGATCAGACAGCATGCCGAAGGCGCTGCGCTCGCGCGCCTCGCCGGCTTTGCGCAGTGGGGTTCGCTTGCGGGCCTCGTCTTGCTCCTCGCGGTGGGCCATGTCCGCTTCGTCGCGACGATGCCTGCGAGGGCGCAGACCTTTGGCGGACGTCTCGCCCTCGGCGCGGCCTATGCTGTCACCCTGAGCGTCGGTTACGTCGCCTTCGTGTGGACGCCGACCACGGCGGTGTCGCTGATGCTGCACGACAGCTTCATCTTCTTTGACGCCATGCACCGCATCGACCATGGCCAGCGGCCCTCTGTCGATTTCCCCACGGCCCTTGGCGCGGCAATGCTCTACCTGCCGTGGCTGGGCTCCAAGATCGCGGGCGGATACGCTGGCGCGATCGAGCTATCCTCGGCGGCTGTCTCGCTGTTTCTCTGCCTTGCTTGTGCTCAGGCCTGCGCGGCGCGTCATGGCGCTGCAGTCTCGGCTGTGCTGGTCGCGGCGGTCTTCCTCATCGTCGTGCCGGTCATGCTTGAGGGCTATGACGCTCCCGCCAGCGTGACGTCCGAGTCCGGCGAGTATGTCCGTCTCGAAGATTATTTCGCCAATGCGATGTTCTACAATCGGTGGGGTTGGGGGGCGCTGATCGCCGTATTCGCCTTCCTTACGCCACGCAAAAAGGGGCAGGACGCGCCTATCGCCGAGATCGTGACGCTAGGGCTGATCCTCGCCTTCCTGTTCTGGTTGAAGGTCTCATACTTCGCCGTGGCGGGCGCTGCCGCCGTCCTGTACGCGTTTCTGGGCGCAAAGCCTTGGCGCACGCTTATGGTTGGAGCCGGCGTCGCGCTTGCTGGCATCATCACTGTCGCGCTGTTTACCGGCAACCTCTTCGCCTATGTGGGCGATGTTCTGGCCGTCGGGGGCGTTTCCGGGCTGCGTTTCTCGGACATCGCGGACCTCATCAAGGATAACCTGCTCGAACTTCTCCTCGGAATAGCGCCCCTGCTGGCCATCGGCCTCATGGGCCGCCTGCAGCGGGACGACTTCTGGATCGTGGGCCTGATCCTGCTGGGCACTCTCTTCATCATCAACCAGAATGCACAGACGTCCGGCCTGCCGACCATACTCGTCGCGTCGGCCTACGCTGTATGGCGTCTGCGTAACGACGAAAGCCGCCCGCTCCGGGTTCTCGCCGCGCTCGCATTCGCCCTGCCAGCCGCGACCTACGTAATGGACCGCGCGTCGGGCCTGCTGGGCCAAACAACTGTCGCTCGTCGGGAGGAAGCGCGCCCCCCACCTCTATGGGCCGACATTCCGGCATTGCGACATGTCTACGCGCAAGAGCGGGAGGACCTCATCGTCCGCGTCGAGGCGGTCGATAGTGCTCAAGACAAGTTGGCTGCGTTTCGGAGCATGGCCCTGTTCGGGCGGAGACAATATCTGCGGTCGGGCGAATACCTGGGCACGCTCAAGACGGCGATGAACGAACTGCGCCCGGTCCTGAAGCCCGGCGAAACGGTAGTCGAACTCGACTTCGCCAGCCCGCTTGCTTTCCTCACCAACACACGGCCGGCGAAGGGCTACTGGATTACGTTCGACGACGGTCGTACCATTGATGACGAGACCTATCCCGATCCTTCGATGCTGTTCGCCGATGCGGACCACGTGCTCTCGCCCAGGCTGTTCGTTGAGCCGGATACGGCAGCGCGTCTGCGCAAGCTGTACTCGGCCTGGCTAGACGCCAACTACGGCGAGCGCGTCGAAACTCCCTACTGGACGAGGTGGTCGGGCAGGAAACCGGCTCGGAGGACCTCAGCGGATCCCGCGACTCAGCTGCGCTGATTCCCTGCAAAATCGGGGGTTCGCGGACTCCGGAACCCTCGGCAGGCCCGAAAATCAGGGGTTTTTGCACCGATTTGCTGTGAAAAGACGTGATTCCCCTTGTAAATCGCGCTTTTTCCGCTTCGGACCCCTCGATTTACGTGTATTCAGAGGGCGGAATTTTCCAAGGGAGTCTATCAGACATGGCCACCGCCAAAAAAGCAGCCGTCAAGCAAACGACCGTCAGCACCAAGCAGCTGGCCGCCAGCATTGCCGAGACTCACGAGCTTTCGAAGAAAGCAGCCGAAGCCATCATGGCTGACCTGGTTGGCCTGCTCACCAAGCACCTGAAGAAAGGCGACCGTATCCGCCTTGTCGGTCTCGGCGTTCTCGTTGTGCGCAAGCGCGCTGCCCGCATGGGCCGCAACCCGGCGACGGGCGAGCCGGTGCAGATCAAGGCTTCCAAGAAGGTCGCCTTCCGCGCCGCGAAAGAACTCAAAGAGTCGATCTAACGATCACTCCGGTTCACTGACCCAAAGATTGGAACGCCCGGCAGCAGTGCCGGGCGTTCTGCTTTTTGTGGGCTTCGGTCGCTACAGAGTCCGGCCCGGTCTGCGATAGCCCGGAGCACAAATGAAATGGGCCGCCCCAAGGGGCGGCCCATGCCATGTCTGGGTCAGTGTGAGGCTTACGAGCCCGACGGGGGCTGATCGGCCATCGGGTCCTGGGCATGTTTCACCGCGCCTTCGAAGATCGCATTGGGCTCGATCGCCAGCGAAGCATGGAAGATGTCGCCGCGCACTTTCGCGCCGGTGCAGAGTTGAACCTTGCGGCCACGGATGCGGCCTTCGACTGTGCCGCGAATGACCACGGACTCGGCGACCACTTCGCCTTTGACCGCGCCGGTTTCGCCAACCGTCAGGGCCGAAGCGCGAACGTCGCCTTCGATCTGGCCGTTGATGTCGATTTCGCCGGTGCTGACGATCGTGCCCGTCATCTTCACGTCAGCGGAGATGATGGACGGACCCGAGCGAGCGGCCACAGGCGCGCGTTTGGGGGGCGGATCGGTCAGGAGGGGCTTCGGCGCCAATGCGGACGGCGTCGGCTCGGGAGTTTTGCCTTTAGTGAACATGCTTGCCAGCCCTCAGGAATTTGATCGGATCGTACGACTTGCCGCGGAAGTATATCTCGTAGTGGAGGTGCGGTCCCGTACTTCTTCCAGTTGACCCCATGGTGCCAACTTTCTGACCGAGAGCGACGGTATCGCCGACCTTCACGCTGATCGAGTTCATGTGCCCGTACAGCGTTCTGAAGCCTCCGCCGTGATCGATCTCGACCGCGCGTCCGTAACTGCCTTTGACCGCAGCGTAGATGATCTTCCCCGGCGCTGCCGCAACGAGCGGCGAGCCAGTCGGTGCTGCAAGATCGGTGCCTTCATGGAACGCTGTGCCTCGTCCAAACGGGTCGGAGCGGTAACCAAAGCCCGATGTTTCGCGATAGGCGCCCTGAACCGGAATGCCGAGCGGCAGCGAGCGCAGGGCCTTTTCGTATTGCTGGGCTTCATAGAGGCGCGCTTCGACTTCGTAGATCCGGCGTTCGAACGGATCGGCGATCGAGTCGAGCGGCACGCCCTTGGCTGAGAAGCTGACCGGGACCAGCGGACCACCCATGCCGGATTGCTCCAGCACACGTGAAGCCGGGACGCCGGTGAGACGGATGACGCCGCGCGCCGTCTCGGCGCGCTGGACGGCCTCTTCCTCGAACGAATCAAGCAGCAGGGCCTGCTCGCCAATCAGGCGGTCGGTCGGGGCGCTGAAGGCGCTGTCGCGCACATCGCTGGCGGACCAGTCGGGCCGGCTCTGGCGCGGGTCGCCTTCCTCGATCGTGGAGTCGATCAGCATGGTGGCGTTCGAGCCATTGAGGACGATGGCAGAAGCCGTGTCGCCGCCCTGCAGGCTGGACAGCAGCTTCTTCAGCGTTTCGTGGCGGCTTTTGGCCTCGGTGATTGCGAGGCCGAAATCCTGCGTACGCGTCTCAAGAAGGGTGAGGGCGGTCTGTTCGGCCGCGCGCGCCTGACGCAACTCGCGCTCAAGACGGGCTGCCTGCTTGTCCGGTGAGCCGAGGGCGCTATCCATTCCCGGGCCGCGCAGGAGCACGGCCACGGTCGCAAACAGGCACCAGCCTACGACCAGAGTCGCTCCGCCGGCCATCATTGCCTGTCGCCACGGCGAAATCGACACATACCGCACGGAACCGCCGCTACGGTGGTAGATCTGCCTTTCAGGAAAAGCCTTTTCAAAGAAGGCTTTGGTCTTCGCCTTCAGTTGCTTGACCGCCATTTATACTGCCCGATCAATTTCTCTACGCGCCAAGCCCCGCGTTGCCCCGCTGGATGTTGCCCGGCGGTCACATGGATAACTCAGAAATTCGCGCACGCGAACCCCTCAGGGCACCTTTTTCGCCAGCCTGCTGTATGGCGATTAAGCTCTCGTAAACCCAATGAACATGGCGATGATATGGTCAACGAAATGATGTCATCGCCTCAAGAACTGCCTCGGCGTGTCCGGGCACCCGGACGTTTCGCCATACACGTTGAATCAGCCCATCAGGACCGATCAGGAATGTGGATCTGACAATCCCCATGAAGCGGTTGCCGTAGAGTTGCTTCTCCTGCCAGACGCCGAAGGCTTCGCAGACCTTTCCGTCCTCGTCAGACCCAAGTTTCACCTTGAGCTTGTGCTTGGCGATGAATGCCTTGTGGTCGGCCAGACTGTCCCTCGAAATGCCCAGCAGGGCGGCGCTGCGCCGGGTGCAGCGCGACTGCATGTCGCTGAAAGCAATGGCTTCTCGCGTACACGCGTCCGTATCATCCTTCGGGTAGAAGAACAGGATCAGGGTCTTGCCGGCGTAGTCGTCCAGGCAGGCAGGCCCCCGGGGCGTGGCAGGCAGTTGAAATGCTGGGGCCGGGTCGCCGGCTTGCAGTGGCTGTGACACAATCTATCCGTGTTTTTGTGGTGTCAGGGACCATGGACTTTCACCTTCGTCCACTCCCCCGGGTGAAGCGGCGCACGACCGCCGTACGCCAGGCGCCTTCAAGGCGCTTGGGAGCGAAGCCGTGAAGGTTTCGGCCAAGATCCTGGTCCTCGAAATCCTAGCGTTCATCACCTTCCTGATTCTGGCGGGCGCGGGCTTTCTGGCGTGGCGCCTCTCGCAAGGCCCCATCGATCTCGAATTCATCCGTCCGCAGGTTGAACAGTCGCTCGCCGATACCCGTGGCGGGAGGCCGGTCAGGATCGAGAAGCTGGGGCTGGAATGGGTTCGTGAACGCGGCCGTGTCGAGGCGGTGGCGCACGGCTTCACCGCAATGGATGCCGACGGCAAGGCCGCCTTCCAGGCTGATCGCGCGATGCTGTCGCTGGACGCGGGCGCGTTGTTCGCGATGCAGGTGCAGACGCGGCGCCTTCGTCTCGAGGATGGTCGGGCTACTGTCCTTCGAAGCAAGGATGGCGTGTGGACTCTCGCAGACATCGAGATCGCCAAGGAGCCCGAGGCCAGCGACAAGCCCTTCGACCCTGTACGCGACATCAACTGGGCGACATTGGCGACGCCGATCCGCGCGCTGATCGCAGCGGGTTCGTTCGAGCAGGTTGAGCTCGCGAACTTTCATCTGGACGTGATCGATCAGAAGACCGGCACCACGTGGGGCGCGGATCCTGTGAACGGGAAGTGGAACGCGACGCGAGAGGGCGTATCGCTTGAGCTCGACGTGCGTCTCGCTGGCGCCCACGAAGGCGAACCGAACCAGGTCAGAATATCACTGGAATCTGACGGGCAGGTCGAAAGCGCATCGGGCAAGCTCACGCTCGATGGCGTGGATCCGATGTCGATCGCGCAGATGTTTGGATACGCGGGCGATGCATTTACCTCCGCCAGGCCCGCAAGCGCCACCTTTGCAGTCACCGCGACCGAGAAAAGCGGCCTGCTCAATACACAGCTCTCGCTTTCAGGTGTGGCGGGCTCAATCAAGCTGGGCGAGGAGACCGTCGCTGTCAGAGACCTGTCTTTCGAGGCGTCCTATGACCCTGCAACGAAGTTCGTCACTCTCAAATCCTTCAACGTCGACAGCGATCGCGTGAGCGGCGCCTTTGCCGGATCCCTCGATGCCCGGGCGATGATGGCAGGTGATACGACGCTGCCGACTGACTTCGCGCTGGCGAGTGACGGTTTCACGATGTCGCTGACGCCGTTCTTCGAAGCGCCGATGCAATTGAAGGCGGTCGATGTCATCGGCCAGCTGTCCGCAGACCGCACCCGCGTCGTGATCTCGGACATAAAGGCTGCAACGGGCACGATGAGCGCTTCCGGCTCGGGCGAGATCTGGTTCGAGGGCGAGGGTGAGAAGCTTGCGATTGGCGTGAAGGGAAAGGCGATATCCGAGGGCGACTTCACGCCTCAGGATGTCGTTGCCTTCTGGCCCGTCGATACTAGCCCGTTTTCCCGCGACTGGGTGAAGACCAATATTCCGTCCGCGAAAGTCAGCGGCGCGGTGTTCTCGTTCGACTGGCCGCCCGGCGCAAACGCGAAAGGCTTCCTTCCTGACGAAAACCTCTCACTCGATTTCACCGTCGAGAATGCAACCGTGAAATTCCTGCCGGACTTTCCGGCCGCGACTGAAGTCTCAGGCGTGGGCCACCTGAAGGGCAACAGCCTGATCATCGACGCCACAGGCGGTAAGCTCCAGTCTTGGGATCTGGAACAGGCCAAGATCGTCCTGCCGCAGTTCGCTCCGGGCGGCGCGATGATGGACATCAAGGTGCTCGGCCGCGGGCCGCTGACCGACCTGCTGCGCATCGTCGACGAAAGCAAACTCGACATCGGCGCCCGCTACGACCTGCAGATCGGGCAGATCGCTGGCGTTGGAAGCATCAGCGTCGACGTCGCGATCCCGATGGTCGATCTCGTGAAGGAAGAAGACATCGCCTTCAACATCAAAGGCGGTTTCAACAGCGTCGTCGTGCCCGACATTGCCGGCGACTTCGGCCTGGCCGATGGCATCGTCAGTTTCGAGCTGACCCAGAACGGCATCTCCATGGACGGGCAGGGCAAGTTCGGGCCGGCGCCCGTCAAGTTCGAATGGCGCGAAAGCGAAACCGGCGGCGTCGGCAAGGCGGAGCTGGTCGCGCGCGCGCGTGCAACACCCGACGTTTTGAACGCCTTTGGCCTCGCTGCGCGTAACTTCATGCAGGGCGAAGCTGAGGTGGAGCTTCGCGCCTCGGGCCCAGGCGGCCGAAATTTCGATGCCATGACGGCGACAGTCGACCTTGAGCACGCTCAGGTGGACATCGCCGAAGTGGGTTGGCGTAAACCGTTCGACGCTCCGGCCAAGGGCTCGTTCCGATATGGCAAGGATGCTGATGGCTCGGTCTTCGCCGGCGACATTCGCGCGGACGGGCTTGAACTGATCGCGGTCGCCCAGCTCGACCTTGGCGGCAATGTGCAGGGCGTTGATATCGAGCGCCTGTTCTCCCGCGGAACACTTGATGTGCGCGGAAGTGTAACGCGCCGCCAGGATGGCAGCTATCGTGCGTCGCTCTCCGGTCCGTTCTTCGACGCCAGTCCATGGATGGACCAGATGCTCGACTTCTCGGGCGCCGCCACGACCAAGCCTGCCGGGGGCGGCGCAGGCGATGCCGGTCCGGTTCACGAACTTCAGCTCAACACCGACAAGCTGATTGTGCGGGAAGACACTGCGATCTCGAATGCGCGTATTGCGATGTCGGTCGATGGCGAGGGACCCCGCAGCGGATCAATCTCCGGGCAGATCGCGCGAGACAAGTATGTGAACGTCGCGATCAGCACGAGCGGCGAGAAGCGCAACATCTCGCTGCGCGCCGACGATGCAGGTTTTGCTGCGCGCGTGCTGCTGAAGGCCGACTATCTCATCGGCGGCAAGCTGGCGATCGACGGCACATTCATCGGCGCCGATGGTGATGCAACTGTCACCATGACCGATGTTCGCCTGAAGGACGCCCCGCTGCTCGCGCAAATCTTCTCGCTCGCCTCGCTGCAGGGCCTGGCCGACGTGCTGTCCGGCGATGGCGTGCTGTTCACCGAGGTTCATGCGCCCGTCAGGATAGTTGGCGGCCGTATAGATGCGCCGGGCATGCGTGCATCGGGCCCTGCCATGGGTATAACTGCGCGGGGATGGATCTCGCCGGAAACGGGTGAGCTCTCGCTCGATGGGGTGCTGGTGCCGTCGTTTGGGGTCAACTCGTTCCTCGGCGGGCTTCCGGTGATCGGCGATCTGTTTGTGTCGCGTCAGGGCGAGGGGATGTTTGCGCCCACCTATTCGGTGCGCGGCACATTCGAGCGCGCACGTGTTTCGATCAATCCAGTTGCAGCGTTCACCCCCGGCGTGCTGCGCAGGATTTTCGAGAATCCAGCACAGCCTCCGCCAACCCCGGATGCAATGCTGCCGGCGCCGCCTGCCACGCCAGCGGTTCAGTAGAAACGAAAACGGCCCGCCGGAACGATCCGGCGGGCCGCTTCGTCGTGCTTACGCGTGAAGCGATCAGCCGCCTTGAGCGATCTTCTTCATGTTGGCGAGAGCAGCTTCGAACTGCTTCCGGCGACCGGCAACGTCAGCATCTTTCGCAGCCTGGTCAGCCTTGTTCGCAACGTCGAGCATCAGCGTGTAGACAATCTTCGACGACGTGGCGTTGACCGGGCGGACTTCGAGGAAGCCGTGATACGTGTCGTACCACTTGCCCTCGACTGCGGGCTGGGCGTAGCCGTAGCCGAACTCGCTCTTGGCGGTCATCACTTCAACGACGCGGCCGGCGATCGTGCGAACCGTGCCGACTTCGCCGGCGCCCGACGTGATCACGCACGGGACTTCACGACCGGCCGCGATCCATTTCGAAATGTCGCAATAGCCGCCGACCTTGGCCCAGACTTCAGCGGCCGGCTTGCTGACGGCGATCTCCATCGGAATGGAAACATATTCAGCTTTCGGCCACGTCGCGGCCGGCGTGGTCGGGGCGGCTCCGCCGGGCTGTGCGCTGGCGGCGCCTGCGAGGCTTACGGCAATAGCGGCCGAAGCCAACAGCGTTGCAATCTTCATGACGTCTCTCCCTTGGATCCCCGTATGGGGTCCGCATAAGCGGCGCCGCGCTGGGGCGGCTTGGGGGGAGATCACCTTACGGATGCGGAAAGCGCCAGCGATTTTTCCAGCGCCAACGGTAACGAAGGCGATAGTGCTGCAGAAAGTCAGGCCGCTTTGGCTTCCGATACGGAAACCTTGGCATTCCGTGCTGCTGCAAGCTGTTCCGGCGTCAGGTTACGCACGCGCGTAATTTCGGAGACCAGATCGCGTTCCGCTATGGGTTTAGACAGATACCCGTCCATTCCCATGCCCAGATACCTTTCCTTGTCGCCTGTCATCGCGTCCGCTGTCAGGGCGATGACCGGGATGTTCGCCCAAGGCTCGTCCGAGTCGCGGATGGCGGCGATTGTCTGCGTGCCATCCATCACGGGCATATGCACGTCGAGGCACACCACATCGAACGTCTCGCGGCGCAGCGCTTCCAGCGCTTCCTTGCCATTGGTCGCCTCGACGATGCGCATGTTGAACGGGCGCAGGAAGAGAGATGCGACCTGACGATTGATCGGGTGGTCATCGACCAGCAGCAGGCGCAGGTTCTGGGCCTTGAGGCTCTCGCGGGCTTCGTCCTCGCTGAGCGGCACGCCCTCGCTGACGACGCGATGCTGGGGCGCAGCTTCGCCCGCGAGAAAGCTGAAGGTGAATTCCGAACCGCGTCCGATTTCCGACCGCACGGCAGCTTCGCCGCCCATCAGCTCCGCCAGCTTGCGCGTGATCGACAGGCCCAGACCCGTGCCGCCGTATTTGCGGGACGTGGAATCGTCAGCCTGCGTGAACGGGCTGAACAGGCGCGCCATCGTCTCGTCGTCCATGCCGATGCCGGTGTCAGACACGCGAACCTTCACCAGGCTTTGCCCATCAGGCATGCGGCGCGCGGTAACGAACACCTCCACGCGGCCTTGCTTGGTGAACTTGATGGCGTTGGAAATGAGGTTCGACACACACTGGCGCACCCGCACCGCGTCGAAGTTCAGCACCTGCGGCAAATCCGCATCGAGCGAGAGATAGAACTCCAGACCGGATTCTTCGGCCTTCGGTTTCCAGAGGCGATGAAGGCGGCGCAGCGTGTGTGTGAGGTCAGTGTCCGCTTTGACAATGGCGATCTTGCCCGCCTCGATTTTCGACAGGTCGAGCACATCGTTGAGCAGCGCCATGAGGTTGCGGCCGCTGTCGAGGATCGTCTGTACTTGTTCGCGTTGTTCGCCAGACAGGCCGCCCATCTCCAGAACCTGCGCCATGCCGAGAATGCCATTCAGCGGCGTCCGAATCTCGTGGCTCATGTTCGCAAGAAAGGCAGACTTTGCGTTGGAAGCGGCGATGGCGGCGGCTTGCGCCTTCTTCAGTTCGCGCTCGCGCTGGCGCAACTCTGTCACATCCACGGAGATCGCGACCTTCCGGCCATCGGCCATCGGGCGATAAGTGATCTGAACGATCCGGTTGTCGGGAGTCTTCGTTTCGTACGTCTCGCCGGTATCGGTGTAGGTATTGAACTTCTCGACCTGTTCGGCGACCTGCTCATCGCTGAAATCGGGGCGCGACTGGCGGATGGAGTACGCCATCGCCTCGCGATAGTGCTTCGCGCCGTTTGCGAATGCCTCATAGAGGTGGGGGAAGCGCTGCTCCGACATCCGGTTGTGCAGCATGGGCACGCCGTTGCGATCGAAGATGGAAATGCCGTCCGGCAGGTTCTCGATCGCTTCCATGAAAATGGGATCGACGTTCTGCATCTCGGTCGGCGACATCGCTTACTGCCCTCAACTCCCCGCCCGGCATTTTGCCGGTGCGGGACGCGCCGAGCGCCGCAATATCTCCGCTTGATCCCCACCCATCGGGCGGAAGCGAAGCTGCGCGAGCAGCACGTCTCCCTGCGACAATTCGTACGCGATTATCCCTAAGAAAGACTAAGTGCAGCACGCGCAATGGTTAAGCGAGGCAGCCTGAATGCTAGGAAATCTGCGACGAGGCGCCGTCTTTCCTTTGCGTTACTTGGCCAGGATTTGGGGCTCGACCTCGCGAGCGACTGGAGCGGGTAGAGGGAATCGAACCCTCGTATTCAGCTTGGAAGGCTGCTGCTCTACCATTGAGCTATACCCGCAGTCCGTGGGCGCAGGTAGCAAGTCCCCATCTGGGGGTCCAGCGTTTTTACAGCGTTTTGTTGAGGCAACCGGCCTCAATCCTCGTTCGGCGCCTCGATCGTGTAGCCACAGATCGGGTGCCCATCGAGGTCTGTCACGCGTTCCACATGGACCTTCAGCGTCCGCGCATCGAACTCCGGCCCGTAAACACGCATCTGCGCCAAGATCTTGCGGCGATAGTCCGTCGCGATGCGCTTGCGCTCCTTGTCACTCAGCGCCCGGCGGAGGCTGGTGTCCGGCTTCACGGGTCGGACATTGTTCTCGCGCTCGCGCAGGTGACGTCGATGCTCGGCGATAATCTCTTCAGTCTCGCCGATGCCGAATTTCACGACATCGATTCGATGACGCAGGTTGGCGATGTCGCGGTTCTTCTCGCGATAGACGGCGGTCCCGCGCCGCGCGGGCACTTCTTCAAGCCGTTGAAGCTCGATCGCCAGCTTTTTCAGCTCGGCTTTTCGTGTCGCAAGATCGCGTTCGATCGGTTCCATGCAGCCAGTCTATCCAAAAGACAGAGATGGCAAAGCCTCTTCAGGCATCAAGATCTTGCCGTATGGCGGCGAACACGGAATGAAACATGTCCACAGTCAAACGGCCTGTATTCGTGTTGTAACGACTGCAGTGATAGCTGTCGTGAAGGATGACAGGCCCCGACGGCGCGGTCAGAACGTGACGGCGGGCGTGGCCGAACACGGCGGTCGATGGCTTGGTATTCAACGCGCGCACCGTACTGTCATGAGCGATGCGGCCGAGCGCCAGGATCACCTTGAGATTCGGCAATTGCGCCATCCGGCTGATAAGGAACTGCCGGCACGTAACGATCTCGGCGCCGGTCGGCTTGTTTTCCGGCGGCACGCAGCGGACAGCGTTCGAGATGATCGCGTCTTTCAGCTTCAGTCCGTCATCAGGCCGCGCCTTGAACGTGCCCGTCGACAGGCCAAACTTAGACAGCGTGGAATAGAGCAAGTCGCCTGCATAATCCCCGGTGAAGGGCCTGCCGGTCTTGTTGGCGCCCTGCAGGCCGGGGGCCAGCCCGACGATCAAAAGTCGCCCCGACGTATCGCCAAACGACGGCACCGGCGCATTGAACCAGTCGGGATGTGCCTGCTGGATCGCATGTCTGAACGCGACCAGCCGGGGGCACAGCGGGCAGTCGAGCGGCGCTTCCGCGGGAGCTGCAACAGTCGCTTTCGGCATCCATCCTCCCGCATTCACGTAGCGGTCTTCCTGCACTGACCCCGCCAGCCGGGTCAAATCCGGAGGCGTTCACGGCGGGAATCGCTGCGCCAGGAACAGGGCAGGGCCGGAAAACCTTCAAAAAACTGGCCAAAACCGCCGTGAAAGCCTATGTTGCGCCCGCGAACCCTTTCCTGTAGGGAGGGCGGTTCCCAAAGGAGAGACGCATGGCCCGCGTGACGGTTGAAGACTGCGTGGAAAAGGTACCGAACCGGTTCCAGCTGGTGCTTCTCGCGGCGCATCGCGCACGCGTGATCCGTCAGGGCGCCCCGATCACCATTGATCGCGACAACGACAAGGACCCGGTTGTGGCCCTTCGCGAGATCGCGGACGAGACGATCGACCTCGAAACGATCCGCGACAGCCTTGTCGCCGAGCTGCAGGAAGTTCGTCCCGGCGAGGAAGCCGAGAAAGAAGCCGACAAGCGCGCGCTCGCTGCGGCCCCCGCTTCTTCCGAGGAAGAAGTCCTCAAGGCC
>Ga0105048_10003078_pt1 | contig 27284 bp, 19 predicted proteins | sample MAT05_FD_78382 | JGI IMG/M metagenome (GOLD analysis project Ga0105048, IMG submission 78382) | Freshwater microbial communities from Lake Fryxell liftoff mats and glacier meltwater in Antarctica - MAT-05 | ecosystem: Environmental > Aquatic > Freshwater > Ice > Liftoff microbial mat | place...
ACGCGAAGCCACTGACACTTTCGTCAACGCGAAGCCACTGACACTTTCGTCAACGCGAAGCCACTGACACTTTCGTCAACGCGAAGCCACTGACACCTTCGTCAACGGGAAGCCACGACACCTTCGTCAACGCGAAGCCACCGACACCTTCGTCAACGCGAAGCACCGACACCTTCGTCAACGCGAAGCCACGACACCTTCGTCAACGCGAAGCCACGACCACCTCCGCGACACGAGAGCCTGTCGTAGCGGCCGAGCTTGCTCGGCCGAGCGTTGCCAACGACGAATTCCACGGGAGTGTTGTCCGCGCTCGCCCGCTTGAAGCGGTGCTCGACATCGCCAAGCGGCCTGCTTTGCGTTATGCGCGCTGCGCGACCCACAGCCCCTGAGAGGTTCTATCTTGCGCTTTCCGCTGACCGTGTCCGCCGCGCTCTCGCTCGTCGCGGCTGCGCTCGCTCCACGCGCCAGCGCCGCCGACCCCCTAGCGGAACCGCTCCCGACCGGCCTCTGGGAGCTCGCGGCGACGCACAAGGCACCTTTCGAGATGCGTATGCTCGAGCCGCTCGCGGGTGTGCTCGTGATGAGTGACATGACCGGCTCACTGGTGGCCATCCGGCCGGACAGTGGCCTCGTTGTCTGGACACGCAAGGTGCCGGCGATCGAGACGATGTCCGGTGTGTGGCCGCTCGCGACCGCCGATGGTGGCATCGTGTTGGCGGCCGGCGACAGTCTGGCGGCCTTTCGCGCTGACGTCGGCTCGCGCCTGTGGGAGCGCGATCTCGGCTGCCAGTTGAACGGCTGCCAGACGCGCGTCGTGCACGCCTCGGTGCCCGACGGCGGCAAGGAGCCGATGTTGTTCCTGGCGGCGGGCGGCATCGTCCAGTCGGAGCTCGTGCGCCTCGACCCGGTGACTGGTGCCCCGATGTGGCGCCGGGCCGCGACCGTCGCGCACCCCAAGCGGGTGCTTGCCACGCGTGACCTGCTGGTCTCGGAGGACTCGCTCGATCCGTACACGGTGCGCTTTTTCCATCCTGCCGACGGGCGTGTGCTCGGCGTGTGGCAGCCGGTCAGTGGCGGTGTGCCGAAGCCGGTGTCGGACCTCATCCTGCTGCCCGATGGGCGCACCATCGCGGTTGACCTGCGGCCGAGCGATGGCCTCGCGCTGGTCACTGTGCTGTCGTCGTCTGGCGGCGAGATCACCGAGCGTCAGCTCAAGCGACCGGCCCAGGTCATCAACTCTGCGGTGCTCGCGGGTCGCGTCGACGATGGCCTGGCGATCTTCACGCCCGACCCCGGCGCCGGCCTCGCCTACGTCACGACGATGCTGCTCGACGAGCCGTACAGCGCGCGCACCGAGCAGGTGAAGAGCTGGGCCGAGCCCCTTCGCCTCGCCGGCCGCTGGGCCTTCGCGCCGAGCGTGCGTGCACCCGGCGCCGTCTGGAGCGCGACCGGCACGGGACGCTGGTCGCGCGAGGTCGCCGGCATCGACGCCGGCCCTGGCCGCACGCGCACGTTCTCCGCGGGTGGTCGGCTCGTGTTGGTCGACCTCGGCGACGCCAAGTCGAAGTCGCAGGCGCTCGCGACCGTCGATGGGGCCGGACGCCTGCATGGCATCGGCGCTCCCGAGCTCGGCCAGGGTACGATCGATCGTGCGCTGGTGATCGGCGACGACGTCATCCTGACGCGTGGCAAGCAGCTCTTCCGGATGGTGCTTGTGCCCTGGGCGGACGCGGTGACGAAGCTGCGCGCGGCGCGCGGGCAAGGGGCTGACGTCTCGCCGTTCCTGCAGCGCTTGAATCGTTTTGGCCCGGCTGCCAAGGCGTTGTCTGAAGCGGTGCGTGGCCGCGAGACACCGCCCGGGCCTGACACCAATCCGACCCCGATCCCGCCGAGCGACTCGTCCGCGCCGTCGCTCTCGACCGAGGACATTGCGCTCGTGTCGGCGCTACGCGAGTCGTGGTTCACCAATCCTGTCGACACGTTGCAGGGCATGACCGCCCTCGTCGAGCAGGCGCCGGAGAGGTCGCCGCGCCGCCATGCGCTGCTCGAGGCGTTCTCGACTCTGCTGCTCGATCTGGTGCTGGCACCGGGGATCGTGCCGCGTGGCGAGGACACCGCCGCGAGCCTCACAGCGCTCGCTCGTTCGTTCGAGTGGGAGACGCAGGCGCTGCCGCCGAGTCGCTCCGCGGCCGCCATCTATGCGGCGCTCATGGCGCTCACGGACGAGGCGTTGGCGGGTGCCGACCTGCTCTCGCGGGCGGGCAACGATCCGCTCTTGAACGAGGCGCGCCTCGAGCTCTCGCGGCGTGCGCTGTACCTCTTGCGCAAGAGCGCGGGCCCGTTGAAGACCGACACGTCGCGCTCGATGTTGGTGTCCGCGCTGCGCTTCTTCCGCCACCTCGAGGGGCTGGTCGGGGGCGAGCTCGCGGCCGTGACCGCGCTGCTCGACCAGGTCGCCGCCAACGATGTCGACGCGACACGCACGCTCGAGGCGACCCTCGCGCGCGCCGAAGGTCCCAACGCCGCGCGCAAGGCGACCGGCCCGGCGCTGTGCCAGCTCGCCTGCGAGGCGACCGTCGCCATCTGCGGCGGGGTAAGCGATGGCGCGAGCGCCTGTCAGAGTCGCTGTGAGAAGACGGGCGCCGTGCGCATGGCGGTGGCCGCCCGGCCGACGGTCGATGCCCACTGGTATTGCCACTGACGAGTCGCCGAAGTGCTTGCGAGCTACTGGCCTATCGGTCAGGCTGCCGCGGTGAAAGCCATCCTCGTGTCGCTGCTCTGTCTCGCTTCGTCCGCCTGCGAAGTCGCCCCGCTGTCCCCGCTCCATGACGTCGAGCCGCGAGACTCTCGTGCCGAGGTCGACGCGAGCGATGGCACGGTCGACACCCGCGGCGATGTCACCGCGGTCGATGTCGCCGAGACGGTCGACGAGACGGTCGACAGCGACGGCGCGCCTGACTCGAACGACGTGAGCGAGCCCGACGAGGGCCCTGACAGCACACCGCTCGACGGCACGGATACCGCCGGCGACAGCGCCGAAATAGAGCTGGAAGGGTTCGAAGATGCTGTCGAAAGCGATTCGACGCCGGAGGTGGTCGAGACGCTCGACGACGCCAGCGACACCAGCGCCGACGACACCGGATCCGACACCCAGCTGGACACGCTGCCCGACGTCAGCGAAGAGACCGCCGAGGTCAACGACGCGAGTGAGATCAGCGACACCACCTCGTCAGACGTAAGCGACATCACGCTGAGCGACACGAGCCTGGCATGCGGCACCCTGTTCACGACGTACGTCCCCGACCCCTCGCCGCACGTCGCGACCTGCAGCGAAGTGACTTATATGAGCAACCCGCCGACCTCGGGCCCGCACTACCCGATCTGGGCCGCGTTCACGTCGTACACCAACCCCGTCAACCCGGGCTTCCTCGTCCACAGCATGGAGCATGGCGCGGTCGTCATCCAATACCGCTGCGACGACATCTCGTGCGACGCGGAGCTCCTCCAGCTCGCGACCTTCCTCGCCGCGCGCCCGGTCGACCCCTTGTGTGTCGAGCCTGTGCGCGCGCGCTTCGTGGTCACACCGAGCGTCACCATCGGCGCCCGCTTCGCGGTCAGCGCGTGGGGCGCTTCGCTCACGTCGGACTGCTTCGACTTCGAAGCGCTCGGGTCGTTCATCGACAACTTCTATGCGAAGGCGCCTGAGGACTTTTGTTCGCCAGGTGTCGACCTCGACACGATCGAATCAGGCAGCGCTCTCTACTGCCCTCCCATTTCGCTTCAGTAGTTGACGGCCTCGCGCGGCCAGCGTGCAAGCAGGCGAGTTGGTTCGTCTTCGACTCACCGAACGTCGCCAGCTCGACACTTTCGCGCTCGGAATTCGATCGCGTGACGCGCGGGGCCGTCGTCGCTCGCTCCTCGCCGACCGACAAGGTCGGCGTCGTCGCGGCTGGCCGCGCGCGCCCCGCATGGCGAATTCGCCGTTGCCTTCGGCCGCCTTTGCCGAACTAGCCCAGCTCACGAGTGTCGAACACGAGCGCACCGTCGCGCGCATCCAGCACCACCACCGTGCCGTCCGCGATTTCGCCCCCGACCAGCTTGCGCCCGAGCGCTGTCTCGACGTGCCGCTGGATGTAGCGCTTGAGGGGACGGGCACCGTAGACCGGGTCGTAGCCGGCGGCCGCGACGAGATCGAGCGCCGCCTCGGTCGGCTCGAAGCTGATCTGGCGATCGGCCAGGCGCTTCTGCAGGCCCTTCAGCTGGAGCGCCACAATGCGCTTGATCTCCGCCCGGGTGAGCGGCAGGAACAGCGCTATTTCGTCGACACGATTGAGGAATTCCGGTCGGAATGCGCGCCGCAATTCGCCCATCACCGCTTCGCGGGTGCCCTCATCGATGACGCCCTCGTTGCTCATACCGTCGAGCAGGAGCGGCGACCCGATGTTCGAGGTCATGATGATGACCGTGTTCTTGAAGCTCACCGTGCGGCCTTGGCCGTCGGTGAGGCGGCCATCGTCGAGGACCTGGAGCAGCACGTTGAACACATCCGGGTGCGCCTTCTCGATCTCGTCGAGCAGCACCACCGAGTAGGGCTTCCTGCGCACGGCTTCGGTGAGCTGGCCGCCCTGGTCGTAGCCGACGTAGCCCGGCGGCGCGCCGATGAGGCGCGAGACCGCGTGCTTTTCCATGTACTCGCTCATGTCGATGCGGATGATGTTGTCTTCAGAGTCGAACATCGCCTCGGCCAGCGCGCGCGCGAGCTCCGTCTTGCCGACGCCGGTCGGTCCGAGGAACAGGAAGCTGCCGATCGGACGCTTCGGGTCCTTGAGTCCCGAGCGTGCCCGCAAGACCGCGTCACCGATCGCCTGGACCGCCTCTTCCTGGCCGATGACGCGCTTGTGCAGGAGTTCGGGCAGCGCCAGCAGCTTCTCGCGCTCGCCCTCGAGGAGCTTGTTGACCGGGATGCCGGTCCAGCGCGACACGACCGCCGCGATGTCCTCCTCGTCGACCGCCTGCTTCAAGAGGGCGGTCGTGCCCTGGTTCTTCTTGAGCGCCTCCTCGGCCGCGGTGATCTTCGCCTCGACCGCGGGGATGTCCGAGTACTTGAGCTTCGCCGCCTCGTTGAGGTTGTAGCTCCGCTGTGCCTCGTCGATCTTCACCTGCAGCTTCTGGAGCTCTTCCTTGAGCGCGGAGATGCCCTCGATGTGCGACTTCTCGTCCTCGTAGCGCGACCTCAGGGCCCGCGCTGTCTCGCGCACGTCGGCGAGCTCACCCTGCAGCGACTGCAGGCGCAGGCTCGAGGCCGCGTCCCGCTCTTTCAGGAGCGACTGCTCCTCGATCTCGAGCTGCAGGATGCGGCGCGTCGCCTGCTCGAGCTCGACCGGCATCGACGTGATCTCGGCGTGGATGCCCGCTGCTGCTTCGTCGATGAGGTCGATCGCCTTGTCGGGCAGGAAGCGGTCGGCGATGTAGCGGTCGGACAGGACCGCCGCCGCGACCAGGGCGCGGTCGCGGATCTGGACCTTGTGATGGACCTCGAACATCTCCTTGATGCCACGCAGGATGGACACCGTGTCCTCGACCGAAGCGGCGGACACGAGGACCGGCTGGAAGCGTCGCTCGAGGGCTTTGTCCTTCTCGATGTACTTCCGATACTCCTCGAGGGTGGTCGCGCCGATGCAGTGCAGCTCGCCGCGCGCGAGCATCGGCTTCAACAGGTTGCTCGCGTCCATCGCGCCCTCGGCCGCACCCGCGCCGACGATCGTGTGGAGCTCGTCGATGAACAGGATGACGCGGCCCTGGGCGTCGTGGACCTCTTTCAGGACCGCCTTGAGGCGCTCCTCGAACTCGCCGCGATACTTCGCGCCAGCGATGAGCAGGCCCATGTCGAGCGCGACCAGCGACTTGTCCTTGAGCGCGTCGGGCACGTCACCACGCACGATGCGCTGCGCGAGGCCTTCGGCGATGGCGGTCTTGCCGACGCCCGGCTCACCGATGAGGACCGGGTTGTTCTTGGTGCGGCGCGACAGGATGCGAACGACGCGACGGATCTCCTCGTCGCGTCCGATGACCGGCGAGAGCTTGCCTTCCTTGGCCTCCTGCACGAGGTCGCGACCGTACTTGAGGAGCGCCTCGTAGGTCTGCTCCGGAGTGGCCGAGGTCACGCGCTGACCGCCGCGTAAGGCCTTCACCGCCTGGCGCAGGCGATCCTGGGTGATGTTGAACGACTCCAAGAGCTTGCGCGAGGGTGTGCGCGCCGACCCGGTCAGGAACGCGACCAGCGCGTGCTCGATCGACACATACTCGTCCTTCATCTTCTCGGCCTCGTCGGCCGCGCGTACCAACAGCTCGTTCAAGTCGCGGGTGACCGCTATCTGACCAGGCGGCACGCCGGGGCCGCGCACGCTCGGGACCGCACCCAGGAGCTTTTCGACCTCGGCCGCAAGTACGGTCGGCTCCAGGTTGAGCTTCGCGACGATGCGCGGCGCCAGTCCGTTTTCTTGTTCCAGCATCGCGAGCAGGAGATGCGGCTCGTCGGCCATCTGGTGGCCGCGCTTTACCGCGATGACTTGCGCCTGGGACAGGGCCTCACGGGTCTTCTCGGTGGCTTTGTTCAGGTCCATGTCGTTGTTTCTCCAGCACCTTGCCCAGAGAGAGCGGGTGCGTTACGTATGCCGGTCTCGCGCGGCGCGGGCGTTCGGCGCCGCAACCCGACGGGATGTCCGTAAGGGGCGCTGATTCGCGACGTTGACGCGGACCGGGATGACGAACGCAGTAGAAGCACATGGTGCTTCGAGGCAAGCATGGCGACGAGGAAGGAATCTGGCGGTGCGAAGGCGGTCCCCGCAGTCAAGAAGGCTTCGGTCAAGCCTGCTGTGGAGCCTGCGGCTGCCCGCAAGTCGGGCGTATCGCCTTCGGCTGCCGTCGCCGGCAAGCCGGGCATATCGCCTTCGGCTGCCGGTGCCGGCAAGCCGGGCGTATCGCCTTCGGCTGCCGTCGCCGGCAAGCCGCGCGCGAAAGCGACGCGCAAGGCAGAGCCCGTCGAGGAAGTCGAGTCCAGGGTCGACGACGAGCCCGAGGTCGCGGCCGAGCTGTTGACCGGCAGCGCTGCGGACGACGACGAGTCGAGCGATGTCGAGGCCGAACTCGATGCGGAGATCGAAGTCGACCGCGGCGATGCCGATGGTGACCTCGACCTCGAGGACATCCCAGAGCTCGCGCCGAAGAAGCGCAACCTCCCTGCGACGGCGAGCGCGGGCCTGCCCGAGTCGTTGTCGGCGCTCAACATCTACCTCGCGCGCTTGAAGTCGGTCGAGATCCTGCCCATCGAGGAGCAGGCGCAGCTCGCGGCCGAGTACCAGCGCTCGGGGGACAAGGAATCGGCGGCGCGTCTGGTCGCCTCCAACCTGCGGTTGGTGGTCAAGATCGCGTTCCAGTTCCGGCGCCAATGGGCGGACGTGATGGACCTCATCGCCGAGGGCAACCTCGGCCTGGCTGAGGCGATCCGCAAGTTCGACGCGACCCGCGGGATCCCGTTCCCGAGCTACGCGCGCTTCTGGATTCGCGCGCGCATCCTGGCCTTCATCCAGGAGAACAAGCACCTCATCCACGCCGGCTCACGCGCTGCGCGAAAGCTGTTCTGGCGGCTCGAGCGCGAGCGACGCCAGCTCATCTCCGAAGGCTCCGAGCCGACCCCGCTCTTGCTCGCCGAGCGCGTCGGCGTTCGAGAGGAAGACATCCGCGAGCTGGCGCCGATCCTCGATCAGCGCCCGGTGTCGATGGACACACCGGTGCATGGCGATGAAGACGGCCGCACGCGCGGTGAGACGATGTGGGACCCGAACGCGGGCGACCCCGAATCGGACGTCGGCGGCGGCGAGATCCAGGGTACGCTGAGAAAGGTGTTCGCCGAGTATCGCGAGACGCTCGACGTGCGTGAGCGCGCGATCTGGGACCTGCGCCTGCAGAGCGAAGAGCCGGTTCGCCTCGAAGACCTCGGCGACCAGTTCGGCGTCAGCAAGGAGCGCGTTCGTCAGCTCGAGGTGCGGATCAAGTCGCGCCTCAAGGACTTCGTGCAGAAGCGCCTCGGCAACGACGTGATCGTCGAGGCCCTCCACTGAAGCAGTGAGGTGCTTGGCACGGGGCCAGCGTTTGCGTCCGATGGTTCTCCTTCGGCCGAGGCCGAGTGCACTTGCGCCTTGGTGGATTGAAGCATGAGCCGTGGTCGAGCTGTCGTTGCGATTGACCTGTCGATCGGGCACGATACGCGCGCTTCAAACGGGGATGCACACGTGAACCGTCGCTGTCTCGCTGTCGCGATTCTCATCGCGCTCTCGTCCTTCACGGCGTCGCGCCATGCGTACGCGGGTGCCTTCTACCTGCCGGAGCGTGGGGCGCGCGCGCTGTCGCTCGGCGGCGCGTTCATCGCGGGGGCCGATGACTTGAACGCCCAGTGGCTCAACCCGGCGGCGCTCACGCGCTTGTCGAATGGGCTGTCGCTCTACCTCGACGTGGGCCTCATCTTCTCCGACCAGAGCTTCCTGCGGCAGGACGATCCCGAGGTCATGCGCAAGGACCCGGAGTACGCCAACGGGTTTCCAACCGTGCACGACCAGGGCCCGCCGTTTCCCGACCCCTCGTTCGCCATCGCGTCCGACTTCGGGCTCGAAGACTTCGTGTTCTGCCTCGGCGCCTATGGTCCCTATGCCGGCACCAACGAGTGGCCCGAGGATGGACCTCAGCGCTACTCGCTCGTGAACCTGTCGGCGCTCGAGTTCTTCATCCAGTTCTCGGCCGCCTGGCGGCCATCGAAATACATCGCGGTCGGCATCGGCCTGCAGTGGGTCGTCACGGCGATCAAGCAGCGCCTCGTGATCTCGGCCTATCCCGGCGTCTTCGGCTGGCCCGAGCAGCGCGATCTCGACACGCTCGCCGAGGTCGACGTCACCGACTCGTTCTCGCCGTCTGGCAATATCGGGCTCCTCATCACGCCAACGACCGGCTTTGACATCGGACTCTCCGCGCAGCTCCCCGTGTCGGCCGCGGCCAAGGGCAAGCTCGCCGTCAACAAGCCCAGCCACTACTACTTCTCGGACGTCGAGATCCAGGGCGACCAGATCAACGTCGGCCTCGACTTCCCGTTGATCCTCAGACTTGGCCTGCGGGTCTACGATGACCAGCTCTGGTCGCTCGAGCTCGCCAGTGTCTACGAGATGTGGAGCGCGCTCGACGCGATCCCGGTGACGCCTGGCGGCGACGGCATCGCGTTCGTCAATGTGCCGGGGATCGGCACCTACCACGTCAAGCCGTTCTCGATCGAACAGCGCTACGAGGACGTCATCTCGCTCCGCCTGGGTGGCTGGTGGGCGCCGGGCAAGGGCGACTTTACTGTGCGCGCTGGCTTCTTCTACGAGTCGGGTGCGCCACCGGACCAAACCTTGACCGTGCTCGACATCGATGGCGACAAGATCGGCATCACGCTGGGCGGCACCGTGCGGCTCGGCAATTATCAAATCGACCTGAGCGCCGCCTACATCGACACCTTCCAGCGCGCCGTACCCAACTCGGACAAGACCCAGGTCAACCCGATCTACGACGCCAACGACACACCATACGCCGACACCGAGCCGAGCTACGTCGGCAACGGCACCTACTCGGCCACCAACTTCATCCTCGCCACCACGTTCAGCGCGGGGTTCTGAAAATGCTTGCACGTCATAGCTTCTCCGTTCTTCTCGCCATCATCGCGGCACCCATCATCGGCGCCTGCGGCGACCCGTTCCCGGCCAAGCCCGTCTACACGTACGGCGACTTCGGCACCGAGGTGTACGCTCTGCTGCACGACGAGTTCCTGTGGTCGGGCACCGCGGCCGAGGGCACCGCGCGCGCGACGGCGTTCACGACCCACCAGCCGGACGTCGTGTGGGCGCTCAACACGCTGACCCAGGGCAAGGTCCAGCACGGGATGATCCCGCTATTAGAGGAGTTCCTGCCGCTCTACGCCGACAAGGCGGATGGCAAGGCGGGGGCGCTGCCGACGATGACCCGTGACCTCGCGGGGATCCTGGACGACCTGGTCGCGGACGACGGCGTGCTCGAGGCAGTCTCGCGTCTCGGGACCGCGCCAGAGGCGAACCCGAACGCGATCACCCACCTGCTCGGTAGTGTCGCCCGGCATCCGATCCAGCTGCTCGATCGCATGGTCGACATGACGCTCGACCTCGAGCCCGAGCTGACCGAGCTCTTCAAGTACCTCTACCGCAAGCTGCCGACCCTCGAGGAAGGCTACATCGTGCGCGGCGACCAGAAGACGTTCCTGCAGCGCCTGCTCGGCGTGTCGGTCGACGTAACGACCGAGCCCATCGGCCCGCCGGTGTATTCGGCGCGCATCGACGGGCGCGGCACGCCAGTCGTCAACCGCTTGCCCAACGGCCAGTTCCCGGCGCCGTTCGTCGACAACAACGGCGATGGCCTGGTCGACATCGACGCGTACTCGCGCCCGCTCGACGGCAACGGTCAGGCCATCGACATGCCGACCTTCGCGTACCAGCCCAAGGCGGGCGAGACGCGTGACCAGCTCGGCCGCGCGATCATCGAGACCACGCTGGTCTACGACTACTTCGACCTGCGCCAGTCGCTCATCGCGTTCCTGATGCGCGATGGTCGCCAGCTCATCGCCGATGGCGTGCACTTCGACCTCTTCACCGCCTTCGATGCGTTGCTCGGTGGGCGCGTAAATCGCTCGGACGCGGATGGGATCTACACCGGCTTCTATGTCGAGGACGCGCCTCTGCTCGACCTCGTCTACGTGCTCAACGAGCTGCGTCGCTACGACCATCTGGTGCCGCTCATCCGCGCCGTCCAGCAGCTGGTGGTCGAGCGCGAGTTCCTGTTCCGCCAGATCTTCATGGACGTCGCCAAGGTGCGCGCCATCTTCCATGACGCGCCGTCGCTGGCCCCCGGCAACGCCTGCATGGAGGACATGCACCCGGTGCTGGCGCGCATCGCCAAGGCGGGCGGTCTCCGCGACCTGTTCCGCGCCTCGCGCGAGGCCGGCACCGACGGACTGTGGGACGCGATGGTGCGCATGATGGGCAACACCGGCATGAACCTGCCGTTCGACATGAGCTTGCTCGAGACGCCGGCCGACGTCGACCTCCTGAGCTTCACCAACCCGACCAACTGGAGCACGCCCGACACCGAGGATGCGCAGCGCAGCTGGCTCCAGAAGGCCGCGTATCTCATCGCGGATACGAAGAACACGGGCTACAACATGAAGCTGTTCGACATCGTCGAGGTCGACGAGATCTCGATCACCAAGGACATGGCGCACCTCTACATCACGTCGATCGCCGACCAGGCGGTGCTCGACCTGACGCCCGACTTCCTCGAGCAGGCAGCCATCCAGCTCGCGCCCGAGTTCGACGACGTCAACCTGCAGGCGGTCGAGCTGAACCTCTATATGAACCACAACCAGACGGCGACCGGGAACCCGGTCGGGCGTCAGGGGATCCAGATCCGCAACCTGTATGGGCCGGCGCTCCTCGCGCTGCAGACCAGCGGCAATCTGGTGGCACTCAGGCCGTGGGTCACGCGCCTCGTCAATCGTGGGCTGGCCGACGATTTCGTCAACCTGTTCGACGTGTTGGCGCACCACTACAGCGAGACGAAGTCGAACGCGAACGGCTTCGTCTCCGAGGGCACCGGCTTTCGCAAGCTCGAGCCGTACCTCATCAGGGTCTTCAAGGAGACCGACTTCGGCGAGCACTTCCTGACGATGGCGGCGTGGGCCGACCAGGCGACCTACGTGGTCGACGGACAGAACTACAACGTCGCCGACGAGCTCGACCGCTTCCTCGTCTGGATGCTCGACTCGCAGTCGGGTATCGCCAAGCGCAATGGCGACACGACCGTGCCGTCACGACGTGGCGGCGTCATCGAGCAGCCGTCGCGCTTCCAGGTCCTGATGGACGCCTTCGACCGCATCGACACCGCGCTCACGGCCGACCCGGCGGCGCGCGCGGCGTGGGACAACGTCGACCTGCTCGGCATGTTCATGGACCTCGATGGCAACGGTGAGCTGAAGAACCAGCACGCGCTCGAGGTGATGGTGAAGCTCATGCCGATCCTCGCGGACGAGGCGGCGCAGGCGGTGAACGAGCCCGACTGGAACGACAGCCTCGAGACGCTGGTGCCCGACCTCTCGGAGGCGATGGGCAGCCGCGGGTTCACGGCGCTGGTCGACATGATGCGCAAGATCAAGGACACGCCGCGCCATCACGCGTTCGTCGACGAGCTCCTGAACGCGAACATGGCGGAGACGCCAGCGGCCGAAGACCAGGACCTGATGGGCGCGGGCCTGAAGGTGCTGGCGACGGTCGGGCAGATTCGCCTGCCGATCGACGCGGGCACGCGCATCCTGCACTTCGTCGGGCGCCTGCTCGACCCGGCCAAGCGGCGCGTGCTGAACCAGATGGAGACGCTGCGTGACATGCGCGCCTTCGACAAGGACCGCGTGACCAGCGACCTGGCGGTCAACATGTTCGTCGAGCCCGAGGTCGGCCACACCCCGATCGGCGCCATCCTCGACGCGATGAAGGCCGGGCTGCGGCCCGACCCGAGCGTGAGCACGCCCTTCGAGGCCAGCGACCTGAAGGTCGTGTTCTCGAAGATGGCGAGCTGGCTGCGCGACGACGAGAAGGGCATGGAGCAACTCTACCAGGTCATCAAGTCGCGCTGACGCTTGAGTCGCGCGCGCAGGCGGTGATAGCTTCCGCGCTTCTTCCCCCCGGAGCCCGCGTGAAGCACTCGTCCCTCATCGCTCTCATCGGCGCTACTGGTGCACTCGCGGGCTGCTCCGATCCCGGCGGCGGCGGCAACGGCATCATCATCCCCGACGGTGTCGTCTTCGGCGACGCGGGCGACACCGGTAGCCCCGCCGATGGCATCGTCGCCGACAGTATCAGCGATGTGACGACGCCGAACGATGGCACCACGTTGCCCGACGGCGACACGACCGCGACCAACCCGCCCGAGACGTTCGTGCCCGACACGAGCCCTGGCACGTGCACGCCGGGCGACCTCTCGTGCGGCGGCGCGGCGGTCGTACGTTGCAACGCCGACGGCACCACCAGGTCTCTCGACCACGCGTGCGACGAAGGCCAGGTGTGCGCCGACGGGCAGTGCCTCGCGTGCTACCCCTCGCAGCGCCGTTGCACCGCGGCCGGCGCGGTTGAGTCGTGCAGCGACCAGGGCAGCTGGAGCGTCACGCAGGACTGCCAGAGCGAAGGCCTCACCTGCCTCGCGGGCACGTGTCAGTCGCCGTGCGTGCGCGACCCGAAGAGCAACTCGAACTCGGGTTGCGACTACTGGGCCGTCGACATGGACAACCACGTGCTGGCGCAGAACGGGCCGTATGCGATCATCGTGTCGAACCTGTCCGAGCAGAAAGCCAAGGTGAAGATCACCCGCAAGGACAGCGCTGCGGCCCAGCCCACGACGGTGGTCGAGCGTGAGGTCGAGTCGGGGCAGCTCTCGATCTTCGACCTGCCCAATCGCAACATGGGCAGCGCCGGCGTCTTCTGGACGGCCTATCGCGTCGAGTCGACCGCGCCGATCGTCGCCTATCAGTTCAACCCGCTCGACAACGTCGACGTGTTCTCGAACGACGCTTCGCTGCTCATCCCGTCGAACACGTTCGGCAAGGAGTACTTCGTCGTGAGCCGCTCCGAGCTGCTCGGGCAGGGCGTCGCTGCGGAGTCGACGCTGCCCTATCGCGGTGAGGTCGACGTGGTCGCGGCGGCCGCCCAGACCAACGTGACGATCGTGCCGACCTGCCAGACGCAGGCGGGCGCCAACATGCCGACGATGATGCCCGGGCAGAGCTACACGTACGCGCTCGAGCCGTATCAGGTGCTCAACGTGAAGAGCAACCAGGTCGGCGGTGACCTCACGGGCACGCTGGTCACGGCCGACAAGCCCATCGCGGTCTTCAGTGGCCACGAGGCGGCGCTGTCGTCGACCACGTGCTGCGCCGACCACCTCGAGCATCAGATGTTCCCGGTGTCGACCTGGGGCACGACCTACATCGCGTCCAAGTCGAAGGTGCGCCAGGCCGAGTCGGACTACTGGCGCATCCTCGCCTCAGCGGATGGCACCACGGTCAGCTTCGCGCCCGCGGTCGCCTCGTCTCGCCAGTTGCGTCGCGGCGAGTGGTTCGAGTTCGCGACCACCCAGGACTTCGTCATCACCGCGGACAAGCCCATCTCGGTCGCGCAGACGCTCGCCAGCTCGGGCGAGGTGGTCGTGCCACCGGCCTACTCGGACTGCACGCAGTCCGGCACGTGCGCGGTGGGCTACAGCTGCGAGCTCTATGACCCGTTCGACATCTTCAGCAGTTACTCGATCTGCTACCCGCCATCCTGCACGGTGGGCTCCTCGACCTGCCCGGCGGGCCACGTTTGCACGGCCTTCGACAACGGCTATTCAGCCTGCACCGCGGTCGGTGATCCGACGCTGATCATGCTCCCGCCCACCAAGCAGTTCCGTAATGATTACGTGTTCTTGTCGCCGAACAAGTATGCCCAGGACTACATCAACATCATCGCGCCGAGCGACACGTCGGTGACGCTCGACGGCATCATCGTGCCGCCCGGCAACTTCACCACGATCAGCGGATCCAACTGGAAGGTCGCGCGCGTCTCGGTCGCGGACGGCACCCACAGCGTCACCGCGAACCAGCCGATCAGCGTCATCGCGTACGGCTACGATCGCGACGTCTCGTACGGCTATGCGGCGGGCCTGAACCTCGTGGAGGAGTGACATGCCGCGTGGTGCCTCGCTCACCGCCGAGGCGGTCTGTTTCTTTCGCGCGGTCGAGACGGCGCGGCCCGAGGCCGAGCGCATCCTGAACGATCCCTTCGCCGCGCGCTTGTTGCCACGCGCGTGGCGACCGTTCGTCGCCAACCCGCTGGTTCAGCTCGGGTTGCGCGGGCGCTTGCCGCTCGGGCCAGGTGCCCTGCAAGCATTCGTCGCCGCGCGCCATCGCTGGATGGACGACGCGCTGAGCGACTTCCTCGCCGACGGTGGCGAGCAGGTCGTGATCCTCGGCGCCGGCTACGACTCGCGCGCGCTGCGCTTTGCCGGACAACTGGCAGGTCGACCGATCGTCGAGGTCGACTTCCCGGCGACCCAGCAGCGGAAGCAGGCGCTCATAGCGGCGCGGCTGCCCGAGGCGAAGAGTGCCGCCACCTACCTGCCGATCGACTTCGAGAGGCACACCCTCGAGGAGGGACTGCTCGCAGGCCTGGAGCATCCTCAGTTCGCCGCATCGCCGGCTACCGTCGCCGGCTTCAGCCCGGGCAAGCGCACGTTCTTCGTGTGGGAAGGCGTCGCGATGTACCTGCATCCCGAGACGGTCGACCAGACGCTCGCGACCGTGCGCAAGCTGTCAGCACCTGGCTCCGAGCTGGTCGCGGACCTCTGGTCGCAGCCGCGCGAGGCGACCTTCGAGGCGCGCATGCGGCGCACCGGCGCGCGCATGCTCGGCACCATCGGTGAGCCGATCCGCTTCGCGCTGCGTCCCGACGAGGCCGCCGGCTTCTTCGAGCGGCGCGGCTATCAAGTGCTCGACTTGTGCGATTCGGTGGCGCTCGGCGAACGCTACCAGGTCGGCAAGCGGCGCTTGTTTCCCGACAACTCCGTGGTGCGGGTTGCCGTCGTCTGATAAGCGGCCGCAGCGCGCGAGTGCGCGGCGAGAGGAATGCGAGATGGGTGATCTGCGCGACATGATGCTGAAGGCCGGGCTCGTTTCGGCCGAGCAGGCGAAGAAGGCCGAGGACGCCAAGGCCGCGGCCGAGCGCCCGAAGGCCCCGCCGCACCCGCCACAAAATGATCGGCGACCGTCGCAAGGCGGCCAGGGACAAGGTCCGCAGCAAGGTCGACCGGCGCGCCCCGACCGCCCGGAGCGTGAGCGCCAAGAGCGTCCCGAGCGGGTCGAGCGGGTGCCAGTGGCGCTCTCGCGTGAGGAGTCGCAGCGGCTCTTGAAGCTCGCGCAGGCCGGCCGGGTCGAGGGTCGAACGCGCGGCCAGCGCCGCTGGTACTACGTGTCGCGCGCGGGCTACGTGCCGTGCCTCGAGGTCTCCGACGAGGTCGTACGCGACCTCGAGCAGGGCATCATCGCCATCGCGGAGAGCGAGCGCGGCGACGCCTGGATCGTCACGGGCGAGTGCGCGCGAGAGCTGGCCGACACCGACCCCAATTGGGTTCGCAGCTAGTTCCGCGCCTCTATGCAAGGCTGTGTGGGCAGGTGGCGGGCGTCACGTCCATCGCGCCGCCCAGACACCCACATCCCAATCGTAGCGGCCCGGCCGACACGCTGGCTGCGAACCACGCCTTCAGCGCAGCACCGATTCCCTCAGGCTTGGGCAGCCTTACGCGACAGCTCGAGCCGCCCGCGCTAGTCCGCGCCGGTCACCTTCACCTCCCTGCATCAACGCGACTTGCGCTTCGGGCTCGCGATGTCGTTCGGCTTGCTCGTGCGCATGCGCCTCGAGGCGGGTCGTGGTCACGAGGTGACGGTCGCGGTGCGCCACAGCGACCGCTTCTTCGTGCATCCGGTCGACCCGACCGAGACCTTCGGGTCGGCCGAAAGTCCCCTCGGACCGGAGCTGCCGTGGGGCAACTCGTGGCGTGTCTTCGCGGCGCTCGCACGCAGTGGCCAGATCGTACCCTCCGGCGGATGACATCGTCGTCGCTGCGCATTGCCCTCGATGACCCGTCGCACACTCATCGTATCGCGCTGCTCGTCGCCATCGGCGCGTTCCGCCTCTGGCGTTCTGGCGGCACGTCCGCAGCCATCCCCGCTCGCGGCGGTGAGCCCTTCGCGACCCGCGTCGAGCTGTCGTCAGGCCACCTGCGCCAGCCGAGCCGCGATGGGCCGACGACCCGATCGGCGGCAGCCGCGAACGCCTGGCGCATGTTGGCTGCACCGTGAGCTTGCTCGCGATGGCGCTCGGCAGGTTCGGAATCACCATCACGCCCGGCGAGCTGAACGCGCGCCTGAAGCTCGCCGCCGGCTTCGACGCGCGCGGTCGCCTGCGCTGGGGCTGCCGTCGAAGCCTTGATGCCGTCCGTGCGCGTCGACTGGTCGTAGCCGCTCAGCCACGCGACGCTCGACGCTTCGCTACAACAGGGCTGGGCCGGTCCTCGTGCGCGTGACGCTCGCCAGCGGCATCGAGCACTGGGTCCTGGTCGTCGCCAAGGAGGACCTCGGGTACCTCGTACGCGATCCCGGCGGCGACCCGTCCATGCTCGTCCCGCTCGAGCGCTACGGTAGCCCGATCCTCGCACTGCGGGTCGTGCGGCCGACAGACTGAGTTTGCGAGGCCTCGAGTTGCCAGCGCGCGCGGGCTCTGGTTCATCGAGGCCCCATCCAGACGGAGCCCAATGCCTTCAACCACCGAGTAACCGTCGTGTGTGCAGCCGATGAAGGCTACGCTATGCCGCTGGCAGCCTGCCTCGCTTCGGCCTGCTACTTCCTCGCTGCCGACGCGAAGCTGCGCATCTTCATGCTCGACGCGGGCATCAAGCTGGACACCCGCGAGAAGCTCCGACGCAGCATCGCCAGCGGGCGCGCCTCGCTGACGTTCGTCGCCATCCCGAGCGACGACGAGATCCGTAGTGCTCCGGGTCGCCTGCACTTGACCTGGGTCGTGCTGACGAAGCTGCTGATTCCGGACCTGCTGCCGAAAGTCGAAAAAGCGATCTGGCTCGACTCCGACATGGTCGTCTGCGTCGACCTGACGCCGCTCTGGCAGACCGACATGCGGGCGCCCGCGATGCTCGCGAGGAGTCGACCGTCGGCAAGACGGTGCCGTTCCCACCCGACTACGGCGTCGCGCTCGACGCGCCGTACTTCAATGCAGACGTCATCGTGCTCGACCTGGTAGCGCTGCGGCGCCTCGACTTCACCGCCCGTGCCCGTCGCTTCCTGCGCGCTCACCTGGGTCACTTGCCGTATCTCGACCAGGACGTCTTCAACGTCGTCGGTGCCGGTGCCCGGCGGGGTGTGATCGAGATTGAGGGGATGGCTCCACCTCGGGGTGCCGCGCAGGACATAGGTTTGCCAATGCGCAAAGGCGCAGCGGCATCGCAGTGGGCCAGCGGGTCAGGCCATCTCGGCGCCTTGAAACGTCGGCGAGAGACCATCGAGTTCGAGTCGTTCGGTTCCGTGGCTCACGAGTCGCGGCTTCCGGGGACCGCGGAAGCGATTGAGCCCCTCGCCGAGCAGGCGTCGCTGGAGGCGCTTCTCGTCGCGCTCGTCCTGCCAGTCCCAGAATTCGTCCCACCAACCCGAGTTGCGGAAGGTGAGCAGCGCAGTGAGTAGGGCGAGGTCGTGCTCGCGCCAGTCGCCGGGACGTCGAGCCGCCTGCGCACGAGGTTGTCGAATGCGGCCCTCGACTTCACCGCTGCCGATGGGTAGCCCCTCCGCGATAAAGCGCTTGTAGTCCATGTGCTTGCCGTTGCGCGTCAGGTAGCGGATGGCGGCCACGATCGTGCACTCGTCCTGGTCGGTCTTGAGGCACGGCGCGTTCTCGCACGAATGCGCACGAAGGTCGCCGAGGATGGACTGACGGTCGTCTTGTTTCAGGCGCCGTGCCTGCATGGTGATCCAGACCGAGTCTTGTCGGACCTCCGGCTGGAGAGCCTTGGCAGCGGCCGAGACGTATTCGAGTGTGTGATAGACGTCGGCGCACGGCGAGTGAATCGGCTGCACGCTGAACTGCTCATCACACCCGCGAGCCACGACGGTATGTCTGGAATCCTCCACGGCGACTTGTTCTACTGGGTGGCAATTCGAGCGATCAGTCCTTCGACGTTGGAGCACCATCACGACCGCCACGATGCGCGGAATCGAACGGCGCCCGACGCGATCGAACAGGTCGGCGAACCCTTCATCAGCGAACGGACGAGTAAGCTTGCGATGAGGGAACCCGAAATCGAGATTTCGCCGATCCGCTCCGCGCAGTCGTCGACACCGCGAAAAACCCCAGTCACCTGGGGCGTTGCGCCAGGGAGCTGGGGCAGAGTGACTCGACAACGTCGGCCGCCCACCCCTGGCAAGGCTGTTGTGCTGTGTCCAGGCGCCAACCGGCGCGCTGGCACGACAGATGCTAAACGTAGCATCGTCGGCGCGTGCTGAGCACGTAACCCTCCAGAAGGTCAGCCATACCGGACTGGATCGTCTCTGTTCTTCGCGCTCATGGCGGCCGTCTTCGGCTTCACGAAGATCGAAGTCGGCGCGGTCCGAAGAGATTCTGTCACCCAGCGCATCTGCATCGAAAGGCACCAGTTTGGTGCGCCGGGTTCAAGCCATCTACAACTGCGTGCTAATCAAAAGAGGCCCTCATGAATCGCATTCTTACGACCGTCTCCGCGTTGACGATCCTGCTCATTCCTTCGACCAGCTTCGCCGCGAAACCGGATCCGGAATCCCAGGACAAGAAGGACGTGCAAGTGAGCGAGACTCTGCCGCCGCCCGTCTCCGACGATGACCCGAACCCGCAGGTCCCAAAGCCGGTCACGCCGGAGGGTGGCTTGGTCGAGCAGGCTGGTGTCGGTGGCACCACCTCCTATGCACGCGCCGGTGTGCTGGAGCTCGGCGGCTCCCTCTCCTTCCAGAAGGCCTCCGACTATACCTCGCTCACGATCGCCCCGACCATCGGCTGGTTCTTCATGGACAACGTGGAGCTCTCGGTCCTCCTCGGGATCTCCCATCTGAGCTCGGCGGGAAACGACACGACCTTTCTGAGCCTGCTCGCGGAGCCTTCGTTCCATATTCCGTTCACGAACACCCTTTTCGGATTCTTTGGTCTCGGCCTGGGCCTCTCGTGGGCCAAAGAGGTCGGCGCTGGCTTTGCGATCGCGCCGCGCCTTGGCGTCAATGTCATGGTGGGCCGCTCGGGCGTCCTCACGCCGGCCATTTACGCTCAGTACTCGACACACGACGCGATCCAGACCAATGCGGGAACGCTGATCGCGGTGAGCTTCGGCTACGGGCTGAATATCGGCTATACTGTGATGTGGTGAGACTCCCGCACTCTGAGTGCGGCGGAGTGTAGGAGACAAGGCATCGACGCCGGGTAGGAGGCCACAGTGCACACATTGGGCTGTGAGGACTCCCGGCGCGCACTTTGCGAGGGACTGGACGCGGTAGGGTAGACGGGGCGCTGTCGCCGCGTCCAGGTCCTTCAGGCGCCCGCGATTTGCGAGTTCATGAAATCGCTGTTTCCCGTGGGCGCATCTGCCTACGCCATCGCGAGCCAGGTCGAGCACGACATCGGTCGACGGCGTTCAACACCCCGACCGAAACGTCCAGTTCGAGAACATCGACCAGAAGGCTCGAGGAAATTGCCAAGGGCAACCCCGTGCTCTCGGTGGACCCAAAGAAGAAGGAGCTAATCGGCAACTACAAGAACGGTGGTCGTGAATCGCTCCCAAGGTTTCGCCAAACGGACGTAGAGGGCACGACTTCGTGGACAAGAAACTCGGCAAGGTCGCCCCCTCTGGTGTCTTTGACATCGCAAGCCGCCTCTGCCCGATGTCTCATGACGAGACAGAGATCTTCCGCGCCGTGGTTGTGAACCACCTTGTTTTGAGGTTTGCGTAATCGCCTCACCAGTCTTTGAGCGCGCCTGTACCCCCCCTTCGAGTGATCGACGCATCCTGTTTCTCGTCGGATCCGCGGTCAACAGTTATGGATCCGGATTGGCGCGATCCTGTTTAGAAGCTGCCCTGAGCGCTGATGAAGCCGCCACCTGCCTGGGGTCCCGCCGTCACTCGGACTTCGGCGTTCGAGCCCGGCCCATCGCCGACCAGCACCAGCACGACTCCGGTCGCGAGCGCGGCCCCACCGACAATCGCGCCGATGACGCCGACGTTGAGCCAGCGGGTCGCGGTCGCCTCCCGCGCGTCGATCTCGTCGCCACTCATGAGCAGCTCGCCCTCGGTGTTGAACGCCTCCTTGTAGAACGCCTGCTCTTCCGCGTCGCTCAGCAGGAAGCCGGCAACCCCGAGGCCGGTCACCGCGACGCCCGAGGCTACGAGGATCCACCCCGCCGTCGCGGTTTCGGTCGATTCAGGCGGTGGTGACGCGGGCGCTACAGGTGGCGGCCGGACCGCGGAGCGTTCACGCAGCGCGGCGATCCGTGGCAGCGCCTCGGCGACATGGCGCCGCTGCTGGGTGGTGAGCCCGTCGCGCGCCGCCGCGACTTCATATCGTTGCTGCGCCATATCGAGGTTCCCGGCCTGCTCCCACAAGATGGCGGACTCGAGGACGTAGGCCGCTAGCGCGACCTGTTCGAAGGCGCGGTCGTACGCCTGCGCAGCGCTCACGAAGTCACCGCGCGCGGATGCCGCCACAGCTTGGGACACGTGCGCCCGCGCCGCGCTCGCCCGGGCCAGCCTTGCGACCGCCTTGGCGCGCGGATCATCTTGCAGTCGCGGATCCGCGAGCGCCATCGACAGGCTGTCGACCGCCCGGTCCTGCTGGCCGGCCATCATGTGCGCGTAGCCCGCGTTGCCGAGCCAGAGTGGGTTTGGATCGAAGCTGAAGGCATCTTCCATGGCTTGCGCCGCGGCGACGAAGTCCTTCGACAACATGGCCCGCTCTGCCCGATCCAACGCAGAGCGCGCCAGCGTCGCGCGATCCGGCTCGGCCGCACGCGCCGCGGACGCCGCCAGCGACACGAGCATGCTCAGCGCCGAGAGCCAGCGCGACCAGCCGCGGCTCACGGCGCCACCATCGTGAAGGTCGCGGTCTCCGCCACGGCCCCGGTAGCCGCATCGATGGCCCAGAACAAATAGTCGCCCAGGGGCGCCTCAGCCGAGTCGAAGACGCGCGTGAAATTGCCAGCCCAATCGGTGTCGAGCTCGATCGCGACCGGCGCCTGCTCAGGCGGATCGGCTGGCGTGCGAAGGAATATCTGCGCGGTCGCGTGCGGCGAGAATCCCAGGCCGCGCTGCAAGAAGCTCGTTCCAGGCGGGAGCAACACACCGAGGACGAGGACGAAGAGGCCGAGGTAAAGGGTGAGGGCGAGGCGTTCACGCGTGGCGAACAGACCAAAGCGGAAGACGACCGCGGCCATGATGATGGTCGCCAGGAAGACGCCGATGGTTCCTAGGGCCGCGACCTCGAAGAGGTCGTTCCAGAGCTCGGTCGAGCCGAGCAAGCCGGCAAGGACGAGGGCGGCAACCAGGAGGCGGGCGCGCATCGCGACGACGGGGAGGTCGCGGTGGCGACGAGCCTCACGGATGAGGAGGGCGAGACAGGCGATGAAGATTGGGGATCCAGCCCGCGAGATAGAGGATAGACCACGCGGCGACGCGATGAACTCGCGGCCCCAGGCTGAGAACCAGGCGGTGGCCGAGGCCAGGGTGAGGGCGGCGTAGGCGGCGTAGGCGGTCAAGAGCGCGGAGCGGGCGTGACGTGTGAGGCCGACATAGGCGAGGACGAGGTTGAGGACGAGCGGAGGGGTCAGGGGTGAGAAGGTGACGTCGAGCCAGTGCCAAGCAGGCTCGGCCGTCCACGTGAAGAGCGTGCTGCCGAGGTTCCAGATGGCCAGGTCGGACGCGAGGAACGCCAGGTTGCGGGCGACCGGGTCGATGCGTGCGCGGCGCTGGCCATGGCTGCGAGGATTGGGAGGCCCAGGGTCGCGCCGAGACCGACGAAGACGAGTGGAGTCACGGAGGTGAGAGTACATGGCGCCGTCACACTCGAGGAGTGGACATGACAGATCGGAGTCAAACGACGCGAGACGAAACTGCGGCGGGTGCCCGATTGCGCTGGATCTCAGCCTCGGCTTTCGGTTCACTCGCCCCCTATGAGACACCTCGCCCCCGCTTCGCTTCTAGCCGTCGGCCTCGCCCTCACGCTCACCGGGTGCCCGGACGACGGAGACACGTCGGACACGACCGATATCTCGGACCTCAGCGACACGACCGACACCTCGGACCTCAGCGACACGACCGACACCTCGGAAGTCAGCGACACGGACACGACCGACTCACTCGACACGTCCGATACACACGATGTCCCCGACATCGAACCGGGTGTCTGGCCCTGGCCCGAAGAGACCATCACCATCGCTCCGTCCAAGGACTGGCGCGCGACCATCGCCTATCCCGACGATGACTTCTTCGCGGCCCAGCTCGGCTGGGACCGGCCTATGCCGCGCTGGATCAAGTTCGTCGTCTTCACCGGTGACCCGACGCGGATCTTCTTCCAGGACACCGCGTCCCTTCCGACCCACCTCGACTTCGCGTCCATCCTGCCCCCATTCGACGGCTTCACGCAGGCCGACCTCGATCGCGCGACCCTCGACAATTCTCCTGAAAAACAAGCTATCCTCGGCGCCGTCCTCTTTTCGCCCCGTCCCTGGACGGGGATGCCCGGCCCGCTCGCCCTGCGCGAAGTCGGCGTCCAGCTCGTAGGCCACGACCCCTACACGTTCCACATCGCGCGCACCGTGCTCGACCTCGTGGCCGCCAGCTTCACCTCGTCTGACGGCGGCGCTACGCCCGACGTCTTCTACTTCCCGACGCCGCACCAGGCCGAGGTCGCCCGCGCCGATGCCGACCTCTTCGATGCGGTCGGCCACCCCGTCGCCACGCCGTACCGCTGGGATCCCAACGCCACCTGCTATACGACCGGCTGGGCCGTGGGCCGCCTCGTCCACCTCGAATCCGAGGCCATCGACGCCGCCTTCCGCGACGGCACCCTGAAGCACGACGACCTGCTGGTGACCGACCGCGCGCCAGACCCTCTGCCGCTCGTCGCTGGCCTCATCGTCAAGACCCCCTCGTCGGCGACCTCACACGCCGGCCTCCTCTCCAAGACACGCGACACCCCGTTCATCCTGTTCGCCAACGCGCGCGAACAGGCCACCCTCGACGCCCTCGATGGGCACGTCGTAGCGCTGCGCGCCGCCTCGAACTGGGAGCACACCTGCAACGTCTCCGTCATCGACCTCGAAGACCACCTGACGCCCGGCGCCTTGAACGCGATCCTCGCCCTCAAAGACCGCACGGCTCCGGTCGTCGCCGCCGCCTCGGCCTCGCTCGTCGCCGACGCTGCGACCCTGACCCGCGCGAACCAGGCCACCCATGGCGGCCTCGCCGCGAACCTCGGACTCCTCGCCCGCACCCTGCCGGCCGAGACCCCGAGCTCCCTCGCGCTGTCGTTTGGGCTCTTCGATCGCCACCTCGCCGGGCTGCGAGCCACCATCGACGCCCGCCTTGCGACCCACACCTGGCCGTTCGAGAACGTCGACACGCTGCTCACCGACCTCGCCTTCGTGCGCAATCTCGTCACTACCACCCCTATCGACGCGGCCGACCTCGGCGCCATCACCGACGCCGTCAGGACGGCCGAGCTCGACGACGTCCTGCTCCGTGTCCGCCCCTCGACCAACTTCACCGACCTCGACACCTTCGTGGGCGTTGGCCTACATGCCGAGCACCTCGGCTGCCGCGCCGATACCATCGACGCCTCTTCGCCTTCAGCCTGCTCCGCGACGCATTCGGCTCAAACGCTGGCGACCGCGCTCCGAAAGACGCTGGCCGAGCTCTGGTCCCTCGAGAGCTTCGCTTATCGACGCCAGCACGGGCTAAGCGACACCGCCGTCAAGGTCGGCCTCGTCCTGCAACCCGCCCGCCCGACCCACGACCTCGAAGGCCGCATCGACGCGTTGGACGCCAACGACAACCTGCGACAGACCTTCACGACCCAACGCGCCCCATGGCTGTCCTCGCCCGACGCCCAGCCCGAGGTCGCGACCGCCAACCTCTACTCGTTTGGCACTTTCATGACGCCCATCGCTATGTCGGACCTCGGCGAGCTCGGCGTCTTCCTCATGAACTGGGAAGACGAATACACCGCCATCTCCGCGCTAGTCGAAGCGGTCCAGGCGGCCTGGTCCGCCCAGTTCACGCCCCGACCGGTCGAGCTCACGATGTCGTTGGCGTTTGCCCGCACTCCCGACGGCGTCATCGTCGACCACCTGGCACCAGTCGCCCCGCCCATGCAGGACCCCGACGTCACCCCCTACCTCCTGCCCGGCGCCCCCGTAACGCTGTGCACCTTCCAGGGTGAGTCGGGCGCCATTCTCGGCAACCACCGCCTGAAGTCACGCGTCACCTTGACCCACACCTCGGGCCCGCTCGACGACGACCTGGTTGCCCATTCTATCTTCGACAACGTCGCCATCGACCTCGCCACGACCTCCTTCGAAGGCGACCCGACGACGTTTAGCGGCTACTTCCACACCCCGCCGACCATCGACCAGTGGGGCCAGCCGAGCCCCATCATCGACGGCTGGACCACGGGTGCCAGCGCCTCGCTCATCACCTGGCAGCTCGACGCGACCCTGCCGCTCACGCGCCTGCCCAACGAGGTCCCGCTGCTCGTCCTCACCGACGGCTGGCTCTCCCTCACCGCGACTTACGCAACCGCTCTGCCCGAGCCAGGCCAGTGGCCCGACGGCATCTCGACCTTCGACTACACGGCACTCGTTCCCTGCCCCGAAGAGACCGTGCTCACGCCCTCCCACATCGCGGTGCACCGTAACGCATCGGCCGACGGCCTGACGGTCGACGCCCGCTTCTGGTGGCCACCCGCCCCGACGGGCATCACCGCCGGCTACACCGCCCCGCTCGTGAAGTGGGACGTCACGACCCTCACCGGCCTGACGTCGACCCCCATCGAGCTCCGCGGGTATTGGTCGCAGACCTATCGCCCTGGCCACCATAACTTCAGCGAGGACTTCGTCTTCGAGCCACGCCTCGAAGAAGGCCTCGACCCGACGCTCATCACCGAGCTCAATCAGCAGGACATCGCGGCTTTGCTGGTGAGCTACGGCTTCGAGTCGCTCATCGTCGACGCCATCGGGCTCAATGGAAAGATCCGCCGCATCGTCGGCGGCACGGACCGCTGAGCCCGACCGCGAATCGGCTACGCGGCGGCGACGGCATCGTGTGCTGAGCACGGCCGCGAATCGGCTACGCGGCGGCGAGGACATGATGTAGACCGCGGCGATGAAGACACTCTTCGATGTCGCTTCGATCCTGCGCCTGCACATCATCGCCATCGCGATCATGGCGGCGCTCGCCTTCGGGCTCATCCTGACCGACGCGCTGCTCGTCACGGTCGCTCTGCTAGGCGGCCTCGACTGGCTCCTCATCAACCTCTTGAACCGCGTCACCGACGTGGAAGAGGACATCGCCAACAAGATCCGCGGCACCGACCGCCTCGTCGGTAAGCACCACCTCGTGCTCGGCGCCTGGGTCACCATCGAGCTCGGCTCGCTCATCCTCGGCCACGTCCTCTACCCCGAGCTGACGCCCTTTCGCCTCGTCGTTCAGCTCATCGGCGTCGGCTACAGCTACCGCATCGTCCCGACCCACCCCCTCGGGCGCGGCCTCAAGCGCTTGAAAGATCTCTATTTTTTCAAGAACTTCATGTCGGCCGTGCTGTTCGTCCTGACGTGTCTCGTCTACCCGCTCGTCGCCATGGACTTCGCCTTCGCGCCCGGCTTTGGTTGGAGCTCAGCGCTGGTCCTCGTGCTCTTCTTTGTGCCCTTCGAGATCACCTACGAGATCCTCTATGACATGCGCGACCTCGAAGGTGACCGCCTCGCCAAGGTCCCGACCTACCCGGTCGTGCATGGCCTCGAGGCCTCGGCCAAGATCATCGATGCCCTGCTCGTGCTCGCGACCACAGCGCTTGTCGTTGGCCTCCTGACCGACAGCATCGGCCTGCGCGAGAGCCTCATGCTGCTGGCCCCAGCCCTTCAGCTTGGCTTCTACAAGCCGCGTTTTCGCCGCGGCCTGACGAGCGCCGAGTGCATCGGGCTCACCTGGCTCGGGGCGGGCCTATTGGCATTCTGGCTCGTCGGCACCCACCTCTGGTCACAGGCCGGCCTGCCCTCGAACGTCTGGCTCGACCTGTTCTGATGGATCCCAGGGGTCAATCCCAGGGGGGCAGGATCCCAGGGGCCAGAGCATTTCATATTTCATTCTAGATATAGACCCGCCTCGATGCTGGGACCCCAGGGTCATCCCAGCATCCCAGGGATCATCCCAGGGGTCAGAGCTTCGCGCTCGGTGTGGTGCGCTTCGAGGGCGACGATGTAGCGGTCTGGAGGGCCTCGCCACGATAGGTCGAGCCGTTGTCGAGGTAGAGTGCGGCCGGCCGACCGTGGCACGTCGCGCCGCTCGACGACACCCAC